>Ga0209056_10006364_pt1 | contig 12207 bp, 10 predicted proteins | sample GraSoiAngelo_114_FD_185876 | JGI IMG/M metagenome (GOLD analysis project Ga0209056, IMG submission 185876) | Grasslands soil microbial communities from the Angelo Coastal Reserve, California, USA - 14_0903_13_40cm (SPAdes) (version 2) | ecosystem: Environmental > Terrestrial > Soil > Grasslands... | reverse complement strand
CGGTCGTGGTCAGCACCGACTGCCCCTCCGGTCCACGTGAAATTTTGGGAGAGGCCTGCCCCGAATGCCTGGTTCCCGTGAACGATGCCTCCGCGCTCGCCGAAGCAATCGCACGTGCGCTAGACGGTCCGTCGCAACGCTCGCCGGTCGACCTCAGCCCGTACGCCGCCGATAGCGTGGCGGCCGCCTATGAAGCGCTGGCCGCCGAGCGATCGTCGACCAGGTGCAAAGTGACTAAGGATCGATTCGAATTCGGAAAGAACTGGGAGAGCTTCTCGCGCCTGATCGACGACGAGGCAATTCGAACGGCCGAAGACCGGTTCGCATCCTTTATCGGCACACGCGATCTCTCCGGCCGCACATTTCTCGACATCGGCTGCGGCTCCGGGCTGCACGCGCTCGTTGCGCTGCGTTTCGGCTCGAAGGAGATCGTGGCGATCGACGTCGATCCGGACTCGGTCTCGACGGCACGGGCATTGCTGGAACGATGCTGGCAGGGTCCGAACAAGTCCGTCCGGCACGTCAGCGTTTTCGATCTCGACAAAGAAGGGTTCGGCGAGTTCGATATCGTCTATTCGTGGGGGGTGCTGCATCACACCGGGGACATGAATCGCGCGATTGAAATGGCTGCGAAGCACGTCAAACCGGGTGGACTGTTCGCCGTCGCTCTTTACGGAAAGACGCCCTACTGCAAGCTGTGGACGCGCATCAAGCGCTGGTACGTCAACGCCTCTCCAGCGCAGCAGGCCAGAGCCGAGAGGGTCTACATCCAGCTGTTCGGCTTCTACCTGCTGCTGAGGGGAAAACGCCTGAGCACGCATATCGCCGGCTACAAACGGAAGCGCGGCATGGATTTCCGCCACGATGTCAGAGATTGGATTGGCGGCTACCCGTACGAGTCGATCGCGCCGGCTGAATTGGCACGATCCCTCACGCCGCTGGGGTTCGATTTGGCCAAACAGAACGTACGGAAAAGATCCGGGCTGTTCGGTTCCGGCAATGACGAGTATCTGTTTCGCAAACGCGATGCGGGTCGCGCGTCTCCGGGTCGAGGCCGCTCCTCGCCCGGCTAGCTCATGTGCGGAATCTTCGGCTTGATAGGCACGCCGTGGCGTGATGGCGCCGGGGCGGCGCTCGATACGCTGCGCACGCGCGGGCCCGACGACAGCGCCGTGCTGGATCTCGGCGAGGCAATTCTGTGCCATACCCGGCTCGCGGTGATCGATCTGGTCTCGGGGCAGCAGCCGATGCGTTCCGCCGACGGCCGCTACGCGATCGTGTTCAACGGCGAGATCTACAATTTTCGCGAGCTGCGGAAAGAGCTCGCAGCCGCCGGCTATGAATTCACCACCCAGTCTGACACCGAGGTATTGCTAAAGGGGTTCGCCGCGTGGGGCGAGCGCGTGGTGCCGCGCTTGGACGGCATGTTCGCGTTCGCCGTATGGGACGCGCACGAGCGCATGCTGTTCGCGGCGCGCGACCGGATGGGCATCAAGCCGTTCTTCTATTCGACCGCGGCCGGCTTCTCGTTCGGCTCGACGCTGGCGCCGTTTCTGCGGCTCGACGGATTTCCCCGACAAATCGACTACCAGGCGCTCCGCGATTACCTTGCCTGCCAGACGGCGCTCGCCCCGCATTCTTTCCTGAACGCGGTCCGGCAGCTTTCCCCCGCCTCGCAACTGGTATGGACCGCGAGCGACGGGAGACTCGATATCAATCGCTATTGGGACATACCGGCCCCGAGCGATTTGGCGTTCGACCGCGCGGAGTTGGTCGATCGCGTCGATGCCGCGATCGGCGACAGCGTGCGCGCCCAGCTCGTCGCCGATGTGCCTCTTGGCGCGTTTCTCTCCGGCGGCATCGACTCGGGTCTCATGGTCCACTACATGGCGCGCGCGGGGGCCCGCCCGTTGAGAACGTTCAATCTTCGCTTTCGCGAAGCCGCCTTCGACGAGACGCCCTATGCGCGCGCCGTCGCGGAGCGCTTCGGCACCGAGCACCACGCGGTCGATGCCCCGCAGATCGATGGCGCAAGCTTCGCCCGAGCCATCGACGAGCTGGACCAACCGCTCGCCGACCCGGCCTACGTGATGACGCATGCGCTCTCGCGCCTGACCCGCTCGTTCGTAACGGTTGCGATCAGCGGAGACGGCGGCGACGAATTGTTCGGCGGTTATGCGCGCTTCCGCGAGGAGGAAGACCGTTACCCGCGTCGACCGGGTCAGGATCTCCTGCGCGAACTGGTGGAGGCGGGATGGCTGCCGGGGGCGTTATTGCGCCGCAGCTTGCACGGCCGCGACCGGGTGTTCTATCGCCGGGTCGAGCTCGGTCCGTGGGAAGTTTCGCGCAAGAGCCTGAAACGCTATTTGGCGCCCGATGCCTGGGCGAGCTGCGTGCCTGAAAAGACCTTGAGTCTGTGGCGCGAGCTGGCCGCTTCCTTTGGCGGCAGGATGAACACGGAAAGCCTGATGCGAGCCGATCTCTGGACTTATTTGTCCGACAACTGCCTGGCAAAGACGGATCGCGCGAGCATGGCTCACGGACTGGAAGTGCGCGTGCCGCTGCTGGGCAACGCCGTGCTCGACAGCGTGCTTCGGCTCTCAGCCAAGGCGCATTTCAACGGCGAGGACAAGCTGCTGCTGCGCGATTTGGCGCGGCGTTATCTGCCGGACTCCGTCTGGAACCGGCCCAAACACGGGTTCTCGGTGCCGTTGCGCGAGCTCTTCAACGGCGCCTGGCGGGACCGGTGCGAGGACGCGGTGCGCCGCACGGCGGAGACAGCACCGTTCCTCAACGCACCGGTGGTGAGCAACTTGTGGCGCGCCGCGCGAGAGGGTCATGGGTCGCAGCGGCTCGCGTACACTTTTGTCGTCCTGCTGATCTGGCTGGAGCAGCATCGCCTGAAAGCGTAGTGCCCAACCGTCCCTGGAACCGCTAACATAGAACGATGGGCATCTCTCGCGGCGCGAGCAAGCTGATCGCCTCGACGCTCGGCGAGTCGGGCCCTCGCCGGCGCGCGATCACTTTCGGCGTGCAGCGCGTCGAAACCGACGATGGCCGCGAAATTCACCAGGATGAACTGTTCGGGCGGCTTGGCTTCGGTACGGTGGAGAGCATCGATTACTATCCGGACGAGAAGCCGACCCATGTGCTCGATCTGAATCTTCCCGTGCCGGCAGACCTGCGCGGGCAGTTCGATCTGGTGTACGACGGCGGCACCATGGAGCATTGCTTCAACGCTCCCCAAGTCATGCGGAACGCAGCGTCGCTCGCGGCTTCCAACGGCTTGGTGATCCACCACGTTCCGATGAACAACTGGGTCGATCACGGTTTCTACCAGTTCTCGCCGACATTGTTCTTCGATTTCTACGGAGCGGCCGCGTTCGAGGACCTGCAGATGAAGATCCACTTCGTTGCGCGGCATCGGGAAAGCTATCTGCCCTACGACCCGCGCATCGATCTCCCGGTGCCGTACGTCGCGGGAGGCAGAAGGAAGGTGTTGATCTTCTTTTCTGCGCGGAAAACCGCCAGCGTAAAATCGGGCGAGCCTGGTTTTCCGATTCAGGGTCGCTACCGGACGACCTTCGGTGGAGAGCGCGCCGCAAGCGCCTCCGCGGTCCGCAAAACCTTCTCGGGACGGTTGCGCGCATCGCTGCGCAAGCGCTTCTTCGGTTGGGGCGCGCGGGTGCTTTGAAGGGGCACGCGGTGTTCGGCAAGCACGATTTCAAATGGCTGCTGCGCTCTCGTTCGCTGCAGTTTACGCGCGACCGCAATCCGGAGCGCTACGCCCCCGGCACCGTTTCCACCTTCCGGTGGCGCGGCCGTCAGTTGCATTACCGACCGGGCAGCAGCGATCCAGAAGTGATTTACAAGATACTTCTCAGGCGCGGGGCGAAGGCGGAGTACTACATCCCGGAAGGGTTCAGCCCGAGCTCGATCTGGGATATAGGCGCCAACATCGGAGCCGCATCCCTTTATTTTTCCCATCGGTTTCCGCAGGCGGAGATTCATTGCTTCGAGCCGGTGCCGGAAAATTATGCGATGATCGGACGCAACATCGAAGGTCTGGCCCGTGTTCGGGCTCACGGGTTCGCGCTGGGGGCGAATGAGGGGGCGCTCGAGATTCGTGCCTCGGACGTGGACCGGAATTTCGGCGGATTCTCGTTCCACGACGCCGGGACGGCCAAGGCACGGGGATTCGAGGTGCGGGTGCGCACGCCGCAGGCGGTCATCGCGGACGGCACGGCCTCGGCTCCGGACCTCATCAAGATCGACGTCGAAGGCGCCGAGCACGATATCCTTATGGCGTTCGAGCCGCGGGCGCTCGAACGCGTGGGCTGGATCACGGGCGAGCTCCACGGCTACCGGTCTTTCGAATTGCTGGAGTTCCTCTCGCAGTGGTTCGACATCGAGACGAAAAAGACAATGGGCAAGAGATTGTTCAACTTCCTTGCGAAAAACCGCAGAATCTGAAGACCGGCTTCGGCAAGCCGAGCCACAGGCCCGGAAGGAAGTGCATCCGCGAATCCTCGTCATCCGCCGCGACAACATCGGCGACCTGGTCTGCACCACGCCGCTTATTTTTGCGCTGCGCGAGCGATTTCCCCGCGCGCATATCGCGGCGCTCGTCAACACTTACAACGAGCCGGTTCTGAGCGGGAATACGGCGATCGATGCGGTCCACGCATACGAAAAAGGAAAGCACCGAGGGGAAAAGGGCTCCATTGTCTCCGTCTATGCCGCTCGCCTCAAACTCATAATGCGGCTTCGCAAGGAGAGATACGATTACGCCATCCTCGCCACCCCAGGATTTGCGCCGCGGTCGCTCCGCCTGGCCCGGATCATCGGGGTGAGGCACGTGCTGGGGTACTCGGAGCCCGGCAAGATCCACCCGCGCCTAGACATTGCACTGCGCTACGATCGCTCGCGCAACCGGCATCAAGTCGAGGACGTATTCGCCTTGCTCAGAGCCCTGGGGGTGGACTGCGAACCGCCGCCGGCACGCGTTTTCCCCGACCCCGAGCATCGCCACGACGTCGAGCGGGGGCTAGTCGGTCTCCACGGCGAGGGGCCTGTGGTCGGCGTTCACGTGAGCGCGAGACGAAGTCGCCAGCAATGGCCCGCGGAGAGTTTCGCGGCGCTGATCCGGGCGATCGGTGCGCGGCACGCCGTGCGTTTTCTGCTGTTGTGGGCTCCCGGCGAGGCGGACAACCCGAGGCACCCGGGCGACGACGCCAAGGCGCACGAGATCGTCGAACGCTGCCGAGGGCTCTCCCTGCTCCCCTATCCGACCGAGGAGCTCTCCGGGCTGATCGCGGCGCTGTCGTTGTGCGATTTCGTGATCTGCTGCGATGGAGGCGCGATGCACCTCGCGGCCGGGCTGGGAAAGCCGATTCTGTGTTTTTTCGGAGATTCGAGTCCGGAGCAATGGCGGCCGTGGAAGGTACCGCACGAGCTGCTGCGTCCGCCGAGCCGGGACCTGAAGGATCTGAGCGTCGAACAAGCGCTCGCCGGATTCGAACGCCTGATACGCGGGCTGCCCGTTGCCTCTCCGGAAGCGAACCTCAGATAAGCCCCATCATTCTCGCGCCTCTGGCGCGTTCGGCCCCTCCCTCATCCCTTTTCCTGAATCTCGCGCACACCGCTCTCTGCGGCCGCGGACTGGTACCCGGGCACTCTCCTGGCGAGTTCGCGCTTGACCTCCTCATCGGCCGGAGAGCGCGGCTGCGAGAGCCAGGTTTCGATCTCGGCGAGCCAAGTTTCACCGGGTGCCTCGCCTGCTCTGGCGATGCGCAGCTTGGGGTGCGGCGTGGGAAGCGTGCTCTCGTGGTCCGAAAGCAGCTCTTCGTAGAGTTTTTCGCCGGGCCGCAGGCCCGTGAACTCGATCCTGATGTCCTCCTCGCTGAAACCCGAAAGGCGGATCATGTCGCGCGCGAGGTCGACGATCCTGACCGGGTCGCCCATTTCCAGAACGAAGATCTCACCGCCGTTTCCCATCAGGCCCGCCTGCAGCACCAGCTGTGCAGCTTCGGGAATCGACATGAAGTAGCGCGTGACTTCCGGATGGGTCACCGTCATGGGTCCGCCGCGCGCGATCTGCTCGCGGAACTTGGGGATGACGCTGCCCGTGCTGCCGAGCACGTTGCCGAAACGGACCGCTACGAAGCGTACGCCGCCGGGGCGCTGCAGAGCCTGGCAGACTTCCTCGGACAAACGCTTGGTGGCTCCCATGACGCTGGTCGGGTTCACCGCCTTGTCGGTCGAGATGAGCACGAATTTCTCCACGCTGTGATCGCGCGCGGCGCGCGCCAGGCGCAGCGTCCCGAGGACGTTGTTCTGCGCCGCCTCCCAGGGGTTGTCGTTTTCCATGAGCGGCACGTGCTTGTAGGCAGCGGCGTGGAATACGACCGCCGGGTTGAATCTGGAGAAGACCGCCTGCACACGCGCCGGATTGCGCACGTCGCCGATGATGGGCGCAATGTCCGGCCTCTTTTTCGACGACAGGAATTCCTGCTCGATGCTGTACAAGGCGTACTCGTTCAGCTCGAACAGGACCAGACGCTCCGGCTCGAATTTCGCGATCTGGCGCGCGAGCTCGGAGCCGATCGAGCCGCCGGCCCCAGTGACCATCACGACCCTGCCCGTGAGGAGCCGATGCAGCCCGCCGTCGTCGAGCACCACCTGATCGCGGCCGAGCAGGTCCTCCAGCTCGATGCGGCGGATCTGCGATACTGTGACTTTGCCCGACAGCAGGTCGTCGTAGGAAGGCACGGTGAGGACCGTCAGCCCCGCAGCGCCGGCGGCTTCCGCTGCACGCCTGCGCACTCCCGCGGACGAAGCCGGCAGCGAGATGATCGCATGGCGGGACTCCAACTGCTGCGCCCAGCGGCCGACTTCGCCGAGTCCCCCAAGCACCCTCACGCCCAGAAGGACCTGCCCGTGCCAGGCAGGGTCATCGTCGAGTATGCCGACCGCACGCCACTGACTGGAGCGCCCCATCTCCCGCAGCAGATTGACGGTGATGTCGCCGGCGCCGATCACGAGCACCGGTTCGCCGGTGAGGTGAATGTGGCCGTACAGAGCGCGCTCCTTCCAGGCGCGATAGGCGATCCGGCTGCCCGCCATGATCGCGGCAAGGAGAAAAGGTGCGAGGATGAACGTGGAGCGCGGCACGTTGACGTCGGCGCGGAAGAACGCAAGCAGCGCGGGCACTGCGAGCGCTCCGATCAGGCAGGCGAACGCTATATGTTTCAGGTCGGGCAAGCTCGCGTAGCGCCAGCTGCCCCGGTACAGGCCCAGCGACCAGAATATCAAGGCGTGCAGGGGAACGGCCGCCGTTACCGCCGCGGCAAGCGCCGGGAGAAACTCCTCTGGGGGGGATTCCAGGTTGAAGCGCAGCCAGAACGCAAGCACCCAGCAAACAGCGGAAGCGAGCACGTCGTGCGCAAAGGCGAGTGCAGCTCGGTAACCGGGCTTAAGCGGATTCAATGGATTTGTTCTCGCGTCGCCGCCACGCGTAGTCCACCCACAGCGCGAGCGCTGCGTGGAGCGCGACCAGCCCGATGAGAGCGCATAGCTGCAGGGGGGGCGGCTCGCGCAGCGCCCAGAGAGCGGTCGTCCCGCAGGCGAGCATCAGGGCGTATTCGGCGAGCGCGGTCTTGCGGTGGCCCCAGCCCATTCGCACGAGGCGTTGATAGTAGTGCTTGTTGTGCGCTTCCCAGAAACGCTCGCCGGCGCCGATCCGCTTCAGCAAAGTCACAACGGAGTCGGCGATGAAAGGCGCAAAGACCGCTGCCGGAAACCAGAACGGCCAGTCTCCATCGCGCCAGCCCGAGAGGGACAAGACGGCGGCGAGGAAACCGATCGGGACGGACCCGGCGTCGCCCATGAAAACCCGTGCGGGTGGAAAATTGAACGGCAGGAACGCGGCGCCGGCGGCTGCGACAATGGCGCACTCGATCAGCAGGGCGTCGTCGCCGCTCATCCAGGCGCCACCTCCCAGGAACGTGAAGCCCGTGATCGTCATGCCGCCTGCGAGTCCGTCGGAACCGTCCATGAAGTTGTAGAGATTGGTCATCCATAGGATGCCGATCACGATCAGGACGAGCGAAGGGAGCGCTACCGTGGGGAGGGCGCCGAAGGCGAACCCTGCGGCGGCCGCAGCCTGGGCGCCCAAGCGGACCGGAATCGGCAGGCCGTGAACGTCGTCGAGATGCGAAAGCGCGACAAGTACGGCGGCGGGGAGCACGATCACGAGCGGGGTTTGCAGGATCGCGAAGCCGGAAAAAACACCCGCCATCATGGCGATGCCGCCCGAGCGCGGCACGGGACGCTCGTGCAGCGAGCGTTGGTTGGGCACATCCAGCGGCCATCGGTCCTGCGCCCTCAGCATCCATGCGATGAACAGCAGCGTCGCGAGCGCCGAGACGATCGGCGAAACGGGGGCGATTTCCGGGATCGCCACTCACCTAGTCCGCTCGGGGAAACACGGGGCGCATTTTAACGTGTTCCGAAGACTCTCATGCGCGCGTGGATCTGAACCAGCGCGCTGTTTCTGCGAGTCCCGCGTCGAGCGTGTGCGGGGGTCGCCAATCGAGCAACCGGCGTGCTTTGAAGGAATCGACCGCGAGATTGGCGGTCAAACGCCGGATTTCGTCGCGACGACCCGCGATCATTCCTGCCACATGCAGTAGCGCCGGCGGGGCGGGAAGAAGTCTTGCGGGTCTCTCGAGTACGCGGGCGATGCGCGAGATCAGTTCGGGAGTCGAAACGCTCTCCTCGTCGCTTACCAGAAAAGGTCCGAGTGCCGCGGGGTGCTCCGCAAAGCGCGCGATCGCGTCGACGAGGTTGCCCACGTAGATCAGGCTGCGGCGGTTGCGCACGCTCGCGAACGGCAGAGGCAACCCCGAATCGACCCAGCCGAGCAAACGCAGAAAGTTGGCCTTGACCTCGGGGCCGTATACGAGAGGCGGCCTGATGATCACGAGCTCAATGCCGTTTCGCGCGGCGGTTTCGGTCAAGGCCCGCTCGGCTTCGAGCTTGGAGCGGCCGTAGGAATCCTGCGGATCGAGCGTGTCGTTCTCAGCGTATGTTCCGCCGCCCGAGTCCTCGCCGTGCACCTTCACCGAGCTCAGGAAAATAAATCGGCGGACGAGTCCGGCAGCGGCTTCCGCGAGCCGCACTGCCGCGTCGCAATTGACGCGCCGCATTTCCCCCTCGATAGGGTTTGATCGATGGGCGACGATCGAATTCGGCGGCGATATCCGGGACGAGGATCTGATGCACTTGGGGTGGAACGGCGCTCGGCGGGAGGAGCCGCCTTACCGCTGCGCGGACCGTGTGCCCGCGCGCGAGCAGCTTGCGGCAAAGGGCGGTGCCGACGAAGCCCGACGCACCGGTAACAAGAATGCGCATGTCCGAACCGCGGGAAGAGGTGCCACCTTCCCCTATTGGAGCGACACCGGATTCTAGCAAGTCCCTATCTGCGGGGAGCAGGTGCCACTACAATACGCGCTTAATCGGAAGGCAAGGTCGCGCGAGTGACAATCTCTTTCTACCCCGTGATTCTCTCGGGCGGATCAGGCACCCGCCTGTGGCCCATGTCGCGGCGGCTTCTGCCGAAGCAATTCCTGCCTCTCGTTTCCAATCGAACCTTGCTTCAGGACACGGTACTGCGGGTGCAAGGTTTCGACGGCGCCCGCGCTCCGATCGTCGTTTCGAACGACGAGCACCGGTTTCTCGTCGCGGAGCAGATGCGCGAGATCGGGGTGAAGCCCGAGATTCAGATCCTGGAACCTGTTGGTCGTAACACCGCACCGGCGATCGCGGTGGCGGCGCTCCACGTCCAGAGCCGCCATCCCGATGCCTCCATGCTCGTCCTGCCCTCCGATCACCTCATCCGGAACGTGCCGGCGTTTCACGCAGCAATCGCCACGGCGCTTCCCCTCGCCGCAGGCGGTTCGCTCGTCACTTTCGGGATCACACCGCGGGGGCCGGTCACGGGATACGGCTACATCGAACGCGGCGACCCGGTTCGAGGAAGCGAGCGCAGCTTCCGCGTTCGGCGCTTCGTGGAAAAACCCGACCTCGAGACGGCGCGACGCTATTTTTCGAGCGACCGGTTTTTCTGGAACAGCGGCATGTTTGCGCTCAGGCCCAAGCGCTTTCTCGAGGAACTGCAACGCTTCCGCCCCGAGATTCTGGCGGCAGCAAAGGCGGCGTTGGAGGCGGGCAAGCGCGACCTCGATTTTCTGCGGCTGGACTCCGCCGCATTCACCGCCTGTCCGTCGGACTCCATCGACTACGCGGTGATGGAGCGCACCTCTGCGAGCGCGATGGTCCAGGCCGACATCGGTTGGAGCGACGTCGGATCGTGGACGGCGCTTTGGGAGGCCGGAGATCAGGATGCAAGCAAGAACGTCGTGCGCGGCGACGTGGACCTGCGCGAAGCAAGCGGTTGCTACGTCCGCGCCGAGCACCGCATGGTCGCGGCGCTCGGCGTGCGCGATCTGGTGATCGTCGAGACCGATGACGCGGTCCTCGTGGCCGACAAGTCGCGCTCACAGGAGGTCAAGGAAGTGGTCGAGACGCTCGCCCGGCAGGCGCGGACCGAGCACGTCTCACACACCCGGGTCTATCGGCCCTGGGGCTACTACGAGAGCATCGATGCAGGCGAGCGCTTCCAGGTCAAGCGCATCATGGTCAAACCGGGCGAAGCGCTCTCGCTGCAGATGCATCACCACCGGGCAGAGCACTGGGTGGTGGTGTCGGGCACCGCGAGGGTGACACGAGGCGAGGAGGTCAAGCTCCTGTCGGAAAATGAATCCATCTATATCCCGATCGAGACCAAGCATCGACTCGAAAACGTGGGAGAGGTGCCGCTTTTCCTGATAGAAGTCCAGTCGGGGAGCTACCTGGGCGAGGATGACATCGTGCGTTTCGAGGACCGGTATCACCGCAACTAGAGAATCGTGAAAATGCCGATTCCCCGACTGGGATTTCTTAGAAAATTTCGCGAGCCGCGAATCTGGAAGCGAGTTTTTCTCGAGCGTTTGACTGAGCCCTTGCACTTGAACTTTCTATCTCTTTTTGTGGGCATATTCGGAAATATTCGACAAAAGACAGCCTTTGACCTGGTTCTCAGGCAGCACAATGCTTTTTCCATCCTTAGAGCGGCGACCGACGCCAAGAGCTCGGGGTTGGGGAAATTGTGTGTTGTCGAATTTGGCGTCGCGGCCGGTGCCGGTTTCTTGAATATGTGTGAAATAGCGAAGCGGGTGACCGAGTCGACAGGGGTGGATATCAAGGTATTCGGCTTTGATACCGGCAAGGGAATGCCCAAAGCGATTGATTATCGTGATCACCCTGACTTGTATCGGGAAGGTGACTTTCCCATGGACGTCACGCAACTGCAAAAACGCGTACCGTCCAATGGAGGATCCGAAACCGTCCCCGCATTCTTAGGTGGCCACTTGGCTCCTGATTGTCCGCTTGGATACGCAGTGATTGACGTCGACTACTACAGCTCAACGGTCGATGCATTGAAGATATTCGGCGGTCCGCCAGATTTCTATCTCCCGATTACGATCGTCTATCTGGATGACATCCAGCTTGCGCATCACAACCCATTTGCAGGGGAGCTTCTTGCGGTGGCTGAATTCAATGCCCAGACTCCGTTCCGGAAGATTTGCAGGCACGACTTTTTAGAGAATACTCGGATCTTTCGTAACGCCGACTGGATCAAGCATATCTACTACCTGCACGTTATGGATCATCCCGGGCGGGCTACCGATCACAAATGGGAGCAACAGAAATTGCTCAATCCGTATTTGGCTGGCTAAAGTGAATATCCCCGACCGAACCACGATTGCCGATTTCGTCATTGAGCGGCTGCTCGCGGAACAGGATCGAATAGCTTCGAGCTATGCGGAGCACGCGCCTCACTACTTTGTCGTCGACGATCTGCTCCCGACCGACATTGCGATGGCGATCTACGACGCTTTTCCCTCGCCGGCGACGATGATGCTCAGAAACACGATTCGCGAGCGGAAGTACGTGACCTCGCAGATGAGTCGGTGCAGTCCCCTCTTGGAGGAAGCCGTTTTCGCGTGGCAGGATCCACGCTTGGCAAAACTCGTCTCCGAGCTGACGGGGCTTGCTGGCGTCGAGGGCGACGAACAGCTCTACGCGGGTGGCATCAGCCTAATG
>Ga0209056_10006362_pt1 | contig 12211 bp, 5 predicted proteins | sample GraSoiAngelo_114_FD_185876 | JGI IMG/M metagenome (GOLD analysis project Ga0209056, IMG submission 185876) | Grasslands soil microbial communities from the Angelo Coastal Reserve, California, USA - 14_0903_13_40cm (SPAdes) (version 2) | ecosystem: Environmental > Terrestrial > Soil > Grasslands ... | reverse complement strand
CCGCAAGCGGGAGCTACTGGGGCGCGAGGCCCGCGCGGCCCTTCGAGAGACTCAGAGCGATACTTCGAGAACCTCAGCACGAACGGCTCTGACAGACGGATGAACCGGCGCTCCGCTGACGCGAGGGCGCCGGCTGTCCTGCTGGCGCTCGGCTGCGTCTGGGGCGCGTCATTCCTGTTCATCAAGGTCCTGGTCGATGACACCGGCCCGCTCGAAGTGGCGACGGGCAGGCTCTGCATCGGCGCCGTCGCGATCCTGGCGTTCATTCGCCTGCGCGGTCTGCCGCTGCCCTGGACGCCGTCGCTCGTAGCGAAGGTAAGCGTCCTTGCCCTCGTCGCCAATATCGCACCGTTTGCTCTTATCGCCTGGGGCGAGGAGCACATCGAGAGCGGAACGGCCTCCGTTCTCAATTCGACAATGCCTCTTTTCACCGCCATCTTCGCCGTCGCGGTCCTGCCAGAGGAGCGGTTCACAAAGGCGCGCGCCGCAGGGCTGGTGGTTGGCTTTTTGGGCGTCCTCGTCATGACCGGCGATGAGGCGGTCGACCTAACGAGCTCCGATGTGCTCGGCCAGCTCGCGGTTATCCTGTCGTCCGCTTGCTATGGTGCCGGCTCAGTCGTCTCGCGCACGCTCCTGCGCTCGACCGACCCGATCGGCCTTTCGGCGCTGCAGGTGACGGCGGGCGCGGTGCTGTGCGTGCCCATTTTGCTGGCGGTTGAAGGCAGCCCAGACTACTCTCTGAGCATCGAGGCCTGGCTGTGTCTGCTGGCACTCGGCGCCGGCGCGACCGGCGTCGCTTACGTGGCGTATCTCTGGCTCATCGATGTCACCGGTAGCGTTCGCGCCTCACTGGTCACGTACATCATTCCGGTTGTCGGACTGTTTCTCGGCTGGGCGGTGCTCGACGAATCGATAGGCGTAAACACGCTCCTCGGCTCGGCGCTGATCATCGGCGGGGTGGCGATGGTCCTGCGGGGCGGTTCGCCGGGGACGCAGGCGAGGGCGGTGGCGCAGATGGCCGCGGCGGACTAGCGGGTCTTAAAAGGCGTTTCATGGAAGCTGAAATAAGCCCGGACAACATTGACAATTTGCTTTGCCGGTGCTAAATTACCATCACGGATGGTGTCGAGTCCCCGATTTCTTATTTCCCTGTCTTACTGTCTTTGCCGATAGGCTGTATTTTCATACCCAGAGCAGCGCTTTAGCCTCTTAAGGAGAGGGTGTGCATGGTTGTCCCACGAGAAGTCGTCTATGAGAAGTTTCGCGTTCCGCACATCGTTAAGTCGTACTCTCGCATCCCTGATGTAATCCCACTGCCGGCGCTCGTCCAGATCCAGGTGGATTCCTACAAGATATTCATCGAGGAAGGCCTGCGAGAGCTACTCGACGAAATCTCTCCGATCCAGGACTTCACCGGCAACCGGCTCGAAATGCGCTTCAGCGACTATCGGTTCGACGAGCCGAAGTACAGCCAGGAGGAATGCCGGGAACGCGACGCTACGTACGCAGCTCCTCTGCGCGTAAACGTCCAGCTTCTGGTCAAGGAGACGGGCGAGATCAAGGAGCAGGAGATCTTCATGGGAGATTTCCCGCTCATGACGGCCATGGGCACATTCATTATCAACGGCGCCGAGCGTGTCGTCGTCTCTCAGCTCGTGCGCTCCCCCGGCGTGTATCTGACGCTGGAGCGCGACCAGACCAGTGGGCGAGACCTCTGCTACGCGAAGCTCATTCCCAACCGCGGCGCCTGGCTGGAGTTCGAGACCTCCAACCGCGACGTCGTCGCCGTCAAGGTGGACCGCAAGCGCAAGATTCCTATCACGACGCTGCTCCGCGCGATCGATGAGCCGGAACTGCTGCCGAAGCACCCAAGCGCCGCCGAGATCAGGGAGATCGAGGCGAAGATCGCGAACGCGAAGACGGAGCGCGAGGCGGACAAGCTGCGGCACCAGCTTCTTCAGGTGCTGGGAACGAGCGATCGTGTCCTGGCGCTCTTCGCGGACATCGACAACAACCCAGACCACGCCTTTATCAAGTCAACTCTGGACCGCGATCCTAGCTCCGAGAACAAAGAACAGGCTCTGCTGGAGTTCTACCGGCGGCTGAGACCCGCGGCCTGATCAGCTCGCTGTTCTTCAACCCGCGCCGCTATGACCTCGGCAAGGTGGGCCGCTACAAGGTCAACAAGCGCCTCGGTAGGCCCAACGCTACCCAAGAGCGCGTGCTCACGCCCGATGACCTGATCGCCATCGTTCGCGAAATTGTTCGTCTTAACAACGGCGGTGGCAAGTCCGACGACATCGATCACCTGGGTAACAGGCGCGTGCGGACGGTGGGCGAGCTTATCCAGAACCAGTTCCGCATCGGCCTTCTCCGTATGGAGCGCGTGATCCGCGAACGGATGACAATCACCGATCCCCAAGAGACAGCACCGAGCCAGCTCGTCAACATCCGCCCGGTGGTGGCCGCGATCAAGGAGTTCTTCGGCGGGTCGCAGCTCTCACAGTTTATGGACCAGACGAACCCTCTGGCGGAGCTAACGCACAAGCGGAGGCTTTCGGCGCTCGGCCCGGGCGGCCTGTCGCGAGACCGGGCAGGGTTTGACGTGCGCGACGTGCACTTCAGCCACTATGGCCGTATCTGCCCGATCGAAACGCCGGAAGGCCCGAACATTGGGCTTATCGGCAGCCTTGCGACCTTCGGCCGGGTGAACCAGTACGGGTTCATCGAGACTCCATACCGCAAGGTCGTGCGGGAGCTTTCCAAGAACTCGCGCGACCTGACCGGCCAGGCGGTACGCGAGGACGTTGAAGGCGCTGACGGCAAGGTGATCGCGAAGGCCGGTCAGGAGATCGACGAAGGGCTCGCGAAGAAGCTCTCGGCGGCGGCCGAGAAGACGATTCCTGTTATGCCATTCGTTTCCGACCAGGTCGATTACCTCTCGGCCGACGAGGAAGAGGAGTTTGTAGTCGCACAGGCGAACTCGCCGCTAAACGAAAAGGGCCGCTTTCTCGAGGAGAGGCTGGAAGTCCGCGCGAAAGGCGAGTTCAGCACGGCGCACGCCGATCAAATTGACTATCTGGACCTTTCGCCGAAGCAGATCGTCTCCGTGGCAGCCTCGCTCATTCCGTTTCTCGAGCATGACGACGCCAACCGCGCGCTGATGGGCGCGAACATGCAACGCCAGGCCGTGCCGCTTGTCCGCCCCGAAATTCCCCTCATCGCCACCGGAATGGAGATCAAAACGGCCCTGGACTCCGGGCAAGTCATTCTGGCCGAAGCCGACGGCGTGGTTACGAGTGTCGCCGGCGGGAGTAACGGCAATGAGCGGGATCCCCGCCAGACGACGGGTAGACAGGCATCTATCACCGTCCTGCACGACGATCGCACCGAGCGCCGCTACTCGCTCAGCAAGTTCGTCCGCTCGAATCAGGGAACGTGCATCAACCACCGGGCGCTCGTCCGCAGGGGCGACCGTGTGACGGCCGGTCAGCCTCTCGCCGATTCTTCTTCGACGGATTCCGGCGAGCTGGCGCTCGGACAGACGCTGCTCTGCGCCTTTATGAGCTGGGAAGGCTACAACTTCGAGGACGCCATTATCATCTCCGAGACGGTGGCGAGGGACGATAAGTTCACGTCGATTCACGTCGAGAAGCACGAAGTCGAGGCGCGCGATACGAAGCTCGGTCCTGAGGAGATTACGCGCGACATTCCCAACGTCGGGGAAGAGAGCCTGCTCGATCTCGACGAGTATGGGATCGTCCGTGTCGGCGCAAACGTGCAGTCGGGCGACATCCTCGTGGGCAAGATTACGCCGAAGGGTGAGACCGAGCTTACGGCGGAGGAGAAGCTGCTTCGCGCCATCTTCGGGGAGAAGGCGCGCGAGGTTAAGGACAGCTCGTTGCGGGTGCCGCACGGCGAACGGGGAAAGGTGATCGAAACGCGTTTTCGTGCGAAGGAGGACAACGAGACAGGGCGTCCAGCCCACGGCCAGCCCGGACATCATTGCCGCTGGCCGGCCTACGCCGAAATGGTTGATGATCTAGCGGCGGGCGTTCAGGCGGTTGTTAGCATTTCCATTGCCCAGCGCCGCAAGATCGCGGAGGGCGACAAGATGGCTGGGCGGCACGGGAATAAGGGCGTGATCGCCCGCATCCTCCCTGCGGAGGATATGCCGCACCTCGAGGATGGCACACCCGTGGACATCATCCTCAACCCAATCGGCGTGCCCAGCCGTATGAACATCGGTCAGGTGCTGGAGACTCACCTCGGCTGGGCGGCGCGCCGCATGGGCTTCCGCGCGATCTCGCCGGTGTTTGACGGCGGCAACCCGAAGACGATCGAAGACGCGCTCTGCCGGGCGTGGATCTGCGAGCAGGCGGCGGCGCTAATCGAGTCGCCGAACGGCCACGACGCCGGCGGCAATGGCCTGACGAATGGCGTTGGCGAGCGGGTAAACGTCCAGAAGGTAAACAAGTGGCTCGAGAGCAAAGGCCATGACCCGGCCGCTGTCTTCGATGACAGCCGGGTCGGGGAGGCGGCGCGCGTGGGCCTCGAGCTGTGGCTCGAGCAGCAGGGGCTGCGCAAGATCAAGGGCAAGGAGTATCGCGAACTGGATGCATTGGCGGAGAAGATGCTGCTCGAGCGCGGGCTCGCGGCGCCGATCTACGGAAAGCAAGTCCTGTATGACGGCCGAACGGGCGAATCGTTCGACCAACCGGTCACCGTCGGCTACATCTACATGCTGAAGCTCGTGCACCTGGTGGAGGACAAGATCCATGCGCGCTCCACCGGCCCCTACTCGCTGATTACTCAGCAGCCGCTCGGTGGCAAGGCGCAATTCGGAGGCCAGCGCTTTGGGGAGATGGAGGTCTGGGCGCTGGAGGCGTACGGCGCCGCGCACATCCTTCAAGAGCTACTAACAGTGAAATCAGACGATGTCGTCGGCCGTGTGAAGACATACGAGGCGATAGTCAAAGGCGAGGACATTCAGGAACCGGGCGTGCCCGAGTCCTTCAAGGTCCTCGTCAAAGAGCTGCAGAGCCTGGGGCTGGCCGTCGAAGTGTTGAATGAAGAAGAGGAGCGCGTTTTGCTAGCGGAAACGTCCGCGCAGGATCTGCCGGAGCTGGGGATAGACCTCAGCGGTTTCGAGAAAGGGGAGGACCTAGTTGGCTCTGGAAGTTAACGACTTCAACGCGATTCGAATATCCCTCGCCTCCCCGGAGCAGGTGCGCTCCTGGTCCTACGGCGAAGTCACCAAGCCGGAGACAATTAACTATCGCACGCTAAAGCCCGAGAAGGACGGCCTGTTTTGCGAGAAGATCTTCGGGCCGACAAAGGACTTCGAGTGCTACTGCGGTAAGTACAAGCGTGTCCGTTACAAGGGCATCGTTTGCGACAAGTGTGGCGTGGAAGTCACGCGGTCAAAGGTCCGGCGCGAGCGAATGGGTCACATCGAACTCGCCTCGCCCGTCGCCCACATTTGGTTCGTGAAGGGTACGCCCAGCCGCATCGGGTTGCTGCTCGACATCTCGCCGCGCAGCCTCGAGCGCGTGCTGTACTTCGCACAGTTCATCGTGACTTCGGTGAACGACGAAGTGCGTCGCGCCGCCATCGAGGCTCTACGTGTGGAGATGGAGAAGGCCGTCGACGAAAGCGAGTCGGAGCAGGTAGCGCGGATTGGTGAGATCGAATCGTCTACCGCCGAGGCGATCAGCAAGCTGGAAGAGACCCGCGCGGACCGCCTCGCCAGGGCGGATGCCGAGGTCGACGGTCAGATTGCGGCACTCCGTGAGAAGTCCTCAGCTCTCGAGGCGGATATCGAGAAGATCGGGGAGAAGAACGCCACTAAGAAGCTCGCCCTGGACGATAACTTCGTTATCGCTTCGCGGGGCGAACCTCTGCCAAAGGATGCGCTCAAACGGCTTCAGAAGGAAGTCGAGAAGCGCTCGCAAGCACTCGAGGCCGGGCGCGCCGCGAGGCGCAAGACGGCCGAGGCTGAGCTGGACGGCGAGCTGGCGCGGCTGCGTGAGAACGCGATGGCGGAGATGGAGCCGCTGCGCCGGAAGATCAACGAAGCGCGCGAGAGCATTCGGGAGCAGTTCGAGCTAGAGATCGAAGAGCTGGAAGACCTGAAAGACCCAATCCCGGACGACCAGTGCACGTTCCTGCCCGAACAGAACTTGCGCGATCTCACCGAGAAATACCCGGGAGTAGTCAGCGCGGGCATGGGCGCCGAGGCGATCCTCGAGATACTCGCCCGAGTGGATCTCGACCGGCTCGCGTTAAAGCTGCGCTCGGAAATACAGAACTTCAGCGGCCAGCGCCGCAAGAAGGCGACCAAGCGCCTTCGTGTGGTCGAAGCCCTGCGCAAGAGCGGCAACCGGCCGGCCTGGATGGTGCTAGGCATCCTTCCAGTGCTGCCGCCTGACCTGCGCCCGATGGTGCAGCTCGATGGCGGCCGCTTCGCTACGAGCGATCTCAACGACCTCTACCGCCGCGTGATCAACCGGAATAACCGACTGAAGCGGCTCCTCGAGCTGGGTGCGCCGGAGATCATCATCCGCAACGAGAAGCGGATGCTTCAGGAGGCCGTCGATAGCCTGATCGATAACGGCCGGCGCGGACGCGCTGTCTCGACGGCAGGCAACCATAAGCTAAAGTCGCTCTCGGACATGCTCAAGGGCAAGCAGGGCCGCTTCCGCCAGAACCTGCTCGGCAAGCGCGTGGACTACTCCGGGCGGTCGGTGATCGTCGTCGGTCCCGAGTTGAAGCTGCACCAGTGCGGTCTGCCCAAGCGCATGGCGCTGGAGCTGTTCAAGCCGTTCGTCATGCACGGCTTGGTCGCGCGCGGGCTCGCTCACAACATCAAGTCCGCCAAGCGTATTGTGGAACGAGCGCGCCCAGAGGTGTGGGACATCCTCGACGACATAATCAAACAGCGACCTGTTCTGCTTAACCGCGCGCCGACGCTTCACCGACTTGGTATTCAGGCGTTCGAACCCGTCCTCATCGACGGAAGCGCTATCCAGATTCATCCGCTGGTCTGCACCGCGTTCAACGCCGACTTCGACGGCGATCAGATGGCGGTGCACGTGCCTCTATCACGTGCAGCGGTTGCGGAGGCGCGCCAAGTGATGCTCTCCAGCCAGAACCTGCTCTACCCCTCGAGCGGCGAACCGGTGGTGGCGCCCACGCTCGATATCGTTCTGGGCTGCTATTACCTCACGGAAGAGAAGCGAAATTCCGGCAGAGACTCCAAGCCCAAGAATGTAACCATCTTCCACAGCTTTGATGAAGCGAAGATGGCTTACGAAATGGGCCATGTGGACCTGCGGAGTCTAATCGAGGTGAGGGTCGATAAAGAGAGCCGGGAGCGTATCAAGACGACTGTAGGCCGCATTATCTTCAACGAGGTGTTGCCGGAGGAGCTCGGTTTTCGCAACCACCTCATGGACAAGAAGGCGATCAAAGAGCTCGTCAGCGAGTGCAGCCACAAGCTCGACAACTTGCGCACCGCTGAAATGGTGGACCGGATGAAGGACATCGGGTTCGAATACGCGACCAAGTCCGGTATTTCGATCGCGATGAACGACCTGCGCCTGCCCGAAGAGAAGGAGCAGTTGCTGGCCGAGGCCGATGCACGGATCGCCGAGATCGACGAACAGTACGAGATGGGGCTGATCACCGATGAGGAGCGCTACGAGCAAGCTGTCGCTATCTGGCGCGAGACTACCGACAAAGTCCAGCAGGTGATCCAGAAGCGCCTCGAAGAGTACGGCGGTGTATACATCATGGCCGTCAGCGGCGCGAAGGGTAACATCAGCCAGATTTCTCAGATGGCGGGCATGCGAGGGCTTATGAGCGACCCAGCCGGTCGCATCATCGAGCTGCCCATCCGATCATCCTTCCGGGAGGGTCTGTCGGTGCTCGAATACTTCATCTCGACCCACGGCGCGCGCAAAGGTCTGGCCGACACCGCGCTCAGGACGGCAGACAGCGGTTACCTCACGCGGCGGCTAATCGACGTTTCACAGGACGTGATCATCGTTGAGGAGGACTGCGGGACGACCGCCGGCATTTGGATAGATGAGGGCTCAGAAAAGGGCCTGTTCGAATCGCTAAGCGAGCGGATTGTCGGCCGCTGGGCCGCTGCGGACATCGCCGAGCCGAAGACGGGCGAGATCATCGCGGAGCGCGGCAACGAAGTGACCGAAGAGACTGCGCGGCGCGTCATCGCCGCCGGTATCGACAAGGTCTACGTGCGCTCGGCCCTGACCTGCCAGACACGGCGCGGCATCTGCGCCCTGTGTTACGGACGCGACCTCTCTCGGGGAGCGTTCGTCGCCGACGGCGAGGCGGTGGGCATCATCGCTGCGCAAAGCATCGGCGAGCCGGGTACTCAGCTGACGATGCGCACGTTCCACACGGGGGGCGTCGCCGGGCTCGACATCACCTCCGGTCTGCCCAGGGTCGAGGAATTATTCGAGGCGCGGGTACCCAAGGGCGCCGCCCAGATCGCCGAGATCGACGGCACCGTCGAGGTCAGCAGGGACGGCGACACGCGGCGCATGAAGATCACGAGCGCCGAGATCTACCGAGACGAATACCCTCTCGAGAAGGGCATTAAGGCGCTGGTCGAGAACGGCCAGGAAGTGGTCCCGGGCACGGTGCTCGCCGCCCCCGCCAAGCGCGCGAAGAAGGCGGCTAATGAGGAACAGGCGCTGGCCCCTACCGCGATCGTCGCGCGGACCTCGGGCCAGGTGTCGATTGAAAAGGGCCGTATCGCCATTCTCTACGAGGAGCGGGAGGAGCGCGATTACATAATTCCTGCCGCTTCTCGTCTCCGGGTCCAAAACGGCGATTACATCCACGCCGGACAACCTCTGACCGAAGGCCCTCTGAACCCGCAGGACATCCTTCGCATTCAGGGGCCGGAGGCCGTGCAGATCTACCTGGTCGAGGAAGTGCAAAAGGTCTACCGCAACCAGGGTGTCTCGATCAACGACAAGCACATCGAGGTTATCGTGCGGCAGATGCTCCGCCGCGTGCGCGTGGATTCTCCCGGTGACTCCAACCTGCTGCCGGGCGAGCTTGTCGACCGTTTCCGCTTCGAGAGCGAGAATGCCCGGGTTCTGGCGGAGGGCGGCGAGCCCGCGACTGCCCAGCCCGTGCTGCTTGGAGTAACGAAGGCCTCGCTGAACACGGAAAGCTTCCTTGCGGCGGCCTCGTTCCAGGAGACCACCCGGGTACTCACCGAAGCCGCAATACAAGGCCAGGTGGACAAGCTGCTTGGTCTCAAGGAAAACGTCATCATCGGCAAGCTCATCCCTGCCCGGGCTCAGATTACCGTCGAGCAACCGCCAAGGGTTACCGAGATGGTATTGCCACCGGGCTTCCGCGACGAAGAAGCCGAGGAGTTCGAGCCAGACTTCGACGAGGATGACTTCGAGGACGAGGACTTCGATGAGGACGGCCCGGGTACGCTCGCGGAAGAAGATGAGGCGATTGCCGGGAACGGCGCGGCCCCCGAAATAGACCTCCTCGAGGAGTCACCTCCGGCGACGGCTGAAGAGGCGAGCGAGGCGGAAGCCGGTCCCAATGGAGCTGAACCGCAGCCCCAGCCGACCGAAGAATAACCGCTAGAAATCGACGCGGCACCTCCCTGCGGACTCAGCTCCGGGGGCTTGCTTGCCTCGCCCATCGGCGGGTGGCGGGGAATCTCAGTGCGTGCTGGCGGGTGAGCCGAAGCCTGACGTACGTCTCGCCTATAATGGAAAACGAGGCAACGCATGGTCGTCGAGACTCAGGCTGAACCCGCCTCTGACGCGCTGAAGACCGCGCTCGCTCAGTTCGACGCCGCCGCCGACTGCCTTGGACTGGACGAGGGCATGCGCATGGTCCTCCGCCACTGCAAGCGAGAGCTGGCCGTCCATTTCCCCGTACGCATGGACAATGGGACAATCGGCGAGTTCACTGGCTACCGGGTGCAGCATAACCTGGCGCGGGGCCCGGCCAAGGGTGGTCTCCGCTACAACCTTAACGTCTCGCTGGATGAAGTGCGGGCGCTCGCGATGTGGATGACGTGGAAGAGCGCCGTCGTGAACATTCCGTATGGCGGGGCCAAGGGTGGGGTTATCGTGAACCCAAAGCAGCTCTCGGCCCGGGAGCTAGAAAACCTCACGCGCCGCTACGCCACCGAAATCAGCATCATCATCGGTCCCAACGAGGACATCCCTGCGCCGGACATGGGAACGGACGCCCAGGTGATGGCCTGGATCATGGATACGATCAGCATGCACCGGGGCTACACCGAGGCCGGCGTTGTGACCGGAAAGCCCGTCAGCGCCGGTGGCACGCTGGGCCGGGCCGAGGCGACGGGCCGCGGGCTCCTGTACATTGTGCAGGAGACGGCGCGCCAGTTTGGCGTACCGCTGCAGGGCGCGACGGTCGCGGTCCAGGGCTTCGGCAGCGTTGGCGCGGTGGCCGCGCAGCTACTGGCGAGGGCGGGTGCTAAGGTCGTCGCTGTGAGCGATTCAGGAAGGGGCATCTACAACGAACAGGGGTTAGATGTCGATGCTCTCATGCCGTGCAGCAAGGACCGGTCGCCGTTGTCAGAGGCGCCGGGTGGCGACCACGTCACGAACGGCGAGCTGCTCGCGCTTCCCGTCGACTTCCTGATTCCGGCCGCGCTCGAGGGGCAGATCCACGAGCGCAACGTCGATTCCGTGCGGGCGCGCTTCATCGTCGAAGGCGCGAACGGCCCGACCACGCCGGAAGCCGACGCTATCTTGGCGGACAAGGGCATATTCGTGGTACCAGACATCCTCGCAAATGCCGGCGGGGTAATCGTCTCGTACTTCGAGTGGGTGCAGGACCTCCAGTTCTACTTCTGGGAAGAGGGGGAGGTCAATGACAGGCTGCATCGCGTGATCACGCGGGCCTTCCGCGACGTCGTTGCCATGGCGGAGCAGCGCGGAGTGAGCCTTCGCGAGGCGGCGATGCTTCTGGGCGTGAGCCGGGTCGTTGAGGCGACGCGGGTACGCGGGATATATCCGTAGGAGCCAGGGAAGCGAGGAGCCAGGAGCGCGCTCGGAAAGCCGGGACGCTGAATCCTCGCCAGCGATCCGCTTCGCCCAACCGGCGAACTGCAATGGTTGACACCGCCGCCACGAGTTCAAAACGGCAAGCCGTCCTTAAAGCTTTCTAAGTAACACGAAGACGGCCATTGCTTCCTATCTTCTAGAAGCATGTGCAGTTCGTAACTTCCCGCTCGTATAGGCGCGTTGGTATAGTGTGGAAGACTCACACAACGAAATAGGCGCCGAATCCTCCGATTTATCGGGGGAGCGGGGGACCCAAATTGGATGGGGTGAAAGTCGTCGCAGGCGACAAGGCGGACTCCTTCCCGCCGAACCCGGCAGCTAACCTCGCAGGCGGTCGAAGGAGAGCTTGGTTTGACCTAGATGACGGGCGAGAGGCTGGCCTCTCGCCCGCCTTGTTATCTAGGATATGGCGATAGGCGAACGAATCGGAACCATGATCGTACTGGAAGAGGAGCGGCCTGCTGTTATCTCGGAGCCGACGGGCTTCGTTTGGCGCGTGGAATACACTATCCTCCTCGGCGTTATGGCGCTCCTTACGGCGTTCGCTATCGCCTTCTTCTACTTCAGCGCGAACATCGAGAGCTTGAAGAGCTACGGGTATGCCGGGCTGTTCCTGATCAACATCATCGGCGCGGCGTCGATACTGCTTCCTTCGCCCGCGGGGGCGACGGTCGTGGGCGGGGGCGCGCTGGGTAGGACTGGTCGCTGGTCTTGGCGAGGCGATCGGCGAGTTCACTGGCTACGCGGCGGGGTACGGCAGCCGCTTTATCATCCAGGAGAAGCCGGCGTACGCGCGCATCCATGACTGGATGCAGAAGCGCGGCTTCATCACGATGTTCCTGATGTCCACCGTGCCGAACCCGCTGTTCGACGTGGCCGGCCTCGCCGCGGGAGCGGTGCGGATGCCGATGCGCAGCTTCTTCGTATCGGTCTTGGGCGGGAAGGTGATCAAGAATACCTGGTTGGCGGCCGCGGGCGGCTTCGGCATGGGCCTGTTCGCGAAGTTCCTGTAGAGCGAACAGCCCGCGGCTCATGGCGGGGGAGACGCCCCGGGTTGGGGATTACGTGGAACCCGCTGGAGGGGTATCGTTTGCAGCCCTTCCGCA
>Ga0209056_10006361_pt1 | contig 12213 bp, 9 predicted proteins | sample GraSoiAngelo_114_FD_185876 | JGI IMG/M metagenome (GOLD analysis project Ga0209056, IMG submission 185876) | Grasslands soil microbial communities from the Angelo Coastal Reserve, California, USA - 14_0903_13_40cm (SPAdes) (version 2) | ecosystem: Environmental > Terrestrial > Soil > Grasslands ... | reverse complement strand
ACCTCCGTGAGAAGCAGCCGCCGCTTTGCCCGCGGAAGCCGGTGGGACGTAAATGTCCAGGCCTTCCGCCAACCGCGGGTCTTTCTGCGGAAACGCCGGGTGTGCGTTCAGGTTTTTCAGGAAGACCTTCGTCAGCAGACCGCCAATAAAGGCCAGGCAGCCGAGGTCGAGCCACGCCCAGTTGAGGCTGTAACCGTCCGGCCGGCCCGCCGGCAGAATGTTGAATGCGACGTCGAAGAAATGCATCAGCCAGCCCCAGGCGCAAAGCGGAATCATGATGGTCAACTTCAGTTTCCAGTCGATGCGCAGCAGCATCAGAAACGGGAGGAAGAAATGGAAGAAGATGATGATCATGCTGACGTCCCACCACGTGCCTTTTTCGCGCAGTACGTACCAGAAAGTTTCCTCCGGAATATTCGCGTTCCAGATGATGAAGTATTGGCCGAAACTGATGTAGGCCCAGAATACCGTGAACGCCAACATGAGCGAACCGATAAAGTAAATCTGCTTTTCCTGCAACACGTCGCGCAACGCCCCCTGCCGTTTCAAAATCACGGCAATGAGGTAAACCGTCGGCAGCGCGACCCAAACGCTCGCGGCGAAATACCAGACGCCATACATCGTCGAGAACCACTCGTGCTGGAGCGCTTTCATCCACATGATCGCCGCCAGCGTGAGCGTGAGCGCAAACGCCCAAATGCCCCAGAACGAGTAGAAACGCATTTTGTACGTGCATTCGGCCGAGCCGGTCTCGTCCTGCCTGAGCGACCAGTAGCGCAGCCGGTTCGACAAGACAAACCAGATGACGAAACAAACCATTGCGGTGACATAAAACATCGGCACGTTGAATAGCGCCTGTTTGGCGTGCAGCGAATGATCAATCTCGCCGGTTTGCACTCGGCGCATCCACTCGTAAATCTTCGGCGCGAGCACCGCGTTAGGGATGAAAAGCAGAGCCATCACCGGGCCGGCGAGACAAGCCAGGTGTTCGACCACGCGGCGGATTGGCACCGACCAACTAGCGTCGAACAGGTGATGGACGAGCACCAGAAACAGCGCGCCGAGGCCGAAGCTCAAGTAAAACATGTAGGCGCAAAGCCAGGAATAACCGAACTGTTCCCCGTTCTTGACCCAGCCAATGATCGCGAGCAGGCCCCCTGCCCCGATCAACAAGTTCGGCACGTTGCGCCACCGGGACAAATCCAGCGGCGCGTCTGCGGCAGGTCTATTATGCGCGCTCATATTTCTATCTGCCACCAAAAGGCTCAAAAACCGTTGCCTTCATCAGTGGTCCTGCATTCTGGTCTTTCATTTGCGCTTTTTCGCCGCGATTAAATCATTTCTTCAACGTCGAACGTAAACCTTCCGGCACGTCGTCGAGCGACGCCAGCCGGCTCCGCTCCAGCGCCCGTACGTAAGCGATGATCGCCCACCGGTCCGTGAGCGTGACATTCGGACCGTATGCGCCCATCAGGTTTTTGCCGTAGGTGATCGTGTTGAAAATTTCCCCGTCGGGCATTTTCACGAGGCGCGCGTCATGGAAGTTCGCCATCGCAATCATGCCGTATTTGCTGGTGATGCCCTTGCCGTCGCCGGCTGCGCCGTGGCACGGGGCGCAGTGGATGGTGTAGCGCTGCTGACCGCGCGCGAGCAGTTGTTCGGTCAGCGGAAGCGGAATCCTTTCGACAAAATTGGTTGTGACGGGAATGCGTCCGGTGTTCACCGGATTGTCCTCGAACGGATAAATTTCCCTGCCGTCCACGACGAGCGGTTTGCTGCGCGGCACGGCGCCCTCGACCGGCAGGCGCGAGCTGAGTTGGTCGGGGAAAAAGTTGTTGTGTTCTTGCGGACGGAGTTTGGGCTGACGGTCCATGTCCGGAAACAGCTCAACGGGCGGCCGGCGCGATCTCTCGCCCCGGAAACCGGCGATGCTCACCACCACCAGGCAGAGGAGAATGAAACTTGAAAGGAAATAGCGCATTATTCCTCCACCACTTCGATCTGCCTGCTGCCGGCCGATTCGAGCAGCTTGCGCGTTTCAGTTTCCGAATACTTAGGATCAGCGGTCTCAATCACGACGAAGAATTTGTCGTGGCTTGCGAGCGCGAACCGGCGGTGTTTCAGCAACGGATGATGCAGCCGCGGGAGCCGGTTCAAAAAGAGCATTCCCAGCAGCGCGCCGAACGAACCGAGCAGAATCGTCAATTCATATGACGGCGGGAAGGCGCCGAACGGACTGTACATCGGTTTGCCGCCAATCGGGATGGCATAGTCGTAAGCGTTCATCCACCAGATCATCAGGTTGCCCAGTGTGAACCCGGTCACCCCGCCGATGAACGAGAACCAGCCGACCTTGGAGCTTTTCATTCCCATCGCTTTGTCCAAGCCGTGCATCGGATAGGGCGTGAACACATCCCATTTCTTAAAGCCGGCGTCGCGGATTGTCTCTGCCGCGCGCATCGTGGCCGCCGGCATGTCGAATTCAGCGATGATGCCGTCATCATGGGTGCCCTCCTTCCTTCGCACCGCCCAGCGGATGATGCGGGTCGGCCTGAGGGGTGACCGCTTTGACTTCGGCGATTGCAATCAACGGCACGAACCGGATGAACAAAAGGAAGAACGTGAAGAACAATCCGAACGTGCCGAGATAAGTGCACACGTCCACCCAGGTCGGGCTGTAATAGCTCCAGTTCGACGGCAGGAATTCCCGGTGCAGTGAAGTCACCACGATGACGAACCGCTCGAACCACATCCCGATGTTCACGAAGATGGACAGGATAAAGACGATCAGCATGTTCGTGCGAATCCGCTTGAACCAGAAAAACTGGGGGGTGAGGACATTGCACGAAATCATGATCCAATAAGCCCAGCCGTACGGACCGAAGGCGCGGTTGATGAACGTGAACCGCTCGTACGGATTGCCGCTGTACCAGGCGATGAAAAATTCCATTGCGTAGGCGTAGCCGACGATCGAGCCGGTCGCCAGCGTCACTTTGCACATCAGCTCGACGTGCCGAACAGTGATGACATCTTCCAGTTTGCAAACCTTCCGCAGTGGAATCAGCAGCGTCAGCACCATGCCGAACCCGGAGAAGATGGCGCCGGCAACGAAGTACGGCGGGAAGATCGTCGTGTGCCAGCCGGGCAATTGTGACACTGAAAAATCCAACGACACGATGGAATGCACCGACAGCACCAGCGGCGTCGATAGACCCGCAAGAATCAGATACGCCCGCTCATAATTGCTCCAGTGCCGGTTCGACCCGGTCCAACCGAGCGCGAACAGGCCATAGGCGCACTTGCGGAGTTTCGTCCTGGCCCGGTCGCGCATCACCGCGAGGTCAGGAATCAAGCCCATATACCAGAAGAGCACGGACACCGTGAAATAGGTCGAGACGGCGAACACGTCCCACATCAGCGGCGAGCGGAACTGCGGCCAGATGCTGTTCGCGTTGGGCAACGGCAACAGCCACCAACCAAACCAGATGCGCCCGATGTGAATGAGCGGAAAAATGCCGGCGCACATGACGGCGAAAATCGTCATCGCTTCGGCGGCGCGGTTGACGGCTGTGCGCCAACGCTGGCGCAGCAGAAAGAGAATCGCGGAAATGAGCGTTCCCGCGTGGCCAATGCCGATCCACCAGACGAAGTTGATGATGGCCCAGCCCCACATGATCGGCTGGCCCAGACCCCAGATGCCCACGCCCTTGGACATGAGGTAAAGGATCATGGCGCCCAGCATGGTCAGCATCAGAACGCTTGGAATGAAGGCGTACCACCACCATTTGGGAGTCTTGCCTTCGGCGACGCCCGCGACGGCGTCAGAAATCCAACCGATCGGTCGCTGGTTCGACACCAGCGGTTGGCGCGCCAGTTCCGGCGGCGGCGGCTGTAGCTTCAGCGAAGAAGCAATGACTGCTTCAGCCATTAGTCCGCTCCTTTCCCGGCCGATTCAGGTTTGCCCGACGCGTGCGGTTCGTCGTGGCCTGCGCCATGACCGCCTTCATGATGTTCAAACGGATTTCCGTTTTGCTCCGTAAATTCCTTCGTGCTCAGCGGCCATTCCTGGTAATCCGGCATCGCCGGATTTGGATTACGAACACGCGCCAGATAAGTCGTGCGTGGTTTGGTCAGCAGAAAATCGAGCACGGTGTAGTCACGCTCCAGCGCCTTGAGTTTGGAGACGCGGCTCTCCGCATCCGAAACGTCGCCAAACACAATCGCCTCGGCCGGACACGCCTGCTGGCACGCCGTCTGCGGAACTGTTCCTTCCGATTCCTTGAGTTTGATATCCCCCGAAGGGCCGGCCTTGACCTTCTGCGCAATCTTCGCCTGCTCGATGCGCTGGAGACACAAGGAGCATTTCTCCATCACACCGCGCATGCGCACCGTCACGTCCGGATTCTTCACCAGCTTGAGCAGTTCCCACTCGTCTGCGGGCCGGAAGCCTTGGTCCGGGTTTTTGAACCAGCGGACCAGGTCCCATTCGCCGTCCGTAGCGTGAGCGAGCGGCGTGTTGTAAACAGGGCCCACGAGTTTGTCGAGCGGGAGTTTGTTGTAATCGAAAAAATTGAAGCGGCGGACTTTGTAGGGACAGTTGTTCGAGCAATAACGCGTGCCGACACAGCGGTTGTAGGTCATCACGTTCAACCCTTCCTCGTCGTGGCTCGTGGCGTTGACGGGGCAAACGTTCTCGCACGGCGCCGCTTCGCAATGCTGGCAAAGCATCGGCTGCGTAATCATCTGCGGGTCTTCCGGACTGCCGGTGAAATAACGGTCAATCCGAATCCAGTGCATCTCGCGGTTTCGCGTTACCTGATCCTTGCCGACGATCGGCACGTTGTTCTCGCTCTGGCAGGCCAGCATGCACGCGGAACATCCGACACAGGAATTCAGGTCGATGGACATGCCCCATTGGTGCAGGCCTTTTTCTTTGAGCTTGTCCAGCGGGTTCGAATAAAGCGGACTGACGACCGGCGGTTTCTCCAGGTCCATCGCCCTGGCGAACCGCGGGTTCTTCTGGAACTGCTCCAGGTTCGCCTCGCGGATGATCGGGCGTCCTTCCATCGCGCCATGGTCCTGCGTGGTGGCCAGCTGATGCGTCTGGCCTGTCGGCGTCAATTTCGCGCCGCCGGCGAAATGCAACGCTTTGGTCGTCCGCAAACGATAGGCGTCGTAACCGGAACCGCGTCCGACGCGACCGGTCTTCTCACGGCCATAACCGAGCGCCAGGCCGACGACATTGTCTGCCTGCCCCGGCTGAACCCACACCGGACCCACGATTTCGCGGCCGTCGAACTCAATCCTGACCAACGGCACGTAGAGCTTGTTGTTTTCGTTGTTACGAACGTCGAGGCGGAGGTCCTTCGCGGTCTTCGGGCTGAGCAGAATCACGTTTTCCCAAACCAGCTTGGTGATGGGATCGGGCAACTCCTGCAGCCAGCCGTTATTGTTGTAACGGCCGTCGTCAACCTTGTAGTTGCGATGGAAAACCACTTCGAGCGTGTCCTTCGTTGAAGCAGCGACCGGCTTCGCCGCGCCGATCACCGTCGCCGCCGCGTTCGCGTTGAATTGGACCTCGACCGGTTTCGCGGCGCTGCCAGGCAGAAAACCATCATGCAAAAATCTCTTCCAATTATCTTCGCCATCGCCAGCAATGCCGCCATACGTCTCGCGGACGATGTCATACGGCTTGACCTTTTCCAGTCCGCCAATGCGCGCGAGCACTTCCAACTCCGAAATCCCGCCGAATAATGGTTCGATGAGAGGCTGCACGGGAACCAGCGTGCCGTCGGCCGTGCGCGCGTCACCCCATGATTCGAGGTAGTGCGCCAGCGGCAAATGCCAGTCGCAGAATTCTGCCGTCTCGTCTTCGTAATAGCCAAGGCGAACGATGGTCTTCGCCTTGCGCTGCGCCCGCGCCCAGCTCAAATCGGCGGGCGCGTTGTAAACCGGGTTGCCGCCGAGCATCACCAGTGTCTCGACCTGGCCGGAGTTCAACGCCTGCGCGAGGTCGGCAATCGTTTCTTCCTTCGCTTCCGGCGCGTCGAGGAAAACGACTGTCTTGCCGATGTTGCCGAGCGCGGCGTTGATCGCGTGAACCATGAGATGAACCGACTGCGGTTGGCGATGGCCGGCAATCACCAGTGATCGGCCGCGGTTCTTCAACAGATCTTCAGCGCATTTTGAAATCCATTCCGAAGCTTTCTCGTCGTCGAGTTGGCGAGGCCCGACTTCAGGCGCGAATTGCCAACTGATTTTCGTGCCGAGCAATTTCACCGCCAGCTCCACCGCGCTGCTCGGCAAACGCAAACGATGGTCCGCGTTCGCTCCGGTCAAAGTAAACAACGCTTCGACCGCATACAGCCGGTTAACCGCGTCGGTTGGCTTCTCGATTTTGCGGCCCTTGGTGAACCGGCGGATGTGGAGGTAAGCGTCCTCTTCGCCGCCGATAAAATCACAGTCGAGCGAAACAATCGCCTTAGCTTCGTCGAATTTGAAGTAGGGCTTGGCCGATTTGCCGAACGCGACCGACGCCGCCTGGCGATGGACATCGAAATCCACCGGCTCGTAAACGAACCAGCGCGCTTTCGGGAATTTATCGCTGATCAGCTTCCGCAACCGCGCGCGCGACGGGGAACTGCTGCGCTCCAACAGGAAACACAGTCCCTGGCCGCCATCCGCCTGGGATTTCTTCGACAACTCGCCCAGAAAATCCAGCGCCGCCTCGCGCTTCACGATATTGCCGTTCCTGACGAACCGCATCGCGCGGTCGGGATCGTAAACGTTCAGGATGGAGGCCTGCGCATAGTGGTCCGAGGCGCCGTTGCTGTCCGGGTGCAACGCGTTGCCTTCGATCTTCGTCGGTCGGCCGTCATTCGATTTGACGACCAGCGGAATGGCGCTGCCGCGCGTCGGCATCGCGGTCGCGAAGAATTGCGGCGCACCGTGGATGTAATTTTCCGGCGCTTTGCCGAACGGCAGAATCTTTTCCTCCGGGCGGCGGCACCCACTCAGCCCAAACCCCGCGAGCAGGAATGACGCGGACATGATCTTGACGAAATGCCGGCGCGTGACGGGGTCGCTCAGTTCGCTGGCGCCCGACGGAAACTCGCGTTCCACCCATTGACGAAACTCCGGCGTGTCAGCCAGATGACTGAGGCTGCGCCAGTATTTCTGGCCGGTCTCCGGCTCCGGGCAGGATGGAGGAATGGTTTTGCTCATCGGTGACATGCGGAACAACTTTGCAACGACTGAAGTTTCCACTCGTGCACGAACTTTTCCCCGTTCTGCTTCTGCATTTCAGCGGCAATCTTCGGGTCGTCGTTCCACTTCCAGTTCAGGTCGGTGATCTTGTCGGGCGGACGCACCCGCGCGGCGGGATTGCGATGGCAATCGAGGCAGAAAGTCATGCTCAACGGTTTGGCATGGTAAACCTCGTCCATCTTGTTGATCTGGCCATGGCACTCGACACAACTGATGCCGCGGTTCACGTGGACGGAATGGTTGAAATAAACGTAGTCGGGCGTCTTGTGAATGTGGACCCAGGGAATCGGCTTGCCCGTCGCCGCGCTCTCCCGCACCAGTTCCAGCTTGGGACTGTCCTTCAACACCTGACTGTGGCAGTTCATGCAGGTCGACGCGGACGGGACGTTGGAATACCACGATTTTTCCACCGCGCTGTGGCAGTAGCGGCAGTCCAGGCCGAGTTGGTCGGCGTGAATCGCGTGCGAAAAAGCCACCGGTTGGATGGGCTGGTAACCAACGCGCGTGTATTTCGGAGTGAAGTAATACCAAATTCCCGCCGTCACCGCGGTGCTCACCAGGACAGTGCCCACGGCGATTTGGAGCGGCAGCCGGTTCGTCCACTTTGGGAAAATGTCCGACATTTAAGTTCTTCGCCTATGAACCGTTCCGGTGTCTGGCCTGAGCGCGACTTTGCGTTCGCGTGAGCCGGTGATTGTTGCGAATAGCCTGCGACCGTCAACGTTTTTATCACCGGCAAATCTTCGGCAGCGCGGCCGGCAGAATCAGAAGCATATCCACGCTGCAAGGAATCTTTAGTCCTCGTCAGACATAGCGGCAAGAAAGTTTGTGAAATTTTTCACGATTTCGGTCCGCTTAATGAATCGAATTAGCAGTCGTGCTGGATCAATCCGTACTCGAACCGCCAAACACGCCGAATACGCGAAAAGAAAAATGGGGTTGATTTGAAGAGGCGGCCCATCCTCTGCCGCCAGAATCAATCGTCGGCCCTTTGATTCATCCGGTTTTCGCGTGGTTCGTGTATTTCGCGGTTCCGTCTCCTGCTGTTCGTAGCCGTCGACGTAAGAAGGCGGAATTCCGAAAGGAGCGACAATCTCCGCCTCCTTACGTCGGCGGCTACAAGTTTCGGACCCGTCGTGGACGGGGACTTTCCGCGCTCCGAATCGCGATTCTGGCAAGAGTCAATTTTGCCGGCTCCCCCGTTCACTCTGCACGCCGTAGAATCGCGCGGCGTTGCCGCCAAAAAATTTCGCGCGCGCGTCGCGGGTCAGCTGGCGCGTGTAATCGTCCACCAAGGCGAACACTTGTTCGTAACTGCCCGCAAGCAGGCACACCGGCCAGTCGGAACCGAACATCAACCGGTCCTCGCCGAAGGCCTCGAAGATAACATCGAGATACCGCCTGAAATCGGCGGGCTTCCAGTTCGTGTGGCTCGCTTCGGTGACCATGCCGGAGACTTTGCAGAATACATTTTTTGCTTTGGCCAGTTGGCGAATCTGCTCGCGCCAGGGTGAGATCGTTCCGTCCTTAATGAACGGTTTGGCGATGTGATCGAGAACGAACGGTTGATCGGGAAGCCGTTTCACCAGTTCAATCGCCGCCGGAAGTTGTTTCGGATAAATCAGGATTTCGTAGCACAACTTGAATTGTTTCAACTTGCCGACGCTACGCAGAAACTCCGGGCCCAGCATGAAGTTCACTTCCGGTTCGTCCTGCACCACGTGCCGCACCCCGACGAACTTCGGGTGCTTCGATAACTCGGCCAGTTGTTCCTCGACCTTGTCCGAACGCAAATCCACCCAGCCAACGACGCCTTTGACGATCGGCGCGTGGTCCGCGAGCGTTAGCAGCCAACGCGATTCCTCGACCGTTTGCCGCGCCTGCACCGCCACGCAACCGTCGAGTCCCGCCCTGGCCAGCAACGGCGCGAGGTCGTTCGGCAGCCAGTCCCGTTGCAGCGGAGACCCTTGCGGAATCCATGGATATTGTTGCGGGCCGTAAACCCAGAAGTGTTGGTGGCTGTCCAGCCGGATGCCAGATGCCAGATGCTGGATGTTCGAAGCCATCAGTCTGAATGTCGGTGACTCAAAGCAGTTGCGAGACAACTCATCTTTCGCTTCGATGGCCTTTTTCCACGCTCTGCAAGAAGTTGTTGAGTTTCTTGCCCAGCGTATTGAGTCGGGCAGACAGATCATCAAATGTCGGTTTGTCGGTCAAGGAACCGGTTTCGAGGAGTGGATCCAAATGGTCGATCGTCTCGTCCGAGGAACCCAACGCGTACACAAGATGTTTGATGAACTCCTGCTTGTAACGGCGTCGCCCATACCCCTCGACGATGTTCGAGCGTACCGACTTCACGGATCGCCGAATCTGACTGCCCTCTTCGAACATCTCGAACTTCGGCAGTTTCGTGAGGGTCATCTTATGCACTGCAACCGACGCGTCGCGCGCCAGCTTCCAGACTTCCAGGTTTCGATAACTCATAAGCCTGCGTAGTTTGCCTATCCAGCATCAGGCATCCAGCATCAAGTATCCAGATTAACCATCGCCTTGATCACCCCCGTTTCCGGTTTCAGCCAGTTCGGAAACTCCGCGATCATACCGTCGAAGTCCGCGTGGTGTGTGATCCAAGGACGAGTATCAATCCGTCCGTCTTCAATCAGCTTGATGATGCGCGCAAAATCCGGCGCGAGTGCGTTGCGGCTGGCGAGCAGCGTCAGCTCGCGGCGGTGCAGGATCGGTGCGTGCGGAAACGAAACCGGCTCCTGGGTAATGCCGACATAGACCAGCCGCCCGGCAAACGCGCAGTAATTCAGCGCCTGGCTCATCGACTTGTTGCTGCCGGTGGCGTCCACCACCACATCGGCAAGCTGGCCCTTGGTCAACTCGTTCAATCGCTTCAACTCCTGGCCATCGCTCTTGGTAAGAACCGTGTCGGGCACGCCCAGCTTCTCGCGCACGAACGCCAGGCGCTGTCCGTTCATGTCCATCACAATCGTCTTCGCGCCGCTAAGCCTGGCGAATTCAATGACGGAAAGACCGATCGGCCCCGCGCCGATGACGAGGACGTGCTCGCCCGGTTGTGGACTTGCGCGATTGATGGCATGGCAACCGATAGCCAGGGTTTCGACCAGCGCAAGCTGCTCGAAAGTCAGCTTGCGCGAGATGTGCAGCTTGCGGGCGGGCAGAATCATTCGCTCGCACATGCCGCCATCGCACATGACGCCGAGGGTTTTATGATTCTCGCAACAGTTCGTGTGTCCGCGACGGCACGAGTAACACTTCTGGCAGTTGATGTAAGGTTCCACTGCACAGAGGTCGCCCGGCTTTACGTTCGTCACACGGTCGCCGACCGCGAGCACTTCGACGCCGAGTTCGTGCCCCGGAATGCGCGGGTAACTGAAGAACGGCATTTTGCCGAGGTAACCGCCGTAATCCGTGCCGCAAATGCCGATGCGATGAATGCGCACCAGCGCCTCGCCCGGGCCGGGCTGGTTCGGCTCGGCGATTTCAATCCGGCGGAACGACAGCGGGTTTTCGAGTTGGATGGCTTTCATGAAATTGTTGCAAAAGCGTAGCGCACGCTGTCAGAGACAAACAAGCCTTGTTCGCGTAGAGGGGGGAACCGCACGACAACCTGACGCGTCCGCATCGCCAAAGGGCGGGGAATGGTTCCCCCTCTCCTGGGGGAGAGGGCCGGGGTGAGGGCGGGCGTTCATACTCACAGAACAAACACTACATCGCAACCGTTCGGCAGACCGCCGCCTGCGCTACTTCTCGTCAGGCAGGAAGAGATTTCGCCGAAAGATTTCGCGCATTGAACTCCTGAACCGTAGCAGCCGACGTGAGGAGGCTCCGGCTCAATTCCGCGTTCCGCACTCCGCACTCCGCATTTGAAGCCGTTTCTCCTGACGCTTATTCCTTGGCGCCCCCAGGGTTCAAGGGAGCGCCTTCCCAAGCTCTGAGGAATTCCTGCGCTTTCTCCGACGTGTGCAGATAAGCAAAACGGGCCACTTGACGCCCGACTTCCTTCAGTCGCTTTTCCAGGTCGCTGTCTTTCAGTGTACCTGACTCATCGAATACCTTCCACGCTTCCGGGATCGACGCCTGTTCGGGGATCACCCAGGCGTGAAGCGCTCGACCAACGGCACGCAAACTGTTTAAGGCGTGGACGGCGCCAAGTGCGCCGCCGGAGACACCCACGAGCCCGATCATCTTGCCTTCGATTTCATCGAATCCCATAAGGTCCAAGGCGTTCTTCAATACGCCGCTGAAGCTCCCATGATATTCGGGCGTTCCCAGAATGATCCCTCCGGCCCGGCTTACCTCTCGCCGCAGCTTAAAGACATCCTCAGGCAAAGTGCTTTCGTCCTCCTTCCCATCACAAAAGACAAGATGGTAATCCTTGAGATCGATCAGTCCTGTCAGGGCGCCGAGCTCTTGGGCGCCGCGCAAGGCAATCTGTACCGCCATGCGGGTATAACTGCCGCGTCTTATGCTCCCGCAGATGCCAACGACAACAACGCCGTCTCCAGCCTGGTCCTTTTGTTTCATAGTTTCCCTCGTTAGTCAGTCCGACAACCCATCGTGAGCAGCACGTTCGCCCAGAGCGCCTGGTCGCCGGTCTGGATGGTCAGCACGTGATCGGGCGACTCAACCGCTATGTAGAAATCCCATTTGGAGATCGGCTCCAGCTTGAGTTTCAAGCGCGCTGCTTTGACCAATTGTCGGAATTCATTCCAGACGGGCGGTTCGCCTTTTCGCGCGTAAGGATCGTCGGCTGGGATGCCCATGGTGTTGACGTGATCCACCGGCACAGCGCTGAGCACAGCGCGCAGGACCTGGCTGGCGGTCACAATTCCGGGCGAGAGGTTCAGGCAAACCAATTCCGCGTTCGGCCCGCGCTTTGTGGAGGCGGGATAATGGCCGTCAGCGATCAGGATTTTG
>Ga0209056_10006360_pt1 | contig 12214 bp, 8 predicted proteins | sample GraSoiAngelo_114_FD_185876 | JGI IMG/M metagenome (GOLD analysis project Ga0209056, IMG submission 185876) | Grasslands soil microbial communities from the Angelo Coastal Reserve, California, USA - 14_0903_13_40cm (SPAdes) (version 2) | ecosystem: Environmental > Terrestrial > Soil > Grasslands ... | reverse complement strand
CGGTGGAACGTTGTTGCTCACCAACTGCGCGTTTTTCGGGAACGTCGCCACCGCCGGCGTCGGAGGGATTGGAGCCGACGGCATTTCGAGCGGCAATGGCAACAGCGGCGGTAATGGCGGCCCGGGCGGCCGCGGGGCGGGCGGCGCAATCTACAACGCAGCGGCCGGAACAGTCGTCGCTTACGATTGCACGTTTGCCAGCAATCGTGTCAGCGGCGCAAGTGGTGGCGACGCCGGCAATGGCACGGGCCTCGGTTCCAACGGGGCCAACGGGCCGCCTGGCGCCGGTCTCTGTGGCGGCATTTATAACGAAGGTGGAAATCTCACCCTTCTGTTCAGCACATTCAACGGCAATGGCGCCAGCGGCGCGAATGGCGGAAACGGCAAAGCCGGCGCGGGCGAAGCCTACGGCTCGGGCGGCACTCCAGGAAGCGCAGCCAGCGGCGGAGCGATTTTCAATAGCGCCGGAACATTGGCGGCGACAAATTGCACTTTCTTCGGGAATTTTGTCGCCGGCGGCAACGGCGGCAATGGCGGCGATGGCGGCACTTTCGGATTCGGCGGTAACGGCGGCAATGGCGGCGATGGCGGAGCCGGCAATGGCGGCGGCGTTTTCAATACGGCCAACGGTCAGGCGATTGTCGTCAATTGCACCATCTCCGACAGCAGCGCGCAGGGCGGAGCCGGCGGCAGCGGCGGAGCGGCGGGCAGTCTGGTGAGGAAAGCCGGTCAAACGGGAGGGCCGGGGAAGAACTTCGGCGGCGGCATCGCCAATGACACCGGAACCACCAGACTGAAGAACACCCTGCTTGGATACACAACCGCTGGCGACAATGGCGCCGGCAGTATCACCGACGGCGGCTACAACCTCAGCGACGATGCGAGTGTCGCCCTGTCCGCAACCGGCAGCCTCTCCGGCACGAATATTCAGTTGCAATTGGGATTTCTGGGAAGCAACGGCGGACCGACGCAAACGCTGCCATTCACTGCGACCGATAGCCCTGCCATCGACGCGGGTGACGACTCCGCTTGCTTGCCCACCGATCAGCGCCACTATGCCCGCTCCGGACGATGCGACATCGGAGCGTATGAGTTCAACGGTTTCGTTCCTGCGACGCTGAACATCCGCCGCCAGACGAATCAAGTGGTGCTCTCGTGGACCGCGGCCGTTCCCGGTTATTCACTGCAATCGAACCCGAACCTGTCGCCGACGAACTGGACCGCTCTGACGAACGTCCCGGTCGCCGTTACCAATGCCAACGTCGTCACTGATACCGCGTCGGACCCGCGCCGGTTTTATCGACTGGTCAAGTGAGCGATCCGCCGGGCAGTGTCCTAATCTGCTTCAGGTGGGTGCGCCGCTGCCGCGGCGCACGGCGGTGCCGCAGCACCGCCGCCACCAAACTTAGGACGCTACCATCCGCCGCTCAAGGCAGCCGCGTCACATCGATGTTGCGCGCATCGCTCACGCCGATCTCAAGCAGCGCGGCGTTTTGGTAGAGTTCGAGATTCGTTTTCACCTCCGGCACTTTCGAGGCCTTGCGCTGACGGTCGATTTCCTGAATTGAAAGCACGTCGAGCGCGACCGGGTCGGTGCTGAACCAAAGCTGGTTCAACTCGACGGAAAAATGGAGCATCGTCTGTTCTTCGCCCTGGTATTGACAGATCAACGCGTCAACGATGTTCAACGCCACGCGGTCCCCCAACGCAATCCGATCGTCGATGATCGGGCGAACCAGAATCTCCGGCACCGCGGAGGCCAGGCGATCGGGGTCGTTCTCGAAGCGAAGTGTGTTATCGACGCTGCTCATGGCCAGACCCCAGAGAGCGCCGGAGACGCCGACCAGATTGTGATTCAACAGCGGGGTGATGTTGACGACTTTGGTTATCTGCTGCGTGACCAACCTGGAAAAATAAGAGTTACGACCGATGCCTTCGCCTTTTTTGCCGAATTCCAGATCGCCCCACACGAGTTGGCCGATCAGGGCCATTGGATAATAGACTTTCTCGTCGTATCCCGCTTCCGCAGCGCCGGCCACACGAACGCCGTAGCGCTCGGCCAGGTCAAAAAATTTAGCCTGGCGCAAGTCCGAGAGGTGTTTGTCCCATACGACGATCTGTTTGGGCGGCAGCCCGGCCGCCAGCAGGCTTTTGACGACGGCCTCCACCACCGCCGGGCGCGTGCCGCTGGTCGGGCCGGGCGTGGAGCAGACTTTCAGGCCGATCGTGTCCTGCGTGGAAATCAAACTGAGCCACGCCTCCTTGGGGGTGGCTCTGCCGGTCAGATTGGTCAGTCCGCGCTGAATCATGGGAGGGATCTTGTCCGGCTGTGGATTGAACGTGACCGTGGCGTTCGGCGCCTGCACCATCACCACTCGCGCGCGCCTGACGGGTCCGCGATTCGGCGCGTTGGTTTCCGCCGCGCTCTCCGATGACGGCAGCCACAGGCAAAAGGCGAGGCTCAAAAAAATTGATGAGACCCGCGTCATGACCAGGCGCATTCTGTGCGTTTCTTGACTCGTAGGGCGACGAATGTTACCACCGTGCCTGATGGTGACCATCAAAAAGCCGGTCGCTCCGTTTTCGGCGTTGACTCTGACGGTTCTCGGCCTGGTCCTGTTCAACGGATGCGCCGAGCCTGGTCCAGCGGCGCTGCTGCAGGGCGAACGCCTCTTGCGCGAGGGCAATTACGCCCGGGCTATTCAGAAGCTGGAGCAGGCCGCGCGACTGCTGCCCCGGGACGCGCGAGCATGGAATCACCTGGGTCTCGCCTACCATGGCGCGAGGCGGTCGGAAGACGCCGCCAAAGCCTACCAACAGGCGCTGGCGCTTGACCGGAACCTCGCCGCCGCGCACTACAACCTCGGCTGCCTTCACCTTGAACAGAACAACGTTGCCGCCGCCCAGGCGGAATTCACCAGTTACACCGGCCTTCGGCCCAATGCGTTCGACGGTTGGATCAAACTGGGCACGGCCCAACTGCGCGCGCACCAGCTCGACGCGGCTGAAAAAAATTTTCGCCAGGCGGTCAAACTCAACCCGCGTTCGGCCGAAGCGTGGAACGGCCTGGGCCTCGTGCAGACACAGCGTCGGCGTTACCAGGAGGCCTGCCAACAGTTTAACGCGGCGTTGCGCGCGCAACCGGAATACGCGCCCGCGCTGCTCAACGCCGCGATCGTTTCGCATCAATATTTGAATGGCCGCGCCCTCGCGCTGCAGAAGTATCAGGAATACCTCGCGCTCCAGCCGCAATCGCCGAACTCAGCCGGCGTCCGACAAATCGTCAATCAGCTTGAGCTTGAGCTTCGTCCGCCCGCGCGTCAGGTCCCCACTAATCCGCCGCCTCAAGTCGCCTCGCTCCCCCAGCCTGCGCCGGCACCGCCGACAACCAACAAACCAACGCCGAACGCGAGCGCCAACAAATCGTTGGCTGCTTCATCAACGCAGTCCGCCGCAGTTCTGCCGCCGCGAACGAACCCCGTGACATCCGCGCCTCCGACGCGCGTGGTCGCCGCCACGTCACCGCCGCCGGCCAAAAGCGAAAGCCCGCCCGCGCCGCCGCCGAAGGTCGAAGTCGTGCGTTTGACGGAAGAAGAACCCATCCGGCCCGCGCACGACGCCGAGTCGAATTCTGAGTCGCGTTCGCCGAGCACAACGTCGCGGAAGCCCGCAGTCACGAATACTGCGCCTGACTCAACATCCGCATCCGCCGGCAGCGACTCGACCAGGCAGAAAAATGGATTCACCGCGCGGCTGAACCCGCGAAACTGGTTTCGTCCCAAGGAGAAACCGGCTTCTCCGAGCGTTATCGATCGCTATAAGTATCGTTCGCTGGCGCCGCCGAAGCCAGGCAACCGCGCCGAAGCGGAACGGCTGCTCACTCAAGGCGTCCAGGCGCAGGAACGGAACCGATTGGGCGAAGCCATCGAGGCCTATCGCCAGGCAGCGAAGACCGACCCGACGTTCTTCGATGCGCATTACAATCGCGGCGTGGCGGCCTACGAGGCAGGCGATTTGCCGCAATGCCTGCTCGCCTACGAGTGCGCGCTGGCCATCAATCCGGTTTCGGTGAAGGCTCGCTTCAATTTCGCGGTGGCGTTGCAGAAGGCCAATTATCCGCGCGACGCCGCCGACGAACTGGAAAAACTGCTCGCCAACAATCCCTCCGAAGCGCGCGCGCACTTCGCTCTGGCCAATCTGTATGCGCAGCAACTGGACCAGCCGGCCAAAGCGCGCGACCATTACCTCCGGCTGCTCGAGTTGGAACCGCAGCATCCGCAGGGGACCGCCGTCCGCTACTGGCTGGAGGCCAATCCGTGATCCGATGTCAACATTGCGGCAGACCTGTCCCAGGAATTGACACTACGCGGCTGCGCCGACGCTCAAGCCGCCGGTTTTTCCGCCACCCGAACTGGAGGCACGAAAGACGCTATCTCTTTCTCTGGCGCGCGATGCGCGTGGGCCGTCGTTCGCGCAATTTTTGGGGCTGGCAATCTGCCGCGAGTTCGCTAGCCTGTTGACTGAATCGAAAGAGCATCCGGCTGATTTATGAACAACCTCGGTATTAATTGGTTTGATCTGTTCGTGCTCGTCATGCTGGTGGTCGGCATCTTCGTCGGCCGTAAGCGCGGCATGTCGCTGGAGTTGCTCTCGGTGCTCCAGTGGTTGATGATTGTCTTCGTCGCCGCCATTGCCTGCGAACCCTTCGGAAGAATGCTCGCCGAGTTGTCCGGCATCAGCCCCGTTTTGACTTACACCGCCGCGTATCTCCTGGCTGCGATTTTGATCAAGATCGTCTTCATCATGATCCGGCGCATGGCTGGCGAAAAACTCGTGGCCAGCGATGTGTTCGGCAATTTCGAATACTACCTCGGCATGACGGCTGGCTTGATCCGCTTCGCCTGCATCACTTTGTTTGTCATGGCGCTGCTGAACGCCAAACAGGTCAGCAAAGCCGAACTGGACGCCAAGCTCAAAGAGCAATTGGATTGGGCCGGCAGCATCTATATTCCTCCATTCGGCTCGATTCAGCGCGCCGTCTTCGAAGAGTCCATGACCGGCCGCGCGGTCAAACAATATCTGTCAGCAGAATTGATTAACGTTGATCCCGCCGCCGGCAAAGGAGTCGCTCATGAAGGCATCGGCCGGCGACGCGAGCGCGACGTCAACGACGTCATGAGTCCGAAATAACCACCGGCGCCAGCCCGGTTTTCCCTCATGGCTGGACTTTTTTCTTCGGCAACCCTCGAACAAATCCGCGCCGCCAGCGACATCATCGATGTCATTGGCTCGTATCTCCCGCTCAAACGCGCCGGCGCAAACTTCGTCGCCCTCTGCCCGTTTCACAAAGAGAAAACGCCGAGCTTCAACGTCAATTCGCATCGACAGATCTTTCATTGCTTCGGCTGTCACAAGGGCGGCGACGTGTTCGCGTTCGTCCAGGAATACGAAAACATCACCTTCCCCGAAGCCGTGCGGCGGCTGGCCGAACGGGCGCACTTGCCGTTGGAGTTTGAAAAAGACCCGGGGCAGCAGAAGAACCGCTTTCTTAAGGAAACGTTGCTCCAAATTCACGAGCAAATCACGCAACGCTGGCAGGCCGCGCTCGCCAACGAGGCCGCGGGCCAGATCGCGCGCGACTATTTGAAGATACGCGGTGTCTCCGATGAAGCCGTGAAATTGTTTCGCCTCGGTCACGCGCCGGACACGTGGGACGACACGGTCAACTGGGCCAGGAACAAAAGCTTCGAGTTGGCCATGGTCGAACAAGCCGGCCTGATCTTGCGGAAAGAAGGCAGTGACCATTACTACGACCGGTTTCGCGGCCGCCTGATTTTTCCAATCGGGGACGAACAAGGGCGCGTCATCGGGTTCAGCGGACGCGTGCTTGGCGGCGACGAGAAGACGGCAAAGTATGTCAACTCGCCTGAAACCCCCATCTTCACGAAGGGTCGGGTTTTCTTCGGTCTCGACAAATCAAAACGCGCGCTGCTCGACGCCGGCTATGCCGTCGTGTGTGAAGGTCAACTCGATTTGATCGCCTGCTACATGGCCGGTGTCCACAACGTCGTCGCGCCGCAAGGCACCGCCCTGACGGCGGAACACGCGCGCATTCTCAAACGCTACGTGGACGAACTAGTGCTTTGCTTCGACTCGGACGCGGCTGGTCGCAATGCCGCGATCCGTGCGCTGGACGATTTGCTGGCGTCCGGCCTCGCCATTCGCGTCGCCGCCGTGCCGGCCCCGCATGACCCGGACAGTTTCATCAAGGAATCCGGCGGCGCGGCGTTCCAGCAATTGATCGACCGAGCAGAAGGCTTCTTCGATTTTTATCTGAACCACCTGTGCGCCACGAACGATCTCGGTCAGGACAAAGGCCGCCTCGGCGTCGTGCGCGCGATGCGCGAAGCACTGCACAAAACCGGCAACGCCGTGCTCACGGATACCTACGCACAGAAGACCGCGCAGCGACTCGGCGTCGCCGTCGAAGCAGTCCGCGCGGAATTCAAAAAAATCCGCTCGCCCCAAAAAGTTGAAGCGACCGCTGATGCGCCCTTAGGCGCCCCGGAACCGCAGGCCCGCCCTTCAACACAGGAATTCTGGCTGCTGAAATTGCTGCTGCTCGACGACGAATTGCCGGACTGGGCCGTCGCGCGTCTTGATTTGAACTGGGTGCAGCACGCGGTCGTGCGCCGGATCATTTCCGCGCGGCTGGCGGCTCAGCCGAATGGCCGCTGGCCCTCGGCCACCACGCTCCTGGCGGAGCTGGACGACGCGACGGCGCGCAGTCTCGTTACCGAGGCCCTGTCCGAACAACGCGAGATTCCGAACCGCAGTCAGCAACTCGCGGACATCACGAAGCGCCTGCGGGACCAGTCCGTTGACCGTCAACTCGCCCAGCTCGTTCAACGCATGAACCAGCCGGACGCGCCGGACTCCGATCGGGTTGAACTGTTGAAACAGCAGCAGGCCCTGCGGCAACTCAAACAAAAACCGTTGGTCGTGCGCCAGCCAAACCCGGCGTCGTGACCGCGGGCGTCCTGCGCAGCATCCGGGAGCGGTTTCCATAGTTCGACAAAACTCTGCTTCACCTGAAGCAAAGTTTTGTAACAGCAAATCATTCCGCTCCATGCACCGCAGGGGCAAATGCGCTTGCAGCAACCCGTCGTTACTTTAATATTCGCGCATGGCGACCGTGGTTACCCTGATCCTGGTTGGGGCCGCTCTGCTACTGCTGGAGACAGTGCTGCCGGGAATGATAGCCGGGATCGCGGGCTTCGGTTGCCTGGTCGCGGGCGTGGTGGCGGCCTACTTGAATTTCGATGCGCGCACAGCAAACCTTGTTTTCCTGGCGGTCGTCGTCAGCCTGACTGCCGGCGCTTTGTGCTGGTTCAAATTTTTCCCGCAAAGCCGGCTCGCCAAACTGTTTATTTCACAACGAACGGTCGGAGACATCGGCACGGAAAAACCGGAGCTGCTCCACCAGACCGGCACCGCGTTCACGCCGTTGCGTCCGTCGGGCACGGCGGTGATCAACGGGAAGCGCATCGACGTCGTGACGGAAGGTCCGTTCGTCGAGCGCGGCTCGCCCATCAAGGTCGTCGAGGTGGAAGGCGCCCGAGTCGTGGTGCGCGCGGTTTAGCCCAAAGACAAGCTACCAACACTTATGCAAAACAACCTGGCCCTGTTCGCAGAAATTCCGCAGCCCTTGCAGGTCATCGCCTGGGGCGTTCTGGGTGTGCTGTTGCTGATCGTCTTCGTAGTCTTGATCAATTTCTTCAGCATCTGGATTCGCGCCCTGTTCTCCGGCGCGCGTGTGACCTACACCGAACTGATCGCGCTACGCTTGCGAAATGTCCCGGTCGGTGTGGTGGTTGACACGCGGATTACTGCTGTCAAATCGGGATTGGAAGTGACCATTGACGACCTTTCCACGCATTATCTGGCCGGGGGCAACATTGAAATGGTCGTGCTGTCGCTCATTGCGGCAAAAAAGGCCGGCATCCGTCTCGAATTCGACCGCGCTTGCGCCATTGATCTGGCAACCAAAGGCACCGGCAAAACCGTCCTCGAAGCCGTGAAAACCTCCGTTAATCCGAAGGTCATCGACTGTCCGAATCCCGCCTCCGGCAAAGTCACCATTGACGGGGTGGCCAAGGACGGCATCGTCGTCAAGGCCAAGGCGCGTGTGACCGTGCGCACGCATTTGGAGCGTTTCGTTGGCGGCGCGACGGAAGAAACCATCATCGCCCGCGTCGGCGAAGGCATTGTGGCCACTATCGGCTCTGCCGGCAGTTACAAGGACGTGCTGGAACATCCCGACAGCATCTCGAAGACCGTGCTGGGCAAGGCGCTCGACAGCAACACGGCCTTTGAAATCCTGTCCATCGACATCGCCGACGTGAACGTGGGCGAGAACGTGGGCGCGAGGTTGCAAGCCGAACAGGCCGAAGCGAACAAACTCATCGCGCAGGCGCAGGCCGAAGTGCGCCGCGCGGCCGCCGTGGCTGTCGAGCAGGAAATGTTGGCCCGTGTTCAGGAGATGCGCGCGCGCGTCGTCGAAGCTGAAGCGCAAATCCCGCTCGCCATGGCTGAGGCCTTCCGCAGCGGCAACCTCGGCGTGATGGATTATTTCCGGATGAAAAACATTCAGGCGGACACGGGCATGCGCGAAAGCATCGCCGGCGCCGGGGGACCAGGCGGCGCCGGCGGCGCGGCCGGTTCGCAAACCAAAACTCCTGGCAATTGACCCGAAACAGATCTTCAATGAACCGTTGAGACTTCATGGATTTGGCGCTCTCCATTCTGACGGTGCCCGCGGCCCCGCCGGGCAAGCCACTACCCGGCGGCCTGGACACCTTTTGGATACTACTGCTGATTGTCCTGGGTTCAGCCATCAACGAGTGGCTGAAGAAAAAAAAGCAGACGAGCAAGAAGGATTCGTGGCCGACGGAATCGGACTCGCAGCAGCCACGCGACCCGGCAACGCCGCAGATGCCGCGCCCTGCGTCGCCCCGGCCGAAGGCGACGAGCGATTGGGAGGAACAACTATGGCGATTGCTCGACGGCGAAATGCCGGTGGCCAAGCCGCCGCCGGTTGCGCCGCCGCCCATTCGGCCGGTCATCGTTCAGGAACCAAAACCTTCTCCGCCCCAAAGGCGTGTCGTTGCAGCCGCACCCGTCGCGAGGACGGCTCCTTTGGCGTTGTCCGGACCTGGGACAGCGGAAGCGGCGAAGACGGTTGAAGTTCATCTTCAGGCGCTCAAGGAATCCGCGGCTGCTTATCAGCGCGCCAGTCACCTGCACGAGGGAGTAGCGGAACATTTGAAGCGGGTTGAGGAGATGACCGAGCATCATCCGGGTAAAGTTCCAACGGCACACCGTCCCGGTTTTTCTGCTGAGGCCGCCCAAACAATCGCGCTGGTCCGCAATCCGCGTACGGCGCGCAAAGCAATAATTGCGTCGCTGATTTTCGGCCCGCCCAAGGCGCTGGAAGGCGAATAATCTGGTTTACTTCGAGGGGGCTGTTTTATATTCGCTGCTTGGTGTGCCGACGTGGCGGAATTGGCAGACGCGCCAGACTCAAAATCTGGTGGCCGCGAGGCCGTGTGGGTTCGACCCCCTCCGTCGGCACCATGCTTATCAAGCACTTAGATTGGTTCTCTTGACTTGTTGTTGCAGTGTTGTTACACTGTGACACGTGAAAACGAGTTCTTCTCCCGTTTCGCAACCGCCGAAACCAAAGTCTGTTCGTCTCCCGAAAACCTGGCCGCACGTTATTCGCAACGGAGATGTCGCGGTGAAAATCTACAAGAACAAAGGACACATTCGGGGAGAGAATTTCCAGACCTTTTTGTTGAGCTATTACGCCAGCGGAAAGCGGCAACTTCGCCGCTTCGTGGACTTCGCCAAGGCCAGCACGGAGGCAACGCGCATTGCGGAGCAGAAAGCCCAAGGCGCGCTTGGAGCCGCTGCATTGAGCGCCGCGGATCGCGTGTCACTCGAACATGCTCTCGCGTTGCTTGCCAGAAACGAAGGCATTGGCAACGCCAGTGCCTCCCGGCTGGTGGGAATCGTGCGCGACTACGCGACCGCCCGCGCGAATCTGCCCCAGGGCGTAACGCTCGCTGAAGCGGCCCAGTTCTACAAACAGAAGCATCCGGTTAACATGCCACGCAAGACCGTTTCCGAAGTCATCAAGGAATTCATCGCCGACCGGCGGAGCGCGGGTTGCTCCGCGGTGCATGTTCACGACCTTGAAATCCGCCTTGGCCAGTTCTCCAAGGCATTTGTGCTGCCAATGATCGTCGTCAGTGCTCCGTTGGTTCAGCAATGGCTTTACGGATTGAAGAATCAAAAAACGAAGCAAGCCGCAGCCGCCCGCACGAAGGAAAACATGCTCCGTCAGATTGTGAGCCTGTTCAACTTCGCCCGCCGTCAGAAGTATGTGCCCGCCGAGCTTGCCCTCGAACTCTCCGAAATCTCCGCGCCCAGGAAACAACACGCGCCCATCGGCATCTACACACCGGACGAAATGCGAGCCATGCTCTCGGCAGCGGACGCGGCGGTTGTCCCAGCGCTGGCCATCGCCGGGTTTGCGGGTCTGCGATTGGCCGAAGTTTCTCGCCTGGACTGGCGCGACGTGCGGCTGTCGGAAAAGCTGATTGTTGTCGGCGCGGAAAATTCCAAGACAGCCTCCCGACGCTTGGTGCCAATCAGTGACAACCTCACCGCATGGCTGACTCCACACGCCAAACGGTTCGGATCGTTGAGCCCGTGCGAGGAAAAACTCCACAATGTTGGCAACGCTTTGGGCGACCGTTTCGAACGAGCAGCGGCCCGCGCCAAAGTGAAGTGGAAGCGCAATGGTTTCCGCCACTCCTACATTTCCCATCGCGTCGCCACGCTTAAAGATGTGCCTGCCGTAGCCCTTGAATGTGGCAACTCTCCGCAGGTTATTTTCTCGAACTACCGTGCGCTGGCAACCGATGCCGAAGCCAAGGATTGGTTCTCCATCCTGCCACCGAAGCACGCCGGGAACGTCATCCCGCTGCAAAACGCCGCCAACGGATGAAGCGAGCGACGTAAACGCCAAGGCACCGATTTACACAAGGCACGCTTGACCCCTTCGCCAGCTAAGGATTCTGTGTCCGCGCATCGGCGCGGCCTTTACGCGAAATTTCCGGCGCGATATCCAGGCCGACGGACGCGACCACGGCCAATCCGTGTCCGCGACCAGCCCGCAGTCAGTCCGCGGCCTTGTCCTGTCCACGACCGCAGCCGCGACGGTAAACTGTCCACTACCGCGAACCTTCCGTGTCCGCAAACAGTCCGCAGCCGCGCAATGTCCACCGTCAATCCGTGTCCGAGTTCAGTCCGCGATTGATCCGTGACCTTGACATATCCACGTCCGAACCGAGTCCGGGGATAGTCCACGTCCGTCAAACGTCCACGGCCACAGGCACGCCGTAGCCGTGGCTTGTCCGCGATCAAACCGCGGCCATAGTCAATCCCTGACCAGTCCGTGAACATGACGCGCGGAAGCCGGTTCGATTGTGGGTCGGCGGCGGTCGCGTCAATCTCTTGCTCGCCCCGTCACCCTTCTGCGCTCCAAATTGACCCGCCCGCCGCCTCTGGGAATTGGCCTTTAGGTTTCCGCGCGTGAACCGTTGGCGTCATTCGGTTGGGGAACTCATTTTGTGTTGGTGCTACATCTTCGCCGGGCAATCGTGCGGCAGAATGCTCGCCAAAAATCAAAAATGAAAGAACGAGCATGTCCTCAGAACGAACAGAATTTCCCGCAGAGCCTGACTACGAAACCAAGTCACAGGTTGCGCGGCGTTTGAACGTCAGCAAGCGCACGATTGACAACTTGATGCGACAGCGCCGTCTGCCCTACATCAGATCGTCCGCTTCCCGAAAGCCGAGGTTGACGCCTTCCTCGCCAGGAATTTCTGTGTCAGAGCTTGCGGCCTGGACGCGGGCGACACGGATTGAGTGCGAGCCGACGCACGGATTCCACTCGCCACACGTGCAGGTAGTATCCCAATCAGCGTGATCGGAGATGGTAAACAGCCACTCGAAGCCTTTGCCGACAGACTAACAGTCACAGTCGTTCCCGCCAATGTCGGTCCTGACGAGCGGCGTGAATTACAGCTACAACGGTCACCGCGTCGTCGGCGAAGCGATAGACAATCCGATAAGGGAAACTCCG
>Ga0209056_10006358_pt1 | contig 12216 bp, 6 predicted proteins | sample GraSoiAngelo_114_FD_185876 | JGI IMG/M metagenome (GOLD analysis project Ga0209056, IMG submission 185876) | Grasslands soil microbial communities from the Angelo Coastal Reserve, California, USA - 14_0903_13_40cm (SPAdes) (version 2) | ecosystem: Environmental > Terrestrial > Soil > Grasslands ... | reverse complement strand
AAAAGTGATCTTGTTTGAAACCGGCCAGTCTAGCTGGGTCTTCTCAAGTCTACTTTCACTTGGTGGGCTCAAAGTTCACAAATCGGTCAAATTTGCATCAGATTGTGGCACGGGCGTCCCGCCCGTGGGACGTGAGGATCTAACCTGGTCATGGCCGAGACGGTCATGCCACGAAGATCCGTCCGGCCGGCCAATGACTGGGCTGGCCGCTAGTTCTAATTGCTTTTGGTGAGACGGATTAACCCGGCGCCACATACCCGCACCAAACCGAACTTGCCTCTCGTTCTCTTCGCGTACTTCCCGCCTTGGCAGTGAAAATCCGGGCCGAGATTTCACCAGAAGACGCGAAGCGCGCAAAATAGAACGCCCGCAGGACCGATCCTCTCGCTTGAGTTCATTTACTTGAGCATCACCGGGACGAAACACTATTCGAAATTCGTCGTAATACCTACCGCGGCGTCCAGCAACCCAATTATTCATCGCAGTCTCCGTCTGCGCCCGCGGCGTATGAAAGACTGCGGTGAAAAAGAGAAGATGTTTGAGGAGAATCCTCCGACAGCCAGCGATGGATTTTCGAGCAGTGTCAACACAGGAGAAAGGCCGCTTATGAAAAAGATTGCCCTGGTTTTTTCGTTTTGGATCACCACGTTACAGGTCTTCTTGCCGGCGCCGGCGCACGCAGAGAAAAGACCCTATGTTCTGGATCGGGCGCATTGCCAGCTGAACTTTATCGGAGAAGCCCTTTTCGTCTCGGCGCACGGCTATTTTGAGAAATGGGACGCCGACTTGCAAATCGACCGCGACAACCTGGAAAATTCCAGCGTCGCGCTGACGATCGAGACGGCAAGCCTGAACACGCGCGTCGAGCGGCGCGACAACCACCTGCGCAGCGCCGATTTCTTCGACGCAGCCAACCACCCGCAAATCAAGTTCGTCTCCACGAAGGTATCGAGAGTCGATGACAAGAATTTCAACCTGACGGGCGACCTGACCATACGAGGCATCACAAAGCCCGTGCAGGTGCCCGTAAAGCTGGTTTTCCTGCGCGAAGGCGACGCGCGCTTCAAGGGGGAGTTTCAGGTGAACCGCAGAGATTTTGGCATGAACTACAACTCCCGGATGAACCCCGTCGAGGATCTGGTGACTATACAGTTTGACATGCACCTGGTCGACAAAGCGGTAATGGAGGCGCAGCAGCAACAGCGGCAGCAACAACGCCTCCCCGATGCGCCTCGCCCGCCCAGGTAGAAGAACGCAGCGTACGCCGCCGCTACCGCTAAGACGGACGAATTCTCACCAATTAAACGGCACAAAACAAAGCCCCAGATGAACACGGCGCACCAAAGCCGCAACCAAAAAACAAGAGCCGACGAACTCATTTGTGCCAGGTTTGGAGCCCAGCCTTCAGGCTGCCGTGCGCCCGTAGCAGGCCGAAGCCTGAACTCCGAACCTCACCACAGAAGACGCAGAGGCCGCAGAGCGAGATCTGGCAAATGACGAATGAAAAATGACAAATCGCCGTTCGTTGTCTTCTGACTTCTGTTTGTCATTTTTCATTTGGCCGAAAAATCCGTGCCAGCTTGCGAAGGATTTTCAGTTTAGCAGTACAGATCCGTGCCCATCTGTGGTTTCATTCATACTTTTGGTTGCGGCCATGCCTGAAAAGGCAAGCATTCCCAGAGCCGTATTATTACGAAAACAATTCTGGAGGAGGCACTATGAGCAATGGAAAATCTATCGTTGTGTTGCTGATCCTGGGATGGACTCCGATGGCGCTCGCACAGCGCAATCCATTTCTCGGGAAATGGAACATCGCCGGCCAGCCGCCCCAAAGCCGGTATGTTTACTGGCTCGAGGTGAAAGAAGACGGAGGAAAACTCGGCGCGATGTTTCTGAACCGCGGTGGCAGCCCGGTGCCGGCCGAGAACGTCAAACTCGAGGGAGACCGGCTCTCCTTCAGCCTTCCTACCCGCCCGGGACGGCCCGCGCCGGAGGTCCAACTGAAAGCGATGGGCGGCAAGGTGACGGGCACGGTGAAATCAGAAAACGAGACGGTAAGCGTCGTCGGAGCTCGTCCTCCCAGGTGGGAAGAGTACAACGCGAATGCGCCGCACAAGTTCGGCAAGCCGGTCGAGCTGTTCGAAGGCAAGTCGCTCGATGCGTGGACCGTTCAGGACAAGGGAAAACCCATGGGCTGGCGCATCGAAGACGGCGTGATGACAAATGAACCGCACGGCAACAACCTGGTCTCCAAGGAGAAGTTCCAGGACTTCAAGATCCGGGCGGAGTACAAACTGGAAAAAGGCAGCAACAGCGGCATCTATCTCCGCGGCCGGTATGAGTTACAGGTCTTCGACGACTATGGCAAGGAGCCGGAGAGTCACGGACACATGGCCATCTATGCGCGGAAGGCGCCGGATGTCAATGTGAGCAAGCGACCCGGAGAGTGGCAGTCCATGGAAGCTACGGTCGTGGGGAACCGCGTGACGGTTTTCCTGAACGACACGAAGGTGCACGATAACGCCGTGATCGAAGGCATCACCGGAGGCGCTCTCGATACGAACGAGCTCGAGCCGGGACCGGTCATGATCCAGGGGGACCATGAGAAGGTCTGGTTCCGCAGAGTGACGCTGATTCCAATTCTCGATTCGCGCAAGAAGGGCTCGTGAGCCACTCCATCACGCTTCTCTGTTCAAGAAAGCGTCATCGGCACAGGGGCACAGAGCCACGGCGGCCGGTTCTTTCCTCAGCTTCTCCCGGAACTGAAGAGGTATGAGAAAAATCCACGTTTCGTAGGGGCGGCCCCGCGTGGCCGCCCGCGCGTCCCTGCTATTCTTGGCCGGGTCGCCCCTACGTTCCCTGACTGAGGAAACAACCACAGGAGGGATCATGGAAATGAGCGAAAAGGTCGTTCTGCTCGTGGAAGACAACGACGACGATCGGGAACTGACCCTGCGGTCCTTTCAGAAGAATGGCATCGCCAACAAGGTTATCGTGGCGCGTAATGGCGTGGAAGCTCTCGACTATCTTTTCTGCAAAGGCGCTTATGCCGGTCGCAAGATCGATGAAACGCCTGCCTTGATCCTCCTGGATTTGAAACTGCCAAAATTGAACGGCTTGGAAGTCCTGCGCGAAATCCGCTCAAATCCCTATACAAAACGCACTCCGGTGGTGATTTTGACGTCCTCCAACGAAGAGAAGGACAAAATCGCAACTTACGATCTGGGCGCCAACAGTTACGTCCGCAAGCCCGTGGATTTCGATCAGTTTCTGGAGGCAACGGGTCAATTGGGGCGGTACTGGCTGATGATAAACGAGCCGCCTCCCATGATGACGTCTGTCAACACCGCAACTCGAAGGCACGGACAATCAGGAAAGGTATAATCTACGCTCGGATTCAGACAGTAGCGGTCTCGTCTCGAAGGTTTTTGTCGGGTCCCATTTAACCAGTGCCGCGGTCAGGGTCACTGTCTGAATTGGAGGTATAATCTCCGGGAAATTATGACAGAGTTACGCAAGACGATTTGCAATCGTGACTGTCCGGACGCGTGCTCGATTGTCGCGACAGTCGAGGACGGCAAGGTAACGCGCATCCGGGGGGACAAGGACCATCCCGTCACGCGGGGTTTCCTGTGTTACCGCACCAGCCTCTTTCTTTCCACGCAGTATTCCAGGAACCGGCTGACGGCGCCGCTCCTCCGAACAAATGGCCGTTTCAAACCGGTTTCCTGGGAGGAAGCGCTGGATCTCGCCGCCGAGCGTCTCACTTCGATCCGCCGGGAATCCGGACCTGCGGCGATCTTTCACTACCGGAGCGGCGGCTCTCTCGGCCTTCTCAAACATCTTTCGGATTACTTCTTCGAGCAGTTCGGGCCCGTCACCGTCAAACGGGGCGATATTTGTTCCGGGGCGGGGGACTCTGCGCAGGAAACGGACTTCGGCGAGGAGGACAGCAACGACGTCTTCGATCTGTTGAACTCGAGGAACATTCTGCTCTGGGGAAAGAACGTCTTCACTTCCAGTCCGCACCTGGTGCCTGTTCTGCGGGACGCGAAGGCCCGGGGAGCGCAACTCGTACTCATAGACCCGGTTTGTCACAAGACTTCCATTCTGTGCGAAGAATTCATTCAGCTACGGCCTGGTTCGGACTTTGCCCTGGCCATGGCGGTCGCGCAGATTCTTTTCGACCACGGCTGGATCGATCCCCAGGCGGCGCAGTACTGCGATCATCTCGATGCCTTCGAGTCCCTGGCGCGGCGCCGCTCCGTAGCGGAGTGGTGCCGGGAGGCCGACGTCGCGCCTGAGGCCGCGCTCGACCTGGCGCGCCGGCTGGGTCCGGGGAAGCCGGCGGCTATCCTCGTGGGTTGGGGCATGGGCAGGCGTGTGAACGGCGGCGGGATTGTGCGCGCTCTGGACGCCCTCGGTGCGGTCTCGGGCAACATCGGCATCCCGGGCGGCGGAGTTTCGTTCTACTTCAAGCGCCGGGGTGCTTTCGACACCTCGTTCATTCATGGCAAGAAGGTTGCGCCGCGCACTGTCTGCGAGCCCTTGTTCGGACCGGAAGTTCTTCACATGGGCGATCCCCCGATTCGCGCCGTCTGGGTCACCGCAGGAAATCCGGTTGCAATGCTGCCGGAATCAGAGACCTCGGCGCGCGCGCTGGAATCTCGCGATTTCGTGGTGGTGGTGGACTCCTTTATGACGGACACGGCGCGGCTCGCGCACCTCGTGTTGCCGACCACAACCTTGCTGGAAGCCGACGATCTCCTCGGAGCATACGGCCATCACTGGATCGGCGTCGCGCAGCCCGTCGTCGCTCCGCCCGGAGGCGTGAAGAGCGACTTGGAAATCATCCAGGGTCTTGCGGAGCGCGTGGGCCTCGGCGACGTAATGGCCGGGGACGCCAGAAGCTGGAAGCGGCTCATGATGGAAAAGAAACTCGTGCCTCGCGGGATCACGCTCGAGACGCTGGAGAGAGGGCCAATACAAAATCCAGTATCTCCCAAGATACTCTTTGCCGACCGAAAGTTTGCGACGCCAACCGGCCGTGTGAACTTGATGACAGAGGCGCCCCCCTCCGCAGATTCGCCGCCTGCTTATCCCCTCTGCCTCATGGCGCTGTCCACCGAGAAGGCGCAATCGTCCCAATGGGCCGCCCCGCAGGAAGGGTACGTCACTGCCACGGTGCACCCGGACGCCGCCAACGGAATCGCTGACGGAGAGCTCTGCCGTCTGGAGTCCTGCGTGTCTTCCATGACCGTGCGCCTGCAGCACGATCCCAAACAACGCCGCGACGTTGTCCTCCTGCCCAAGGGAGGCCATCTGCAAAAGGGTCACTGCGTCAACGTCCTGCTGCGCGCCCGCACCACGGACCTTGGGGAAGGCGGCGCGCTGTACGACGAGCGCGCCCGCATCGTCCCGCTGTGAGCTGTTCGCGGTTTTTCGCGTCTTCGTGGTGGATTGGGCGCAGCCTTTACTAAGACGCGAAGAATCACAGAGCAGCGCAGCCGCAACCAAAAAGCCATCACCGCAGTCCTACATGTGCGGCGCACACCCAAGCACATGAAATGGTGCAGCTCCATAACGAGCCTTCTCATACCACCCGGTCATTCACGGGCGGGACGCCCGTGCCACGATGGCTTCGTGGCATGGCCGTCCCGGCCATGCCAAAACTTGACCGATTTGTGAACTTTGTGTCCATCAAGTGGATCTAGTCCTGCCCACTCTGTATTTTCGAGACAGAGACGCGGAGTACGCGGAGAGAGATTTGGCAAATAATGACAAATGACAAATGACCAATGAAAAATGACAAATCGCAGTTCGTTGTCCGGACTTCTGACTTCTATTTGTCATTGTTCCTTTGTCATTTGTCATTGGTCATTTGACGGAAAATCCTTGCCAGGCCGCGAAGAATTTTAACGTGAGTAGTACGAAGGGATGGCAAGACACGGAAAACGTGTGGTATCAATTATCAATCGAAGCATTTTTCCGAGGAGGTCCCTTTGGAAAAAAAGAAGCTGCTTGATCTTGCTGAAGACCCGCGTTTCATCCCGGGCATTTACAATTACTGCGATCGCTGGTGCGAGCGTTGCACGATGACCTCCGCATGCCTCGTGTACTCCACACTCGAAGATGCGAGCGACGATCCGGCCGGCCTCGATCTGCATAACGCCGAGTTCTGGGAGGATTTGCAACAGATTTTTCAGCAAACCCTGGAACTGATCAAAACGTGCGCCGCCGAGAAAGGCATCGATCTCGAGGCAGTGGAGACAGACGCGGTCATCGCGGACGCCGCGGCCCTGCGAAATAAGGCGAAGAATCATGAACTTGTTCAGGCAGCGCGCCTCTATGCGGACAGAGTGGATCGATGGTTCTCCGGGCAATTTCCGGCCGGAGGATTTCCCGCTTCGGAGGACATGGCCTGTGACGGGCGAAGTGTCGATCCAATTCTGCCGGGTCTGGACGAGCATGCGCAGGACGCGATCGAAATCATTCGGTGGTATCAACATCAGATCATGGTCAAGCTCGTCCGCGGCCTCTCCGGCAATGACGAGGAAGCGTCAGCGGAGAACGATTGGCAGCGCGACGCCGATGGGTCGGTGAAGGTCGCCTTGATCGGCATGGATCGTTCGATTATGGCCTGGGGAACGATGCTCGAAACTCTTCCGGACAGGGCAGCCGGCATTCACCCCATTCTTCTGGGCCTCGAGCAGCTCCGGCGCAAGACGGAACAGACCTTTCCTTGCGCCAGGTCGTTCACCCGACCCGGGTTCGACATCAGCCCGCTTGTTTCGTGACGGGTTTTTCGTGCTGAACGAGACCTATGTGCACTTGGTGCGCACAAATCGCGTCCGCGCCGGCGCTAATGACGGGTTGAGATTCGTAATCGCCGGGACTCGATTAGTTCCCGTTTATAGTGAAAGGGACCCGGGTCGACGTGCCGCCTTCGGGCGGAGGGTTGAAAACAGTGACGCTGGCCGCGCCCGGGGACGCAATGTCGGCCGCCGAAATTGCGGCCCACAACCGGGAAGCGGTGACGAAGATCGTCGGTCTGGCAGACCCGTTCCACCGCACCGTCGCTCCACTGACGAAGTCCCTCCCGACGACCGTGAGAGTGAATGCGCGGCCGCCGGAGATCCTGCGCGACGGGTTGAGGCCGGTGATGGCCGGGACCGGGGTGATGCTGATCTTCGTTACGAAAGCATCTTGTGACCCACCCCCGGTAGCAGCCTGGAAGGGACTTGCGGTCAGGAAATTAGTCGATTCCGTATCCCCCGCCACATAAGCGTTTCCTGCCGAGTCTACGGCGATACCCTGGGCGGAGTCGTAGCTGTTTCCGCCGAGATAGGTCGAATACACGAGCGCTGAGCCGGTAGCGTTCAGCTTGGTTACAAAAGCATCGTTCTCACCGCCACCATGAGTGGCCTGGATGGGACTTGCGGTTGGGAAATTGGTCGAGAGCGTAGTTCCGGTCACGTAAGCGTTTCCGGCTGAATCTACGGCGATACCGTAGGCGGAGTCGTAGCTGTTTCCGCCGAGATAGGTCGAATACGCGAGCGCCGAGCCCGTAGCGTTCAGCTTGGTCACGAAAGCATCATTTACACCACCCCCACTGGCGGCCTGGAAGGAACTTGTGGTTGGGAAATTAGTCGATCCCGCAGATCCCGCGACATAAGCGTTTCCGGCCGAATCTACGGCGATACCAGCGGCGACGTCGTCGCTGCTCCCCCCGAGATAGGTTGAATACAAGAGCACCAAGCCCGTAGCGTTCAGCTTGGTCACGAAAGCATCAGAAGCACCCCCGATAGCAGCCTGGAAGGGACTTGCGGTTGGGAAATTAGTCGAGGCCGTATATCCCGTCACGTAAGCGTTTCCGGCCGAATCCACGGCGATACCGGCGGCGACATCGTTGATGTTTCCACCGAGATAGGTCGAATATACAAGCGCCAGGCCCGTAGCGTTCAGCTTGGTCACGAAAGCGTCATAACTACCCCCAATAGCAGCCTGGAAGGGGCTTGCGGTCGGGAAATTAGTTGAGTTCGTATCTCCCACCACATAAGCATTTCCGGCCGAATCTGCGGCGATACCGAGTCCGTAGTCGCCGCCGCTTCCGCCGAGATAGGTCGAATACACGAGACCTGACCCGGTAGCGTTTAGCTTGGTCACGAAAACATCAGAAGAACCCCCAATAGCAGCCTGGAAGGGGTTCGCGGTGGGGAAATTAGTAGAGTCCGTGTCTCCCACCACATAAGCATTTCCGGCCGAATCTACGGCGATACCGAGTCCGTAGTCGCCGCTGCTTCCGCCGAGATAGGTCGAATACACGAGAGCTGAACCGGTAGCGTTTAGCTTGGTCACGAAAGCATCAGAAGAACCCCCAATAGCAGCCTGGAAGGGACTTGCGATCGGGAAATCAGTAGAGCCAGTTGCTCCAGTAACATAAGCGTTTCGGGCCGAATCAACTGCGATAGCATTGCCGACGTCGCTGCCGCTTCCGCCAAGATAGGTTGAATAAGACAGCGTCGGGTCGATGATAAGCGGCCTGCCTCGATCGTATTTCCCCACCTCGAATGAAACCTGGTTTCTGCGACTCAGGGAATACCCCCCGGAGACTTCCGTTCTTGTGCCGTCGGATTCCTGGTAGATTAGGGGCTTGTGCTGGCGAACATCACCCTCCGGCGTGTGCAACAGCAAGTCGCCGCGAGCGTCGATTTCCATCTTCTCGGCGCCCTCGAAACCTAGCCGGATGGCCTTGGGGTCGGCGCCGGGCGCCACGACGAAATCGTATTCCAGCTGTCTCTGATTGCCGTAGTGGACCAAGTCGATACCGGGATGCACTTCACGGTATCTGACCTTCGCATAGGTGCCGATGTTGGTCCGCCACTTCCTGGGGTCGTTTCCAATGAAGTAGTTGACCTTTCCCGGCAGCTCATCTTCTCCTGTCAGCTGAGGCTTCGGGTTGGCTCCGGCCAGCTTCACGCGCAGGACGGCGGTTCGCCGCGGGCGGGCGGCCACCACGGATGGGTCGAGAGCCAAAATACTTTCGCGCAGTTTCGGCCCTTTTGGCTGCGGGCTTGAGCCGCCGCCAAGGGTCAGCACTGCCTCTGTCGGGGTCATGAAAATGCAATAGCCGTTGCCCCGCGAAAAAAATTTCACATCCGAATCCATCTGCCCGCGGTTGGCTTCAAAGCTCAGCGGCAGCCTGGCATAAGACTCCATCACTCGCACTTGCACGGCGTGATCCGCCTTTTCGAGCGCTTTTATGGACGCGGCTGCGTCCGCACGACTTATCGATATGGGTGCATCGGTACGCCCCGGAAAGTTCTCTCTTGAGTATGGCCCCTTGAGCGCGATCCCACTGGCCAATGGCAAGAGCAGTACGATCGGCCGAATGTTTCTCAAACAATTTCGCATGGGATTCTCCCGATCAGTGAGCTTGCTGTTGTCCGGTTGGATTTCCGAGGTGCTTTGCCTTCAGCCCAAGTTCGAGACTTGGGGCACATTCGCAGCCTCTATCGGCGCGGATAAAGAAGAGGAGACGTTAACCGTGGATCCTTTCTCTGCAACTCACGCCAAACAATGCCTTCCGCTGTGGTTGACCGGCTCCAAATGCGCGTGATGTTAACATAGTCCTTCCTGCTCATCAATCCTATCCTTCCAGGGTGATTCTTCGCGTCTTCGCGCCTTCGTGGTGAAGCCTGCCACAATCCACCACGAAGACACGAAGGCGCGAAGAATCACGAAGCGTTTTCACACTCTCTCACGGCCGGGCTGTAGCGATAACGCTCTTTCTCATGTTACGATCCTGCTGAATCCATCGGTCAAATAGCTCTTCTGCCCGGGGCACCCTGGTCTCCAGGTCCAGACTCCGAAGGATTTTAGGCTTAAGTAGGGATCTGTGTCTCGGTGTTCATCGGTGGTCTGATTTTGTGGAGTTTACGCGGACGAAAATGCCATCACCTGGCTCAGTAAAAAAATTTGACCTGGACGGCAAGATTCTCTCAACCGGCAGCGTAGCGAGTGTTGAACTCAGCCCATCGACCGACAGCGATGTGGTATCGGCAATTCTGGCCAACTCTCCGTTCCCTATCCGGTCGAACGGCAGAATCGAACTGGGTCGTGTTTTGCTTGACGGAAATGTCAAATTTAAAGCCGACAAGCAACTGACGGGCTCAACCGCCGTCAGCTTCAGCTTTTCCGGCGCTGCGGGCGCCGGCGCCGGAATCTACGACGACCCGACACCACAGCTCGATCTGGCGCTTCCAGACGACGAGTCGACCCGCTTCTTTCTTATCCGATCCGGGTACGGCGTTTCAGGCTCCATCGACGTTTCCCATCCGATTGGCGCCTTCGGCACTGTGCAGTTCGGCGACGCCGCGAAGGGGGACTTCCTATACGCGCTCTTGCACCGGTTCGATCGACGTGAGGGCGCTCGGGACGTTGTGGAGCGCACAGTCGGCAGCTGGCGTCTGCCCCGCCACGTTGAAACTGCGACCGATCTCCGGCCAGGAACCTGGGTCCTGGCCGAGGTCGACGGCTCGCTCGCCGTGAGGCTCGCCGCCGAGCTTGGCTATGACTTCAATTACGTCCACGAGGTCAGGACTCCAGGCGTCGATGGAGTGGGGCTTACCGGCGACCTCGGTTTCAAAATCGAGACAGGTCTCAAGGTAGCCCTTGGCCTTTCCGTCAGCGGCCGATACCTCATCCTCGTCGGCCGCGAATCGGACAAGAACGAAGAAATCCGGCTTCGAATGTTCAAGCTGTCGAAGAAAGAGTTCACATTCGGGCTGAACTTATCGGCCTCGGTCCAGGACATGGACAGCCCCGCACCCGATTCAGTCGACGCCCTCATCCAAGCCGTATTTGGATTGCACGGGCTCCAGATCATCAAAGACCTGCAGGCCATCGAAAGGTGGACGGATCCCAGCCAGGATCTTTCCGATCTCGCTCCCGGACTGCCGAGCGAAATAGGGCTGGAACTGCTCCGCGCGACAACCGGTTTTGACCCTGCCACAGCCTTCAGCGATGCGCGCAACGCTCTTCTTGGGGTATTGAAGCAGTTGGACTCGCTTCCAGGCTCGGTGCCCTCCAAACTCTGGTCCTTGCTTGGCAGCATGAACGAGCAGGCAAACAAGGTCTTCCGCGACGGAGTGAAGGCTCTGGCAGTTGAAGATGCGGAACAACGACGCGAAGCGGTGGTCAAACTGATCTCCGTCACCGCATTCGATGATGAGCCGATTGGTCAGTGGTTGACAGCTGTAGCCGCCAGCGGCCTGCTCGCGCTGACGGACGAGCTCGGCCGCGTGGGTGAAGCAGCGCGGGCAACTCTTGCGTTACTTGAAGGCAATATTTTGAAAGCCCTCCGGGAATTCCTGGAAGACCGGCTCAGTCTCGACCAGTTGAGAAAGGTCACCAATGAAACCTCTTTCAGAAAGCTCGATCCCTTCCTGGTAAACCGCCTTTCGATGTTTCTGGACGAAGAGCTGGGCTTCCACAACCTCGGCAAGGTCCGTGAAGCCATCAACCACGCGCTGAGACTGCGGCAGGAGATCCACAGCAAGGCGCGCGAGGCGATCGCCAGCAAATACGAGTTCGACTTCGCCTACAACTACCAGAAAACCACGATCAAGAACGCTCTCGTCGATGTGGTTTTTGATTTCTCCAGGCAAAGCGCGCGGGATCTGTTCAGAGATGTGGTTGTTGAAAGCAACCTCGCCAGGCTGTTGGTGGTGAAGACAGACGGAGTCCGCTTGAATCAAGCCGTTCTTACGCACCAAATCGACCGCAAGGGTGTGGTTCAGGTAACCCTGCCGAAGTTCAATTTCACAAAGGAATCCGTCAACAAGAGTCTCGCCAAAGTAACCGCAGCCGGCGACGGGAGTCGCGTTCTGGTCTACGAGATCGATGCCCGCGACGTTGTCCGGGTGAAGAATCGGCTCCGCAGCCAGCTCACCGCAGCTCTGAGTCTTGCAGTTGCTCTGCAAGGCCGCGTTCGCGTGCATTCGCGCGATTCGACGACCGTGTCCTGCCAGTTTGTTCACGCCAAGGAGAACATGCGCCTTGCCGACCTGAAACACCTGACACAACCATTCATTTTCAAGTACATGCCGGAGCTGTTCCAGCGCCCGGGCAGCCTGGAGACCTGGTACCTGGATCTCGATCGTGCGGTCGAGGACGCGGTTGGTAACGGCAGTAATGAATTCGGCGACGTGCTGA
>Ga0209056_10006353_pt1 | contig 12223 bp, 9 predicted proteins | sample GraSoiAngelo_114_FD_185876 | JGI IMG/M metagenome (GOLD analysis project Ga0209056, IMG submission 185876) | Grasslands soil microbial communities from the Angelo Coastal Reserve, California, USA - 14_0903_13_40cm (SPAdes) (version 2) | ecosystem: Environmental > Terrestrial > Soil > Grasslands ... | reverse complement strand
ATGCCTGGAGCTCGATCAGGCGCGGGACCAACCGATCTCCTTCGGCACAAATCGCGAAATCCACGACGTGAAAATTTGGATGTGCCGATTCGTTAGGCACTTCCAAGTGCTTGGGAACGGCCGATGCCGCGTGTTTCGCGAATTCCGGAGTGCGCGTCGCAGCGACAATCTCCTTCGCGGCGAGCGTCACCTCGTCGGTGAAGTCGCGGGTTAGAAAAATCGGTGTTTCTGAAATCCGGAAATCCGCGGGCCACTTCTCGGATTCGTTTACGCAGCGCGCCAGCGCGTCGTACTTTTCCGATGTGAAATCGGCGTTGAACCGAGGGCGAAGCTGCGGATCCACAATGACTTTCCGTCGAGATCTACTCGCCGTTTGGCTGCTCGATCACGCTATTGATATGGATCGGACCAAGAATAGCAGTCGTACCCTCGTCGTCGTAAACGACGACTCGGTTACCGCGGGGGGAGATATGGGCGTGGTCGGCTGAAGGCACGGAATATTCGTGGCCGTCGGATGTTCGGACCGTGAATGGAACGAAAGGAACGCGGTGCAATCGCTTTCTGATCTCGTCTATCACGATCCAGACTATATCAAAAACTTCCCGCCTTGCATCACCTGCTGGCCGTTAAACCAGATATCAAAATCGCGGCCGACGCAGTCGATGTGAGTCTTGGAAGCCCAATTTGCGCCGGTGTGCTCGGCGTAGGGATGACCAAACGCGATATGGACTCCAGGAATCTTTTCGTCCTGTAAAATGTGACCGATGATATGCGTGCAGGCGATATTGGTGCCGATGGCAAATTCGCCTACGCGATTGCTGTTTTCGTCGGTGTTCGTGTAAGCACGAAATTCATCGCGCAAATCCTTGTTTTCCGAATGTAGCGCCCGGATCCGATTATCTTCCACCTCAATCGTGAGCGGATTTGATTGGAGATCGCCGAAGCGTTCGCACAAATAATCGCCGACCACGCCATCCACCACAAACACGCCGTTGGTATTCATCGGCGCAGTGAAAATTTCGCCCCCGGGAAGGTTGCCCCATTTGTCGCGAGTGATGATTCCGCTGGTTTTGAGCCACTTGAGGTTCGGTGACAACTCCGCCTGGAACTCCGTGCCGTGCGGCGTCTTGCAGGTGATGCGATCCACCTGGCGCGCGTGTTCGACCAAACGCTGGCTGAGCTCATCGACTGCACAAAAGTCGGCGCGCATCCCTTCGAGCATGATCTGCCGATTGATGTTCACCATGTGAGCGTGCCGGATGCGGTGACGGTTTACCACGCTGGTCATTTCGGTGCGCGCACCGAGTTCGCCCGGCTGACTTTGCGCCGCAAAAATGGAGACCTGCGAAAGCGCCAGGTCCTCCAGAATGATCTCCGGCATGTGCGAGAGAGGCCGCCGGGCATGATGCTCGAGTACGAACAAACTGTACTTCGACCCGACACGTTCCACTTCCGATTGCAAGGCCGCTGCGATGCCGCGAGTGACGGTATCGGTAATGATTGTGATTCGCTCCTGCGGTTTTAATTGCAGACAAACATCGATCGCGTTGTGCGCGCCCGGGAGCAGGTCCGGATCAATTGGATGGAGATAAGCGCGATCTGGCATGATTAAAAGTTGAGAGAATTACTCAGAAAGCAATCGCAGGCAAACGTTGCTCTGCACGCGCAAAATTCTTTTTTGCCAAACGCAAGTCAGCTGTGGTGCGCGTCCAGGCGCATGAGTTCGATTCGCTGATTCGCCTTCGGATTTCGCGGCGATGGCCCGGCAACGAGCATCACGCGTTCGGCAGTGATTCCGCTCTCGCGCACCCAGCGCGTGGCCCATTCGCGCCAATCATCAGGTTCCTCCAGCAGATCCACAGGATGAACGCCGTAGGAGAAGGCGAGATTTTGAGATGCAGCAGGATCAGAGCTCGGCGCGACGATCCAGACCGGAGGTTTGAAGCGTGAAATGGCGCGCGCCACCGTGCCGCCACGTGTCGGCACGAGTAGCAGATCGCATGGCACTGTATCAAGAGCAGTTTCCACGACGGATGCCATGTGGTCTCCGCGACTCATTGTCGTGGCCTGTTGCGCGAACTCACGCTGCGCGGCAAAGCTTCTGCGCGAACGATGCGCCTCCGTGAAAGCCGCAATTTTTGCCAGCATCGTTACTGATTCCTCGGGAAAGTTGCCAAGCGCCGACTCGCCAGAGAGCATGACACAATCGGTGCCATCGAGAATCGCATTCGCCACATCAGTTGCCTCGGCGCGCGTCGGGAGCCGACTCGAAACCATCGATTCGAGCATCTGCGTCGCGGTAATGACTGGCCGTCCCGCCAGATTTGCTTTGGCAATCAGCTGCTTCTGCGTGTAGGCGATCTCCTCGATCGGCACTTCCACACCAAGGTCGCCGCGCGCGACCATGATGCCATCGGCAGCGGCGAGAATTTCGTCGAAGTGCGCGAGCGCGTCAGCCCTCTCGATCTTTGCGATTACAAAAGGTTGTGCACCGATTCTTGCCGCCGCGGCGCGCACGGCGTGGATGTCCGCGGCGCGTTCAACGAACGACTGGCCGACCGCGTCGACGCCTTGTTTCAGCGCAAACTCAAGACAGGCGCGGTCGCGTTCCGTAAATGCGCTGATGCCCAGATCAACGCCGGGAAGATTGAGCCCTTTGCGTGACCGTAACTCGCCGCCGACAGCAACGGTACACTCCACGTCCTTGCCGGAGATACGCTCGACCACCAGCTGTACAAGACCGTCGTTTAGAAAAATCCTGTCGCCCGGCTTTACCACACGCGGCAACTGCTCGAAGCTTGTTGAGACGTGTTGCACATCGCCTACGATGTCTTCACTCGTTAAAGTGAAGTGCGCGCCCGGCAGAAGTTGAATCGGCTCCGGATCGATTTTTCCCAGACGCAATTTCGGTCCGGGAAGATCGGCCATGATCGCGACGCGCCGGCCGATTTCCCGCGCTGCGTCACGGATACGCGGAATGATCTCGGCGTGTTTCGAAGGATTCCCGTGAGAAAAATTCAATCGCGCTACATCCATTCCTGCACGGATGAGTCGCGCCAGCATTTCGGGTGATTCTGATGCTGGCCCGATGGTCGCGACGATCTTGGTTTTATGCGCGGGAAGTGCAGCCTTCATGGCCCGAACGTTATGTTCCCTGTTGCCGGAGATCGCTCACGGTCCGCTTCAGGCGCTCGGCCATTGCCGTCTCCGCGAGCGCGAGATGCGAGCGCGCGTCATCCATTTCTTGTTATCGCCCTTCAGTTGGCTGCGAAATATGTGGAGTCAGGGATTGGATTTCGCACCACTGGCTCATCCGTCACAATAACTGTTGTGCCGGGCTTCAACTCGTCTGCGAGCTTTTGGGCAAACTCGCTGTTAAAACGGATTCTCGAAGCGATCTGCTCGGCTTCGACGGGCCGGCCTTCACTGTCGACACGCATCCATCTGCCGGCCTCGCGTCCAGGCGCGAGCTGACTTGGTTTGCCGGTGCTGCCTTCAAGCAATGTGAAAATGTGACTGCCGAGACGTTCGCGCCCGGAAATACCGCGACCGCTGATCTCAACTGCGGCGCGTCCAATCGGATTGCCATTTCGATAAACGTAAAGAGTGCGATCGGCCGAGCTTAGCACAATTGTGATTGGCCCCTCTAAGCTTCGCTCGGGCCTCCAGTCGTACTCGTCCTTTGCTAGTTGGCGCACCATTGCCGGTGTGAAATCTTTCGGCGCCAGTAGTAAACCGGGATTTGAGGCGAGGTGCGGCGTGGGCGTTTTGCCGTCACCGACTATGACCGTGCCGCCATTCGCCGTCGCGTCAAAGAGCAACTGTGAGAAATCATAGGGCAATCGTATGCAGCCGTGGCTGGCCGGATAGCCGGGCAAATGACCGGAGTGCATGGCGATGCCGCTCCAGGTGAGTCGTTGCATGTAAGGCATGGGCGCATTGTCATACTTCTTGGAGTGATGCGTCTTTTTCTTTTCGAGAATGCTGAACACGCCGCCGGGCGTGGAATGACCTTTCGCGCCGGTGCTCACGGTGGAGCGGCCGATCAGGATGCCGTTGCGATACACGTGCATGGTTTGCTGCGGAATGCTCACGAGCACTACCAGCGGACCGCGCGGAGAGAGTTGTGGCTTCCACCAGTACTCGCCCGGCTTGAGCGTTCCCGTTGGCTTACCAGTAAGTGTACCCTTGGTGTGAAATGATGGCTTCTCCATCGCCTGCGAAGCGATGAGCAGTCCAATCGAAATGGCGAGAGTCGTTAGGAATTTCATAATGTGATTGGAGAAGGAACCGACATCACAGCAGAACGCGCGAGCTCATTCAAGACGTCCCGATACTGTGATTAGCTACGTCACGGCGGTGTGGACGTGGGGGGACGGTCCAGCGTTTCATTCAATTCCAGCAGCGGGCGTTCGTCCAGCGCGATCAAACCGCCCCGCGGAGTGTCGATGTCGGTAATCAGGGTGATGACGATCGCGACGAGAAGAGGAAAAACGAATCGCTCAAGAATCGAGTGACGGCCGGAAGTTCCCGCCTGGTAGCTGACCAGCCACAAGCCGCACCCCGCAACGCATAACAAAAGCAGCCAGACGGCCCCGGGCACATGGTTGCGTTTGGCTGCGATGCGCTTCCCCTCCAGATCAATGGTTTCGCTAAGGCTGGAGATGAAACTGGCCGTTATCGGTGACGGCCTCTCTGCGGCAGCGGCTACCGCTTCAGCCCACAAACGATCCTGGAGATCGACCGTGCGCTTGCGCAGCGTGGCAAATCGCTCCGAGAATTGCGCTTGACGATGCGCCTCGATGCGCAGCGGCACATACTGTTGAAGAAACCGCACAATGTTGGAAGCATGCGGCTGCGGCAGCAGCTCCGCCCGACGCGCAGTCATACCGATGGAGTTTGCTTCCTCAACCAGAAGTTCGCGGCGCGCTTCGTTGCGGGCGGCGGCGATGGCGAAACTGAATCCAAGCAACAACCCCAATAAAGCGAGGACCGCCGAGCGCACGGTGCCGCTGTCCTTGTCTGCTTCAGATTTTTTTCGACTGCCGGCCAAACCTATGCGCCATGCCAACTCGCAAAGACCGACCAGCAAAATCACCACGGCAACAAAAACGATCCACTGGCTGGAAAAGAGCTGGCCAAATATCTGATCAAGCATGGCGCTAGAGGTTCAGTTGAGCGGACCCGGAACGAGCCGATCCTGGACGGTCATCCCGCGCTGTTCCAACTCTCCGCGCAAGCGCGGGGAAACTTCTCCGGACAGACCGACAAACACATGGGCGCCTTGACCAGATTTCCCCGCGAACTTTTGCACTTCGTCGGTGAAACTGGCTGCGCCTAACGTCCAGGCAGCGTAGTCCCACTGTAACGCGACGATTATTGTTCCGTCCTTGGCGACGCAGATCGGAAAGTCGCCAAGCCTGACGATGCGGGCAATTGGCGTTTTTTGGTTGATCTGATCCATCAAGGCCGCGGTATAAACGCAAAAGAGAGCGTCCGCCTCTGTCGTGCTTTTTTGCGCCGCGACTTTCACAAAGGCGCCGCGATTTGCCACGCCATTAAGTGACTTGAGATGCACCGCGAACGTCGTGAATTCTGTCGGTGTAAACGCGCCGCCGTGAAGGATTCGTTCGATGTCACTCGGACTCGCGCCCATTGCACGGAAGGTGGCGCGATTGATTTGCTCAAGCTCCGAGGGCGATTTTTCACGCAGCAGATCCTCGACCGTGCTGTTCAGGTTCGTCACCGTGAGCGCGGCTCCGACGGGGCCGCTGATTGGAAAGGTGGCGACACTAAACGTGAATCCGCCGGCCCACGACGCCCAGGCGACGTCGTCGAGTTGCTTTTGCAGGACGGTGTTGGTGCTGTAAGGGTCGATTCCCATTTGGAGCGCGATCCTTCGTTTTTTATCCGAGTAACCGATGACGTCCTTCATCCTGTTGCCTTCACCAACGTCTTCGCCTCCGCCCTTCCCGACGTTCGCGACCGTCTCCTTGGCGCGTCCCAGGAATTTCATGATTCCTTTTGGAACATTAGAAATCGCCTGCGCCGGATCCCTGGCGATGTTCCTGGCAGAGTTGAGCGGGCTTTTGGCTGCAGTAACCAGTGAATTCTTAAACTCATCGGTACGCGAAACCCCCCGCAGTCGCGCGATCGCGTCGATCTCCTTCAGTCGTTGAAGCAGCATTTCGTTTCCGTCCGCTTCGAAAACACCAAAGTCTGAATCGATCGTGAACTGGTTCATGCCCGACGCGGTCGGCACGGGGTCGCGGATGACATAATGCGGCCCCTTGAGTAACTCCGGCTTGAGGATCTCACTAGCTTTGATCTCGGGCAGTTCTTCAAACGCCACTTTCGCGCGTCGCACTTCAAACGGTTCCGGTGTTTGAGCCAGACATTGAAGAGCTGGGTCGAGCGCAAGCACGATAATCAGGAGCTTCGCTTGGGCTAAGCCTCCTGTTCGATTCCAATACATGGTTCCAATGGCGATACTAAATCGTTAGCGATATGTGAAGATTTAAGATGTGCAGTGCATTCTGGGAACTTGCTAGTCGCTTTGCGGCAGCCCTTCCCGGATGACGCACGAGAAATCCTGATCATCGTTGGCGGCACGTGCGCGGTCGTTGATAAGACTGCGCTGTTTGAGTTCGGCGAAGGGAAGTCCTCCAGTAGTGATGGCGTGATCCTGAGAGCGGCCACAGTTGAGGCGAACGCATAGAAAGTGAATCGAAACACTTTCATCCGTAGCGGCACTTAATGTAAGGGGCGCGAGAGGCGTCTATTTTTGGGCGCTACCGGACGAGAAAGGAAACAAAGACAGGCTGGCTGGCTCCCGGGATTACTTATAGGTGGTCGACCTGAACATTTTTGCCGGTTTGAGTGGAGTACGTATGGCTACGTTCGACATAGCGCCTGGTTTCGCCATTCACATAATGTCCGTACGCGATGTAGCGCTTAACTGATCCATTCGTGTGCAAGACGACCAAAAGTTCCCACGCTTTGACATGTGTACCCCCCAAAAGCGGCCCAACGACTGGAATGTAATTTTGAGCGCTGATTGGGCTTACGTAAAACCAGTCAAGCGTAGTCTCTCCCGGTGGACAAACGGTTTTCGTTGTCGGCGGGCCGAAGGCGCGAACAAGATCTTCTTCAGTCGTCAGGCCCGGCGTGATTTGGTTGACCTTCGTTTGGTTGATCGCTCTGCCGGCCATCGCGTTACTCGTTAGGCAAGTCAGCACGACCAGTGCGAGCATCGAGTTGATAGTTTGAGCTGTTTTGTTCATCGGATGAATGACTTACGAATAGAGTTTTGCCAACGTCTTTTTCGAGAATATGAAATTGCCATCGGCTTGTCGAGATTAGAATTCTGAATTCCAGCCCCTTAAAGTGGAGCGCAAGGGATCTGCAAGTTGTTTCAGCCGGCAGCATGCGTTAATGTGCGCGGCATTCTCGCCGGCATAGCTCAGCTGGTAGAGCAGCTGATTTGTAATCAGCAGGTCGTCGGTTCGAATCCGACTGCCGGCTCATGTAATTGCCGATTGCCGATTTTCGATTGGACTAACCCGAACTTGGGGCTCGGCCCTTCGGTTGCGAATTGCGGTTGCAGACCGCCATCTAAAGTTCTGCTTCGATACATTTGGTATTCTAAGCCATGAAAAACAGCCGAAGTGAGATTTGTAGTTAAGATTTTCGTCCCATCATTCTTTTCAAACGAGCACACCAGTAGATCAACCCGCCGACCAGAATGAATCCGAGCGCGCCGCCAATGACCTTTAACCGAAACAGCAGAGGGTTTCCAAAATCCGGCGGAGGAATGGTCGCGATAATCATCGCAAACAACGTGACGACGATGCCGCTTAAGCCAGTGAACCACGCGCCAATCGGTCCTCCCGGCGCCAGCATGACTTCACTGGAGTGAGCACTGCGTCGCCGATGAATGAAAAAGACGATGAACAGATAAAGGTAGGGGATGAAGTAAATTAGAATCTGCGTGTCGAGGAGGATCAGATAAACGTCCTCGACCTTCGTGCCTTTGCCGAACACCGAGAGCAATAAAAATATCGTTGCGAGCGTCGCCTGAACGAGGATCGCGACGTAGGGCGTATGCCAGCGCGGATGCACCGCTCCAAAAGCTTTCGGGAAATAGTGGTCCAGTCCGATCACGAACGCCACGCGCGCAGGCCCGACCAGCCAGGCGCCCATGCTGCCGAGATTGCCAATGGAATAAAGCGCCGCGCAGACTGGAGCGACCCACCCCAGCGTCGGGGAAATGTTTTCGGCGCCGGCCTTGATGGCCTGGAGAAATCCTGAGACCACGTTGACATCCTTGTTAGGCAGTCGCCACAGCACGGCTGCCGTTCCCAGAACGTACACGATGGCGATCAATGGGGCGGAGATGAAGATCGAGCGAGGCAGATTGCGTCGTGGATTTTCGACCTCATCAGCCATTGTCGACGCCAGCTCGAGCCCTGCGAACGCGAACGCGATCGAAGCCAACAGGTTCAACGCTGGGAGATTATTCAGGTCGGGCTTCAAGGTCTCCAGACTGAGTTGATTAGCCGGAGGAGCGCTCATCGCGCCATAAGCGCCCAACAAAATGAGAATCAGCCCGGGGATGTACGTGCCGACGCCGCCAGCATTTTGCAACCACTTGCCCGTGCCGAGACCGACAATGTTTATCAGGACGGCGATCCAAAGCGTGCCCAGCGTCATCGGAAGCACATAGACCCAATTGTCGCTCAGCCCAGTTTCACTCTTCGCGAAGACAAACGTCGCGATGACCGCGGCCGAAATCAGCAGGTTCGGGTAGTAGAGGACGTTGTTGATCCAGTAACACCAACCGCACAAGAACCCATGACCTTCGCCCAACGCGCGTTTCGTCCAGAAGTAAATACCGCCTTCTTTGGGAAACCGCGATGACAGCTCCATCACGGCCAATCCCTGTGGAATAAAGAAGAAGACGGCGGCGATCAGCCACATCAGCAACGACCCCGGTCCAAATTTCGCCGTTGTCCCAAGATGCCTGAGACCCAGGACGGCGACCAGGTTGAACAGGACCAGATCGCGCAATTTGAGCGCGCGTACGAGCCGCGGAGTGGTTTGTGTGGTCTCCGCAGTCATTGACGTCGAAGAAATGAACGAAATGGGCTACAGCGAATCATCCGCGAGATGATCGATCAAATGGACAGGCCGTCGTGTCTGCGCGTTTTGTCGATCAATTGCGAACTGCATTCGCGAAGCGTTCCAGATAAACCCGTTGGAGATCTTCGGCGCTCAGTTTTGCCGGTCCGAGATCGAACTCTACTTTCTCGATCGTACCCCGGAAATATTTCGGGAGCACTTTGGCGTATTCGAGTTTGGGGACGACTGGGAGACCATTGTCGGTGCCGATATCCATGCCTGCGTATGAGGCGAACCGGAACGGAACGCTGTGCTCCATTTTCAACTCCGCTTGTTGTTTGCCATTGATGAAAAGGCGGGCCGTGCCGCCGGTGCCGAACTCTCCGGGTTTATCCGCGGTGAACTCGTATTTGACGTTGACCTTGCCCGCCGGCACAGCGTCGCGCGAACTAATGGTGTCGAGTTTCAATCCCAGTAAGCTGTAGGTGTGCTTCAGGTGGCCGTTTTCCACGTAGAAGGAAAAGCCACCGAGAAAACTGGACTCGGCCACGATTACGCCCGCAACTCCGGGACGCAGCCCGATCACACCGTAGCGGCCGGGATTGTCGAGATCGGCGCTGATGCTGTAGGTACGGTTGTAAATCGGCGGGATCATGCCGGACGAAATATTTTCCGTTCCGTTGTAATAAGTGAATTTCATTTGATCGGGTAAGCCTTTGGGAAACCCCCACACAGTGGCCATTTCTCCAAGTAACGGCAGCACCTGATACTTTTCCGCTTCTGACCAGAACAGCGCGGTTAGCTCACGGACTTTATCCGGATACTCGTCCGCAACGTTGTCCGCCTGCGAGAAGTCCTCGTCCAGATTGTACAATTCGCATTTGTCGTGATCGGGGTTCCATTTGCCTGGTGCGAATCGCGAGAGTGTTTCAGGATCGATTTTCCACGGAATTCGGTCCAGCCGCCAACACGCAAGCCAGCCGTCTTTGTACATGGCGCGATTTCCCAGAATTTCGAAGTACTGTTGCGTATGGCGAGACGGCGCTTTGGCGTCATCGAACGTAAAACCGAAACTCATGCCATGCATGGGCATCTGTGGGACGCCGTTAACTTGTTTTGGCTCGGGCAGACCGGCCGCTTCAAGGATGGTCGGCGCAACATCGGTGCAATGAGTAAACTGACTGCGCACACTGCCCTTGTCTTTAATGCGTTTTGGCCACGAGATCACCATGGGATTACGAATGCCGCCGAGATGCGACGCTACCTGCTTACCCCATTTAAATGGCGCGTTGCCAGCCCACGCCCATGCTGCCGCGTAATGCGGAGCCATGTCCGGGCCGCCCCATTTGTCGAGCCCGCCGTACGCTTTGATCGCTTTCAACTGTTGATCTGCTGTGAGCGGAACGCCGTTGAGCGTGGTCATTTCGTTGAACGTGCCCGTCTCGGTGCCTTCCATGCTCGCACCGTTATCACCGAAGATGTAAATGATCAGTGTGTTGTCAGCGAGACCCATGTCCCCAATCGCTTTGACCACGCGGCCGACAGCGTTGTCCGCGTTCTCCTGGTAGCCGGCATAGACTTCCATCTGGTGCGCATACAATTTCTTCACATTGGGCGAGGCGCTGTCCCACACGGGGAACGCTGGATCACGCGGTGTGAGTTTCGCGTTTGGGGGAATCACACCGAGTTGTTTCTGACGCGCGAACGTTTGTTCGCGTAACTTGTCCCAGCCCTGATCGAACTTGCCCTTGTATTTATCACTCCATTCCTTCGGCACCTGATGCGGCGCATGCGTCGCGCCGGTCGAGAAATACAGAAAGAACGGTTTGTCAGGCGCCTGCGCTTTCTGACCCCGGATCCAATTGATCGAATGCTCGACCATTGCGTCATTAAAATAAAAATTCTTATCCGTCGGCACGCCGACGATCGTGTTGTTCTCAGTCAACACCGGATCGAACTGGCCGGTTTCGCCGCCGAGAAATCCCCAGAAGTAATCGAAGCCGAGCGCGTTCGGCCAGCGATCGAAAGGCCCGGCTGGTCCCTGTTGGTCGTCGGGCGTCAGATGCCACTTGCCGATCGCGGCAGTATTGTAGCCGTTGAGTTGAAGAATCTTCGCGATGGATGCCGCACTGGTGGGCCAATTCGTGCTGTACCCGGGCCAACCCCCGGGTATTTCAGCAATCGACCCGAATCCCACCGCATGATGATTCCGTCCCGATAACAATGCTGCGCGTGTTGGCGAGCAAAGCGCCGTTACATGGAACCGATTATAACGAAGTCCTTGTGATGCGAGTTTGTCGAACGTCGGCGTGGCGACGGGTCCGCCGAACGTGGACGCATTTCCGAAACCGGCATCGTCAATTAGCACCAGCAAGATGTTTGGCGCACCTGGTGGCGGTTTCACCGGTTGAGTAAACGACGCTACAGAGCCCTCGAGCGTCCGTTTCGCCACGCCTTCAAACGGCTGCGGTGGACGCGGCAGCACAGTTCGATCCCAATCGGTATCTGAACCGGCGGCTGACATTGATTGAGCGGTGATCACAAGGGCGATCGCGCTGAAGCACGTGATTTGTTTGCGCATACTGATTTCCTCCAGGAATTGGCGAGGCTAAACGAGCTTGTCCAAAAGCACACGCCAAAAACTTGCCCGCTGGAAATCCCCAGCAATTTCTTAGCGGGAATCCGGCCGACGGAGGTAAAGCGCTCTGCCGCCCATGTCCATCACAGCGAAATTGGTCGAAAGATAATCCTGACCGAGCACGCCGGCGTTCGATTCTGTCGCGGATTTCGAAAGCAGAACCTCCCCGGAGACATGCGCGACGACCACCTCGGCGTTTGCGAGTTTAAAATTGCCAATGGCGAGTTCCTTCACGCCGGTGCGATTTACTCCTTCCACGAGGCCGCCAGCGCCGCCTGCACCGTAGCCAGCGAGCGCGGTCACGCCTGTTCCAGATTTCACCGCCACTTGCGTGTCGATGAGCGTGTTTGCTGAGCCGGTGTCCACTATGAATCGGGTAGCGTGTCCGTTCAGCGCGCCTTCGACATCGAAGTGATCATTTGCATTGACCCGCATCGGGATTCGAGTAAAGCCGCGAGTGACCAG
>Ga0209056_10006352_pt1 | contig 12223 bp, 9 predicted proteins | sample GraSoiAngelo_114_FD_185876 | JGI IMG/M metagenome (GOLD analysis project Ga0209056, IMG submission 185876) | Grasslands soil microbial communities from the Angelo Coastal Reserve, California, USA - 14_0903_13_40cm (SPAdes) (version 2) | ecosystem: Environmental > Terrestrial > Soil > Grasslands ... | reverse complement strand
ACAAGCAGTTACTCAACTCCGACCACGAAAAATATTGTGGCGGTGGTTTTGGTGTCGCGAAAAGCATCAAGGCCGAAGAGGTTCCGGCGCACGGTTTGGACTACTCTGCCGAGATCACTCTGCCGCCGCTGGCAACGATGTGGTTTGAAGGGTGAAGTCAAAGCCTCCTAAACCGGTGTTAAGACGATGAAGCGGTTTGACTGCCGGATTGGTACAGTTCCATCAGCCGATTAAGAACCCTACGGCGAATGGCTTCTTCTTCATCGACCCATTGCTTTTCACGGTCTTGACCCGACATATCCTTTGTGTACGAAGACAGATGCGTACTCCAATCCGATATAGAGCGCTCGAGTCTTCCTTGAGTTACGCTCTTCACTATGCCGAGAACGGATCCTGCTCGGGCTTTATAGGTGTCCAGGGCTTTTTCACCGCCTCCTTTTACCGCTTGAAGTATTTTGGTGAGTTGCGCGACGTCGCGTATGGCGTCTATGAAAATGCTGCCGCGGGATGATGTTGTCGCTTCCCCACTATAAATGTATTCGTCTAAATTCGGCGTGGACAACAGTGCGTTCGCGGGACTTCCTTGACTCACATATGACATAAAGGTCTCGGGAATACCTGCAAGCGATGAATCGAGATCGCTGATTGCGGTGGTGTCGGTCCCTTCAAGCTGTCGCTTCACCGCATCGGTGAAGATCTCGCGATAGCTTAACACCGCGCGACGCACGATCTCCCAGTCGCGTCGAAAAGCAATGGTCTGAAGCGCCAAAACCACATCTTTCTGTAGGTGGGGCTTAATCTTTATGACGAGCGTGTAGGCGTTGAGGTACCGCTTTATTTCTCTCGGATTTACGCCTGACTCGGTAACCAGAAAGCGCAGGTGCGGACCCACCAGAGTTCGCAGTTCTTTCTCCTGGTCTCGATGCAATTGAGCCTCTGAGTAAACGGCATTAAGGAATTCGTCGAGTTGCGTCACAGCGACAGGCGCCACCGCATAGGGCAATTGAAATATCTTCTTGATATAGTCTGCACCTCGGATTTGGTACGATCCCTTATCAATCGAGTCGCCTGTCCCAGCTTCCGTTCGATACTTAATATCAATGATGCGTTCGACAACGGCCTGATCAAGTCCAACCACAAAAACAAAACCTTCGAGATCAAAAAACAACTTCATTGCCTCCAGAACCTCAAGCGCTCCCTGCGGAAGACAACGATCCAAATCGTCTACGAACACGATAATTCTTCGACTGGAGCCATCTCCAAGAAAGCCATGAAAAGTTTCACGCAATGCTCGGAATGTAGCGTGATAAAACGATCGTGAAACTTTTGCTTCCTTTTCCTCGGCCGTGAACTTCTTGGCCTGCTCGAGGGCCTCATTTGCTTTGAAAGATAATTCCACCGCCCCGGGAACTCCGAATTTGAAGCTCAACCCTGTCAAAAGTGAATACATGGCCTTTCCTATAGTCGACGCGGTCTTGAGCGCTTCGTCCTTGAAAGCGGCGTTCTTTTCGGCCCAAATCGCCAGAGCTTCTCTGACAGTATCAAGCAATGGGACTATCAGATGTGGCTCTCTTTCGTAGCGCCAAGCACTGAACTGAACCGCAATGCTCTTCGCGGGATCTAGACGTTTTTCAATAGCCCGCATCAGAGTGGTCTTTCCAGACCCCCATGTGCCAAAGATTCCCACGGCAAATTGTGGCCGACTGCTTTCGACAATATCTTTCAAAGCATCAGCAGTATTGGCGAATCCGAGCGCGGGTTTATCCGATGGAAAATCAAGAATGATCTTGTAATCACTGAGGGACATACGTAGAAGCTCCGTTAGCAACGAGATTCTACAACATGCTTTGGAAGATTGCACGCAAGAACTTGCAACTTGATTCGCCTCATAAATTGACGCTTGATAATAGTCTTACCAAAGGGCGTCTGCGGTCACAACAGCGTTTGCGCTAATGCTTCAAAAGTCGGCTCAATCTTCTCAAAACGCGACGGGCGTTCTAATACGGCGGTTAATGCAGGCGGTGTGGGAATGGTTTGCTTGATGAGCGGTTCGACGATTGAATCGAATTTTGCCGGATGGGCGGTCGCCACGATGATCCAATCGGGTTCAATCAATCTCTCGCGAACGTGAACGGCGGTGGCGGTGTGCGGGCACCATACCTGGCCCCAGCGATCGATGCCATTGACAATCGTTTGTGAGATCTCTTCGTCGCTAACTGAAAACGCGCGGGCGATTGTGCGTAGGTTCGCTATTTCGGGATACAGATTTTGTAAGCGCTCGAAGTTGCTCGGATTGCCCACGTCCATTGCGTTCGCGAGCGTGGGGATGGTTTGCTGCGGCGACCACTCTCCGGTTTGGAAATAATCAGGCAAGGTGCGGTTCCGGTTTGTGGCCAGGACAATCTCGCGGATTGGCAAACTCATTTCTTGAGTCCAGAAGGCTGCGACTGCGTTACCGAGATTGCCCGTGGGAATGATGTATCCCGGTCGCGCATTGCGTTGTCGAAAGTACCAGAGACTCGAAGCCGCGTAGTAAACAATCTGCGGCAGCAGGCGGCCCACGTTGATACTATTGGCGGATAGCAGACCGCGTCGCTCGGACCACTCTCGATTGGCAAATGCAGTCTTGACGATGCGCTGACAATCATCGAAAACGCCACGCACGGCAAAGGCGCGCACATTGTCGCCCCAGCAGGTTAGTTGTTGCTGTTGGCGTGCGGAAATCTTTTCCTGCGGGAAAAGAATGATGACATCCACGTTGCTGCGTTCAGCGAAAGCCGCAGCGACGGCGCCGCCGGTATCTCCGGAGGTGGCTACGATAATCGTTCGTCGTCCGGGCATGCGCGCGACGCACGCCGCGAGAAAGCGCGCGCCGACATCTTTGAATGCTGCGGTCGGCCCATGGAAGAGTTCGAGGACTGCCGTGTCATGGTTGAGAAAGTTCAGGGTGATCGGAAAGTTGAACGCTTCGTCACAGATGTCCGATAGATGATTCTGGAGATCATCGTCGCGAAAGAATGGTTCAAGCAGGCGCTTGCCGATTTCGTTCCATGAGTTCAGCCCGGCAAAATCCTCGGCGTTGAAAGTTGGAAAGATTTCCGGCACGTAGAGCCCGCCGTCAGGAGCAATGCTCTGGCCTATTGCTTCAGACAGCACCAGCAATTGAGACCCCGAGCGAGTGCTGTGAAATCTCATGCGACGATTCTTGCTCCCTGCGTGCTTACGGGTGAAATCCATGAGTCGACTTCGACCAAGCCTCTGGTCCGATAAGCTTGTAGCATCGCCTCGCGGACCTCGGACGCTGTTTCCGCAGACGTGGCCCATGCGAACACGCTCGGCCCCGAACCGGAAATCGATGCTCCGAGCGCGCCATTTCGCATCGCCGCGTCCTTCACTTCGGCTAAGGCAGGCACTAAACCAGCGCGCTGCGGCTCGATGAGCACGTCGCGAAACGAATCTTTAATCAAGTCAAGATCGTTCGAGTAACAAGCGGCAATGAAACCGCCAAGATGCGCGGACTGTCGCACATGATCGGCCAGCGTCACTTCGGTCTTGAGTATGTCGCGCGCGCGGCGAGTTTCAACTCGATGACGTGGATGGACCAGCACCGTGAGAATTTCTTTGGGCACCGGAATCGAAACGACCCGCACGGGATTGGTCGCGATTACCAAAGTCAATCCGCCGAAGAGACAGGGCGCGATGTTGTCTGCGTGCGCTGAACCACTCGCTACTTCCTCGCCCGCGAGCGCATATTTCAACAATTCCTCTCTGGATAGGCGATTAGGCAACAGTTCATTCGCGGCTACAACGGCGCCAACCGCTGAAGCTGCAGAGCCCCCCATGCCGGATCCGATCCAAATGCCTTTGCGAAGACTCACCTCGAAGCCGAACTCCAACTTAAGATCGGCGCGCAATTTGGTGAGGCCGGCAGTGGCAGCGTTTTGTTTCGGATCGGAGGGCAGCTCGAACTCACTCAGACTCCCAGTATGGTCGACGATCTCACTAATCAAAACGGTGGGCCGTTCGATCTTCGAGACTGTCACCACATCGCCGACACCTTCGATGGCAAATCCCAGAATATCGAAGCCGACGGCGACGTTCGATACGGTGGCGGGAGCAAACGCGGTGGCGGCGTTCATAGCGGGGCTCCCAGAAGCGAAGCCAGTCGTAGCAAATCCGAGAACACGCCCGCCGCAGTCACCTCGGGGCCTGCGCCCGGACCTCGCACGATCATAGGTTGACTGTTGTAGCGCGCGGTCTGAAAGCTCACGATGTTGTCGCCGCCCGTGAGATTCGCGAAGACATGATCGGCAGGAAAGGATCGCAGACAAGCAGATACGTTTCCATTGGCCTCGACGGCGCCAACGTAACGCAAAACGTGCTGCCGCGCCTGCGTCTCGCGCACTAATTCGGAGATCGCCTGATCGTGATCTACGAGACCGTCAAGAAAATCTTCAGGGCTCGAGCCGCGCAGGTTTTCCGGCACCAGACTCTCGACGCGCACGTCCTCCAAATCGATCTCGAGACCGATCTCGCGGGCGAGGATGATCAGTTTGCGGGCGACATCCATTCCCGAAAGATCGTCGCGAGGATCGGGTTCAGTGAATCCCTGCTGGTGGGCGGCGCGCACGATTTCGGAGAAGGGTTTCGTGCCGTCGAGCGAGTTGAAGAGGTACGAAAGCGTGCCGGAAAGAATTCCTTCGATACGAATTATCGTGTCGCCCGTGTCGAGCAAATTGCGAAGCGTGTGAATAATCGGCAACCCGGCGCCGACGTTCGTTTCGTAAAGAAAATATCGGCCCGACTCACGCACTGCGTCGTGCAGTTTCTGATATTCATTAAACGGTCCCGCATTTCCTTTCTTGTTCGGGGTGACGATGTTGAGTCCGCTCTTGAGCCACGATTCATACTGGCGCGGCAGCTCGGCGCTGGCGGTCGCGTCAACGATGACTGCGTGAGGCAGGTGACCGGGGTGAATGTGTTCCACAAACCGCGCCAAGTCCGCCTCAGCATCACAAGCTTCCAACCGATCGGGCCATCCTTCCAAATCCAAATGACGATCGTGCAGGAGCATCCTGCGGGTGTTCATTATTCCGCGCACGCGCAGATCGATGCCGCGCTCCGTTTTTAATAGATGAATGCGCTCGGCGAGTTGGTTTAGAAAGGCTCCGCCGATCAAACCTGTTCCAATTACGCCTACTGAAATCGTTTGGGGCGAGAGATAGAAGGCCGAATGCACCGCACGCAGCGCTTTCGTTGATTCGTGTTGCTCGATGACTGCCGAGATGTTTCGCTCTGACGATCCTTGCGCGATCGCGCGCACGTTGACGCCTGCCTTGCCGAGCGCGTGGAAAAATTTGCCGGCGATACCGGTCCGTTCGATCATCCCGTCGCCAACCATAGCCAGAATGCAGCAGTTATCGACGACCTCGATAGTCTGTATGGCGCCACGGCGGATCTCCGCTTCGAAAGCGTCTTCAAGGGTCGTTTTCGTGAGGTCAGTCTGTCGGGCAGGCACGGCAAAACAGATCGAGTGCTCCGAACTCGCCTGCCCGAAGAGTTTGTGCGAGACGCCAGGGACACCGCTCATGCCGGTGCCCTCGACATTGATCAGGGTCATCTCGTCCACGGTGGCAAAACCCTTGATCGGCATTTCGGATTTTGGCTTGGCCGAGATCGCGGTGCCGCGGGCGTCCGGTTTGAAGGTGTTTCTGATCCAGATGGGAATGCCGCGCGTGATCGCGGGAAACATCGTGTTCGGATGAATGACTTTCGCGCCGAAATAGGCCAGCTCTGATGCTTCCTGATAAGAGAGATCGGGAATTACTATCGCGTCCGGCACGCGCCGCGGGTCGGCGCTGAGCACGCCGTCGACGTCGGTCCAGATCGTGATCGATTCAGCATCCAGCAAGGCCGCAAAGATCGATGCCGAGAAATCACTGCCGTTTCGTTTCAGCGTGGTGGCAATACCGTCCTGAGTTGAGGCGATATAACCGGTAATGACTACCGTTTCAGCGAGGGGCGCGTGCTCTACGAGCCACTGATCCAACTTGGTCTGCGAACGGATCCAATCAACCTTGATTTGACTGCCTTCAGAATCAACGGTGAGGACCTGCCGCGCGTCGAGCCAGGTTGCCCTACTATCGACTGATGAGAGGTGAGCCGCCAGAAATTGCGCCGACCAGATTTCCCCATGACCTGACACGAACTCTTTGATTTGTTCGGAAGCTATTCGAGAGATCGAAACTCCCTTCAACACTTCAGAAATGTCACGAAAGTCGGCTCCGAGGATCGCGGCGAGTTCTAGTTCCCGGGCTTGTTCCAAACCAAGTTCGGTGAGCGTGTCCAGATGACGCTGTTTCAGCGCCTCGAGTTTTGCCGGAAAAGAATCGTCTCGCGTTTTCGCAATCTCTACGAGTTCGATGAGCGCGTCGGTGACACCGCTCATCGCCGAAACGACCACTGCCGTATATTCGTCAGTTCTGTGCTGCCCAGCGAGGATGCGGGCCACAGTCCGGTAGCCGCCGGCATCGGCGACGCTGGTACCCCCGAATTTATGAACGATCCATTTCACGTCCAGCATTACAACTGCGCGATCATTTCCGCTGGGTTCCAGTACGCGTGGACAGTTTGAATCTTACCGTCTTCATTCACTTCGAAGACGTCGATGCCTTCGAAGTTTACCTCGCGGCCGTTCGTGCTGGTGCCGTGACCGGTCCATTTCACGGCAGCGCCATTACCGGCCACGAAAACGAAATCTTCAGTCAGTGAAACGGTCTTGAAGTTTTTGCAGATCGACTGAAGGAACTCGCGCAAGGCGTTGCGTCCGGTGATCGCGGGCGAGCCCACGGGATCAAAAGTGGTTCCGTTCTCTGCAAATGTGTTGGCGAAGCCATCCGCGTCCATCGCCCGAATCGCCAGGAAATATCCGCGCACTGCGCGCGAGATTTTGTCTGCTGAAAACTGTTCGTTCATTTGTTCCTTTCTTGAGTTTCGCTGAGGCTGTTTTCTGTTTCGAAATGGAACCATTCACCGTCGTCCTCCATGAAATCGGCGGTGTCGAGATTGTCCCAGAAGTTAGCCTCCTCTTCGTACGTCTCGAATTCCGGTACTACGATGTTGCTCATCTTCTTAGTAATCTATCGATGCGCACGTTGGCTTCACCCAATCGTCTGAGTCTTGTTGCGCTCTTTCTCAATCAGCACGCGCCGCAGAATTTTACCTGAAAGAGACTTCGGAATCTGATCGATAAACTCGACCGCGCGAATTTTCTTGTGCGGCGACACGCGAGCGGCCACAAAATCCATGATGGCTGCTGGTGAAGTTTCGGTTTTCACTACCACAAAAGCTTTGGGCACTTCACCGGCCTCGTCATCCTTGCAAGGTATTACCGCGGCATCGGCTACGGCGGGATGCGTCAGAAGAATTGCTTCCAGCTCAGCCGGCGCAACTTGAAAACCTTTATATTTGATTAACTCTTTGACGCGATCCACGATGTAGAAATGTCCGTCTTCATCGGCGTAACCTATATCGCCCGTATGAAGCCAGCCGTTTTGGTCGATAGTACGCGCGGTAGCTTCCGGATTATTCAAGTAGCCTTTCATATTTTGCGGTCCGCGGACACAGACTTCGCCTTCGTGGTTAGGTCCTAATTCTGCGCCGGTAGACGGATCGACGAGCTTGCATTCAGTATTCGGCGCCGGTGGACCGATGGAGCCGAGCTTCATTTTGGCGGGATCGGCTGGACTGCTATGCGTAACGGGACTGGTTTCAGTCATGCCGTATCCCTGGCGAATGCCACAGCCGATGCGCTGCATGCATTCGCGCGAAAGCTCCGGACCCAGAGGCGCCGCGCCTGAGAAAATCATTTTCAAGCTCGACAGATCATATTTCTCGACCGACGGATCCTTTGCCAGCTTCAGCACGATTGGCGGCACTATGTGCGAGAGCGTCACGCGATACTTTTGAATCAGGCCGAGAAATTGTTCAAGATCGAATCGTGGCATCGTCACGATCGTCGCGCCCAGGTGCAAACCCATATTGAGGACCACCACGAGGCCGTAAATGTGAAAGAGCGGCAGGACGCAAAGCAGCGTATCGTCGCGATGAAAGTAATCGAGCCCATCCATCTGGCACATATTCGCCACCAGATTGTAGTGAGTGAGCATGACCCCCTTTGGCAGACCCGTTGTACCGCTCGAATACGGCAGTGCCACCAAGTCTTCTCGCGGATTAATCGCCACCGGTGTGACATTGCCATCACTTTCCAGCAGCGAATCAAACGACGTAGCGCCTTCTGCTTCGCCGAACACAAACAGCTCTTCGATCACTGCCGCTTGCGCGGCGACGCGCGCCTTTTCAATAAATTGTGGCGCAGTGACCAGCAGCTTAGCGCGCGAGTCTTTTAGCTGGCAGACTGCTTCTTCCGCTGTGTACAGCGGATTCAGAGTTGTATTCACGCCGCCCAGCATAGCGACGGCATGAAAAGCAATCGCGTACTCGGGACAGTTTGGGCTGAAGATTCCGAATACGTCGCCTTTCTTGAATCCTCTTTGTGACAAGCTGGCCGCAGTGCGCTTCACCGCACTCTCGAATTGCTTGTTCGTAAGCATGCGCCCGGTGGGCCCGTCGATAAGCGCCGGCTTGTCTTTGATTTCAGCGAACGAGCCGAAGATGAAGTCGGTGAGCGAAACTTCGGGGATTGTGACGTCGGGGTATGGTCCGCGAAAGATCATCGCTTTTTGAGTGACACAGACTTCAGACCGTGAATACTAACGGAACCCAGACACGAGTCTGCCCTACAAAAGAGCGCTCAGTGTACACGATTGCTGACCTTATCGCAGCAAAGTTGTATAGTGACGGGCGTTGATTAGAGCTCATGCGGTTTCGTCCGGAACCATCGTGAAGATGTTTCCACTAGCCCGGGCGTTCACGCCTGGGTTGGTGAAATGGCGTGAATTCTTGAGCCCCATTTATGGGGCTTTCGCCACCAAGGTTAATCAAGCGCGGGTCTGAAGCAGTCGGCCAAAGGCTCCTGAAGGAGGCTTGTGAATTAGTCGTCTTCAGTTTCCCAGGCATGAACGCCTGGGCTAGAGAAAGGAGTTTTCAGCAGCTCTCTAAACTGCACAGCCATGCCATCAAGACCACTCAACATCATCTGCTTCGCCACCTTCTTCAAAGGCGGCGACTTCATGCGCGAGTGCAAAGCGCAAGACTGCAACGTCATTCTTGTCACCAAGGAAAAGATGCTGCATGAAGATTGGCCCCGCGATGTGCTCGATGAAGTCTTCGCCCTGCCGAACGATGCGCCGGTGGAATTGTTTCTCGATCTCGCGAGCCACATCGCCAAGACCACCAAACCCGATCGGATCGTTGCATTGGAAGAGTTCGATGTCGTGATCGCAGCGCTGGCGCGAGAGCATCTGTGCATGCCGGGAATGAGCAGCAGCCGGGCCAAGACTTTTCGCGATAAGCTGGCGATGAGCGTCAAAGCGCGCGAAGCCGGAATTATGGTTCCGGACTTCATCGCGGCAATCAACACGGACGAAATTAGTGAGTATCTCAATCGAGTTTCACCGCCCTGGGTGATGAAACCGCGCTCTGATGTTTCCGCGATTGGCATTAAGAAGTTGGAGACGGCTGAAGAAGTCTGGCGGCTTATCGAAGAGATGAACCAGCGCGAAATCCTGCGCGAGCGGGCGTCTTATTATCTGCTGGCGCGCTTCATTCCGGGCGAAGTGTTTCACGTCGACTCGCTCGTCGATAAAGGACGCGTCGTTTTTGCCGGCGTGAATAAGTATGGGCGTCCGCCATTGCAAGTTGCGCATGGCGGCGGCGCGTATATTTCCCAAACCATCGCCCACGATTCTGCGGAGAAGAAAAAGCTTTTGGAGATTAATCGCCGCCTCATCAAGGCCATGGGTATGGAAACAGGCGCGACGCATGCCGAATTCATCAAGAGCGACGCCGATGGCGATTTCTATTTTCTCGAAATTGCGGCGCGCGTCGGCGGCGCGTATATCGCGGATGTCCTGGAAGCTGCGTCAGGAATTAATCTCTGGCACGAATGGGCGAAACTCGAAGTCTCTGATTCCGCAACGCGCACAAGATTGAAGCCGCGAAAAGAGCATGCTGGAATTATTCTCTCGCTGGCGCGGCAGGAGTTTCCCGACACGTCTGCTTATGATCATCCTGAAATCGTCTATCGCGTGAAGAAAAAGCATCATGCCGGATTGATTGTTAGATCGAAGAGCCGCGAGCGTGTGACTGAGTTGCTTGATGATTATGGGCGGCGCTTTGAAAAAGACTTCATTGCCGTGCTGCCGCCCTTGGAACGGCCGGAGTAATTGATTTGTCAGAGATTCCAACGAACTGGTACGAAGACTTTTTTCACGGTGTCCCGCTCGATCTATGGCGCCAGGCGATACCGCCGGAAAAGACGATGGCGGAAGCGGACTTCCTGGTCAAGGCCCTGCGACTCGATCCTGGTTCTCATCTGCTCGATGTTCCCTGTGGGAATGGCAGGCTCGCGTTTGAGTTGGCAAAGCGTGGATATCGCATGACAGGGGTCGATATCTCGGAAGAGTTTATTGCCGAGGCTCGCTCATCGGTGATTCGTTTAGGTAAAGATCAACCGCCCGCTACCGCAGGCGGTTCTGACTCGGTTGAGTTTATGCTCGGTGATATGAGGCGCATTGAAGGCGAAGCGATTTACGATGGCGCGTATTGTTTTGGAAACAGTTTTGGTTTTCTCGAATATGCGGACATGGAATCGTTTCTGAACGGCGTCGCGCGCTCCTTGAAGCCGGGCGCGCGATTTGTCATCGAAACCGGGATGGCCGCGGAATCGATTCTGCCGAAATTTGAAGCAGAGAGTTCGCACCAAATCGGGGACATCCACGTGACCATCAGAGAGCAGTACCTCGCGGACGAGAGTTGCGTGGATAGCGAATACATCTTTGAGCGCCACGGCAAGACCGAGAGTCGGAAGGCGAAGCATTGGATTTATACGGCGGGAGAGATTCGCAGGATGTTGGAGCGAGCTGGATTTGAAATCAGAGAGTTGTTCGGCTCACTGGAATGCCGCCCCTTTGCTTTAGGCTCGGTCGAACTATTTGTGATCGCTGATCGGACTTAGCTTTGTTCGAACAGCTCAGAAGCGAAGAGCGATTGCGACGCCCTCTAATGGAAAATCTCAAACCTTACGCAACGGCCAGATGTTCACCGCGATTGATTCGGCGTAACGCAAGACTGGATCGCCGGGTAGTATGAAACGCGCTGGTTCTCGGAATAGGCGGCAGGAACGAGGCGCGAATGCCCCACATTGTGAACGGGACGACTCCGATCCAAGCCGATCCCTCGAACGTATCGATTTCAAGTTGAGCAGGAATCAGCGGCCGGAGAAGTTCAGCAGCGATCGGCCAATGCATGAAGAGCAGCTTGCCCCAGTTCTGATGCATAAGCGGCCAGCCGCGAGGTCGTGGTCGAATCGAGAGACGATCAACTTCAAATGAAGAATGATCCGCGCCTGTCAGCGTTCATCCGCGGCTAGATGCCTTTCTGCGTCTTCGCTTCGCAGAACTGCTGCACCGGACTGAAGAGGTTCTGGCAATTGCTGTCTTTTTCCAGGTCGACGCGGGCGCATTGCGAGACGCGCCACTGGGCGCTCTTGATAAACTCCATCTGCCTGGGAACGTCATCGCAGAAGCCGCGCGTGGGACGGCTGCTATCGAGACATGCGCGCATGAAGATGGCGTTCGAGATCGTGCTGGTAAAGCCGGGTTCCTTTTTGTAACGGGAAATCGATTCGTCGACGCAACCTTGATTGTCGGTCTTGCGGCCGAAGTCGCGACCTTCGGTCATGACTTCTTTGCCCTTGGCGATCCAGGCGTCTTTGTTGCGCGAGATCCAGTAAACGCCGGCGATCACGACACCGACTACGAGCACAATTACAACCACTACGACTATCAGTAATGCTTTGAGCCAACCAGGCATGATGTTCCTCCCCTGAGAATCCGCCTCGACTCTATCTCCGACCGCGCCAGTACAGTGGGCGACGGCGCTGAGGCGCGATGGCGAGGACGCGAATAGTGTCGGCGTCCACTGTATAGATGACGTTATACGGAAACCGCGTCAAGACTTTGCGTCGCACGTTTCCTCTGACAATCGGAGCAGATTCTGGGTATTGAGTGAGCTGGTGAACAGCTTGTTGTACCGTCCGAAT
>Ga0209056_10006350_pt1 | contig 12225 bp, 10 predicted proteins | sample GraSoiAngelo_114_FD_185876 | JGI IMG/M metagenome (GOLD analysis project Ga0209056, IMG submission 185876) | Grasslands soil microbial communities from the Angelo Coastal Reserve, California, USA - 14_0903_13_40cm (SPAdes) (version 2) | ecosystem: Environmental > Terrestrial > Soil > Grasslands... | reverse complement strand
GGTCTGGGCACGGCAGCAATCCCAGGAATGCCAAATGTCAATTGATCTTGATCTTAATCGATAGATAGTATCCGGTTTAACTTTATCGCCTTGAACTAAATGAGCAATTATTCGGAAGTACTTACTGGGTTGAGACATATTATCCATTTCGGCTCCCCGGACTGTTCTTTGGATTCATAGGATTCGAGTTGATTCTTGGAGGCTTGGCAGTGGTAGGAAGGGGAGAGAGGGTATCAAACCGAGGTTCACGATAGCTGATCGAGAAGGAAACACCTGTAGCGAGGAAAGACCTTGAGGCCGCCAAGAGTGCATTCTGGGACATTAGCCGTAAGGTTCGGGATTTGCCGGAACATGCGTTTGTGATTTCTCGCGTGGGCTTCTCTGAAGACGTTGGTCTATGCTAAGGATGACGAGAGCAACATAGCTCCAAGATCGTTCTGACTCTAGAGCTACATCCCTGGCATATCGTGGAGGTGCTACGAAGGGTCGAGGCCGCCCACACTACCGGCTTCTACAAGGCAAGCGACCTCTACCGTCTTGAAAAGTATGGGGTGTTGAGGTGGCCGTTGGATGAAAACCACAGGCTCCCTCGTAGACCCCTGACAAAACCTGAACGGCGCAACGCCGCGATATCCGGTCTCCCAGAGCAAGTTGCTAGGTACTAATTACATGGAATGGGTCTGCTCAAGACACGGCACAAACCCAATAGGGTAGGCGTTCTTCTCCCCTCCACATGATCAGCCTAGTTGCTTACAAGGTTGCGTTACTTGCTCTCCTTGCAGGGATTCCCACCTCTGTCGGAGCAAGTGCATACTATAACCAGCAACAAACCGCCGCCCTCAACAATCATGTCTCAGACCTGAGCGACAAATTGAACTCTGCCGATGCTCAAGTTTCTACTCTGAACCACCAGGTTTCAGATTTCAACAATGAATTATCCCAGCTTCAGTCTCAAAACTTGGCGCTGCAAAACCAGGTGAACTCGCTTCAGTCTCAACTTGCCAGTCTGAACAGCAGTTCACAGAATGAAGGTGTGGTCGTCAGTAAGGGGCAAATCTCGCTCACGTCGAACAATGGCTTCCAGCGCTTAAGCTTCACAGTCCCGCCAAACGTCATAGAGAAACTAAACTTGACCTACTCGACAAGTAGTCAGGGATGCCTTGGAGCCCTGTCCCAATACACTCCGTGTTCTCTCGGAGCCTCTCTATTCAACCCGACTCAGTTCGACACCTTCAGTACGTGTAACTGCGTGTTATACGGAAATTACACAGCGTCAACATGGTCATCACCACTTGCGACCAGCTACGGCACTCGCATAGTGATTACAGCAGGGGCGTGGGTTCTCGTCTTCTACCCCGAACCGGGGGTGAGCAGCCCTACCATGATACTGGTCAACGAGACCGTTTTGTTGAGCGGACCGTTCAACTTGACAACGCAGACAACCCAGATTAGCAGTGGGAGCTTAAGCCTCTCTGGGTACGGTGCAGCACAGTATGTCTCTTTCATGGCACCGGCGGGTGTAGTATCATCCTCACTCAACATATCGTTCTCTGCCAGCGGAGGTTACAGTATCAGGTTAGCCCTGCTCAGTCAAGACCAATACAATGCCTTCCTGAACTGTAACTGTGTTTTCTACGGAAACTACACGACTACAACATGGATATCTCCCGTCGCTCAGTCGTACGCTGCGCCGGTAACAGTTCCAAGCTCATCAGGGGCATGGTATCTCGCCTTCATGGAACCCCCCGGCACGGGAAGCGGGACGACCATTAGCGAAACCATCAAACTCACCGTTCAATCAGGCTAGAAACGATCGGGGTCCTGTTTTCTGTTTCAATCGGTTGGCGAATCTCTGCATGTAATCAACCGCACCGTTAGTCAGGTTGTCGATGGTGTTGGTGCTCTCTTCCACTGACGCTTTGACTAGGTCGAGGCTGCACTGTTGACTAGGTTTCTTAGGCACCGGTCGTCGTGATCTTGAACGCTTGGCTACACGCTTCATGGGCCGACGCGAAGGCATCTTTCGGAAAACTCTTGCCGCGTTGAGGAAGGCCCTCTTGTCGAGTCACAATCTCGTCCCGCAGGCAGTTCTTTTAAGAAAGTCAGAACTGGCAGCATCCAGAGTGACAGAAACATAGTTGACCGATGTCGAGACGGTTTTCGCCGGAAGCATAGCTATTCTCGGAATAGTAGTCGGTTACCTTCTTCGAGGCAGGGAAACCAGGCAGCAGGTTAGGCTTCGGCCGCTTGAAGACAGGCAGAATGCTCTGAAGGAAGTCTATTCCATAATGGTGGAGTGTTTCTACGCATTACACGAGGCTATCGGCAAGCAACCGAAAAGTGACGCTGAGCATGAAGATGCCGTTGGTAAACATCTTGTGAAGTTTGAGGATTCGTTGAGAAGAAACGGCATTTGGATCTCGAAGGTTCAGGAGAGCGTTCTCAAAGCTCGCGGTTCCTTCTTACAGACAAATCTTGCGCTTGCAGCCCGGAGAGCTTCACCGCAGCAGGATCCCGGCCCAGAATGGAAGAAGATTGATTTCAGGCAACTCTCGGACAGTTTTGGCGAAGCCAGCAGAGCCATCGCGAGACAACTCGGCATCCCCGTTCTAGAGGAAGATCTGCGCAAGATAATTGGCTCAACCGTGAATGAAGACTCTACGTCAGCTAAAAGAGAACCGTGGAGTCTCAAACGCACTCTCAAAGGCCTGTTTCGAAGCATCTGGAATCGACGATCCGCTTCGTATTTCGGACTCTCAATATTGAACCTCGTGATTCTCTTTTCGGCCAACCTGCTAGTGGCGAATCCATACTGGATAGAAATTGACGCGGCCGTCTCCGGGATCGGTTTCGTCATCGCGGTGCTCATAATCTCGAAACGTCGAGAATGGCTCAAATATTTCGTCGCGATCATAGCCCAAGTGGGTATCATTTTGGGGGGAATAGTCAACGGCGTGTTTCAGAGATTGACACTAAGCGTAGCCTCACTTCTCGGCCTTGACTGGCAAGTGATCGTCCTCTTGGTCGTCCTGATCGTGAACAACGCATTGTTGCTCTCGATGATCGACAGTTTCAGAGCATTGCGTTACCAAAAGCCTCAGTCTGAGGCCTGATAGTATCAGGTGGTCTCGAACGAGTTCTTAGAAAGCGCTTTCCAAGACTCGAATTATCCTCTTACTCTAACAGATGACTGCCCCCGATGCGGAACCACGATTGTGTTCTTGTGCCCTGTATGTGCTTCGGAATAACTAGACGAGGCCGCAAGGTCTATGCCCTGGAATCGTCGAGCGAAGGTCAACGCTCCAGTAAGAAAGCTTGAGCACTCGACCGTTTTAGGGTACAAAGCGTCCCCCCACTTTTATGTTACAACTAGGGGTTAATGCGCGGGATCGTGGAACGATCACTTTCGCATGGGTCAAGCGTTTAAGCCCGTAACCCCTAGAATTAGCATGAACTAGGTGTGCCTTCGCCCATCGTCAAATCCCATGTGCGCGTCCTGAGACCAGGAGAATATGAGATTCTCCGGAGTGGCGTGCCGTCATTGGAGAACCAGACTCGCCTCGACACCCTGTTGTTGACCGGGTTGAGATTTGTTGAGGCTCAAAGACTGCAAGAGAATCCCGACTGGTTCGACCGACGCTTCATACACTTGCCGGAATGGGCGCAGCGCAAAGCTAAGAGAAAACAGAGGGAACGCTGGGTGAAGCTATCTGACAAGGGAAAAACGGTCCTGCCATTCTTTTTCAAGACGAGACCCCTCCCCGACTGGGGCGTTTGGACCGGGAACCTGCAACGTTGGGCTGGGAGAGCACATTTGGACCCGAGATCGTTGAGCGTGAAGACAACCAGGAAGACGTGGGAATCGTGGTTGCTCGCCCAGCACCCTGAACGAGCCATGGAGATAGTGCTGAGTATGGGGCATGATGAGGTTACGTCGGTTCGGCACTACGCTGGGCTACCATTTACCAAGGCTGACAAGGACGCGATGCTGGAATGGACGAGCGGTTGGGCGGAAGCGCGATGAGAATGCTGAGCAGTGGTGACCAAAATAACGGTCAAAGTCTGCAAATGGATCGGCGGATGGGAAAATGAAAGGCTTTAGAACTCAAGCGTTGCTCGGCGAGAAAGTCACCGAGCAGTTAGCTAGAACAGTTAGCTAAGACGCGTCAGAGCTAACTGTTCTCTCCATTCAAGTTCGCTCATGGTTGTTCCGCGGTCTCAACGCCACTTCTCGCTCGCGTATTTCTGAGAGCACAGATTTCCGAGTAGCCAATCGGGTAGTTCTTTCTGACAAACGACGCACGTTCGTTTATTGCTAGCTATGTTTGACATTCTATGTCTCTATGTGGGAGTTAGCTGTTCCATAAGCCCTCCTCGCTGTTAGGCTACATTTAGCGTGCCGCATCTGTCGGTCCAAGCGTTGATGGTTGAAAAGAGTGGCTCGGAGACTTGGAACTGTCCCGTCTTGTTCGCTAGGAATTTCACAATCTCAGACTTGTTCGGTTGAACCACGATGCTGTTGAGGTAGTTGGCTATCGCCAAGCCATGGGACTGAGCATTGGAGTTGTTGACGAAGGTCACGACAACACAGTCGCCTTTTTGCACGTTCACCTCGAAGGGCTGATACCTACTATCGTTGTATCCGGTAGTGTCGTTGGCTACGATTGCAAAAGAGCGTAGAGTCGCCCCGCTCGGGCATGAAGATTGGGAGAAGTAGACTATCCCGAAATAAGTCCCAGCAAGTGCTAACGAGGCTACTACTACGACAACGACGGCTAGCTTCTTCTTGCTGAGTTTAGACTTCGGTTCTTGGTTCAAGCTCGTGTTGAGTGCCAACTTGCTTTACCTTGTTTTTCCACGACCAGCTAGCATTGAGTAGCTACTGAGTTGAGATATACGTTCTAAGTACTTCCTGTATAGATGCAAATCCTGATCCCACTGAGTATGGCATGTAAGTGAGCCGCTAGGGTCGAACTCATAACTAGGCCAGCAACTCTACTACTGCCATGAGTATGTGGTGCCTCGATCTATTTAGCAGATTGAGTTTAAACTGATATTTACAGCACACTCGAAGCAACGTGCCCAGTTACCCAACCAAATACTTCCGCAATCTTCTTAAGTTTGATTAGTCTCTGGATCGGAAGCGAGTAATGATTCGCCCCCGGCTCGGGTCTCTGATACTCTTTCTCTCCCTTGCATTAGTTGCGAGCTATGTCTCTGTAATGGTTCTGACCGAGCGTAGTTTCACGTCCGGCGGAGTAGTCGAGAACTATGGTTTCCCACTGCCTTGGGAGACATTAAGTTGGACTTTTTGTAGTCAAAGTCCTTCTCAGCCTCATCAAGCCTACTCTATTTTGAATGGGCAATGCTTGGCTGCTCCTTGTTGCGCGACGACTTACAATTTCGCCTTCCTGTTGTTTGACGTGCTCTTCTACATGGGAATCGGCTATTTGCTGCTTTTCAGCTATCGCAGACTAATGCGAGGTATAGATAGACGAGCTTCCGAATTGGTCAGCAACCAACAGTCAGAACCCGAGGAGTCCGCGAAAGTAGAGAACAAGGTTCAGTCCAGTCAATGAAACCGATCCCAAAGATTCTCGGCATCTCATTGTCTTATCCTTCTTTCTTCTGCTTGCAACTGGTTTCGCCTTATTGATCTTTAGCTGCCTTGGTTCTGTTCTCGGACTTTGTTTTAGTGGTTTGGCAAGCTAGGCTACGCACGTTTTTCCACTACCGTTCTTGGACGCTTTGTGGACACAATCTTACCTGCGATGACCTGATCGCCTTCGCGAAGCAACTTGACCTTCGAATCCCGCTTGGATACCCAGCCACGACGGGTCCGGTATTGTTCGAGCGCTTCACTACCGCTCTGTGCTGTTACGATCTCGGTGGTCGTCTCCGGGGCCGCCCACCGCTGCACTAGATACTTTTTGTCGGGCCGCTCTCTTTTGGCAGGCAACCAAGGCTTTGCATCCAGCCTAAGAAGAGACTCGTGCATGACCCCAAATGCGTTGGATAGGCCCGGGATCGGATGAGATCGAACGAGAATCTGTCGACGTTGCTCCCTTGGGCTCGAACCTACGTCAGCGTAGTTTTGAAAGAAGCTGTGAGGGTCCAGAACACAGTGGCACTTATCATAGTACTGGCAGAAAACGCCTTGGCTGTCTCTCCCTCCTTTGGCGTGTTCATGCTTGTCGGCAGGATGCCCGCATAGTGGGCACTTCTTTGTGACTCGGACTTCCTGGCCGCACTCGCCGCACGCGACCGTGATAATGTCATCCCAAGAGAGGAGGGTGGGGCCAGAAGAAAGCATCTCGCTACCTTTAGTACGTGCGTGCATTCCCTTTTCGCGTTCAACGGTATTAGACGAAATCTATGCCACCTCTCTCCAAGAGTTACTTGAAACATCACGTTCCCAAGTTCTTCCACAGTCGCCCTCATACTCGATGAGTCTTGGGTGGTTTGCACCGTTGACATCCTCAAAGCTAGAACTCGTCTTGCCGCTAGGATGAACGTAGCACTTGTATCTTGCATCCTCCGGCAAAGTTCCATAAGACGAATTGAACTCAGTACCTCTCCGTTTTCGGCGTCCAATACTCGCGTCTACTTGAAGGGAATCTCTCGGCTCATCCGGCCGCATGTTTGACAATACGCGCGCAGCCTGTAGAAGACCCCTGGACCTACTACTCGTTCGTGCTCTGTTCGATGAAAAGTATTCTTGCGGCAGTTCTCGCACCATTCCTCCTCATCGAGGTCTATGCGGACCATAGACGAATCTCCGAGGTCCTAGCGGTTGAACAAGAGCGGATTGTGAAAGTGAAAGGTGAAAGTGAGAACTCGATTCAGTTCTGAGTTGAGCCTGAGCTTACTCCTTTCTTCAAACGGTAGAAACTAGACCACCCGGCCTTACCGGTTTGCGCCTTGGTCTCATCATCGCTAGGCTCTGTTTTCTCGTCGAAATCGTCAGGTTACATCATCTATTCTATTGGCGCTGGTTGAAGATGCTCGCAAAGGTGTCGCACCGCGTTGCGGCTAGGTTTTCGCAGCTTCTGTCGCCAACACGCAATTCAGATGCCGAGAGTGTTATACTGATGTTCGAGGGATCCTTCTAGAGGCAATCATCATGCCGACTCCCAAAGCCGATATTGCGACGCCAGCAGAGATTTCGTACCAGTAAATTGCATAGTTACTCGAAGTTATGGACGGGCAGCCGTTTACGCAAGCTATAGGAAAGAATAGACCAGTCAGTCCAAGAGTCACAAGCAGTAGTCCCAAGACTACGAAAGCTACACCTGTAACGAGAAGAACAAGCCGTTTGTTCCGGTTGTTCAAAGCTAATCTTTCTCAGGATCAGAAGCGTGGCAGACTAGTTTGCAGGGTATAAATTTGTTGACGTATGGCACCTTGGCACCATTATGGATGCGGCCAGCCTGGAGGAAGCGTCACACAAGACACTCGTCGCCACCCACCCGAAGGTGTGGACTCGTAGCATCCGACTTGGCACGGCACTCTGGAAGGTCCCGCCGATGGAGGCGCGCTACACTTAACGCCGTTGCCCGCTGCCACCGTTTCTAGAGTGGCACCAATAATTGCTACGCCAACCAATAGAGAAATGGGAATCAGCACCGTTGTGGTTTTTAGCCTAAATCTCAACCAGTTCACTTCCCCTAACTTAATTCGTAGAAGGGGTCACTGTGTCACATTCAAAGTTGTACGGGGGATTGCCAGTGGCCGAGCAATGAAAGGAGACGGTGCCGGGATTCAGATTGTTCGTTTCATCGGTCAAAAATTCATTTATCGCGGACCCTCCAAAAACATCCGAACCATAAACCGTAACGTAGGTATTCAGTGCCGTTGGTGTGTTAAAGTTCGCCTGCGAGGCTTCTCCCAATCCAAGTATTGTGCCCGCCCCGTCAGACCAGCGTCCTGTCAAACCCTGGTTATCAGTGTCTACCACTAACCAACAATGGGGACTGCCATTGAGGTTACAGAACTCTCCGTTGAGATAGTTAGTACCTCCGCTTTGCGATAACCAAGTATACACGCCACCCTGGTAACTGCTAGAGAGCCCCTGCTGGTCGGTGTTCACACATTTGTTTGGATAAGTTTGTGTGGTTACATCGACCTGCCAAATGCAGAACCCTGCCCATCCGCCGAAAGGCCAATACCTATTGGGCCAATTCTGCTCGACAAACTGAACCAGATCAGTGTGACCATTGTTGCCAGTAAAAAAGTTCGTGTTAGCCTGGATACTCCAGTCATTGGATCCCTTTTTTGAATCTGACTCTCCCGAAAATTGTGAAAAGTACACCGCTAGGTTTTCGGCATTGAGTATGTTGTTACCGCCACCTACTCCCTCTACTCCGAACGAGCCTCCTTCATTTGGCCTGGGAAGCAGTGCTGCCATTTCAGGAGACAAACAAGGTATGCTTAACCAAATGTATATTCGTAACATCCCAACAAGATCGGCACCTGTTGCCCCATCGAAGGAGCGGGTGGGGAACTTGTCATTGAAGAAGTCTCCTGTCTCGCGTGAACACTTGACATGGAAGCGACGATGAGGATACAGACGATTCCAATCACCGTCGTCAGCCTCGGGATCATTTTTCTCACTGAACGAATGCAACTTATGAATTTATAATGGTCACGTTTACACATAGTGTCAGGTGTACACATAAGTGTGTGTGATGGATTTCGCGGTGCGCGCACACACACAGAGAAGATAATCCATCTAACGAACTACATTCTGATAGCGAGCTTCCTCGCTACCTTTCTAATCTATCCGATAGCCTACGAGCTTCCCCAACTACTGCTGACACTCACAATCATTGTCTGTCTCATACTCACACTCAACCTACATGGCACAGAAGAATCTAACAAGCCCGCCAGTAGTAGTAAGGATACAGACGAGCAATCGTGAACTAATTTAGATCATGACCAAACAGAGAAACCTTTGCTTTCTCAAACCTTTGAATAGTAATGGTTGATCTTCTAATCCGGCTGACAATTTGACCGACAAGACCTTTTTCGATCATGTTAGTGAATGGTTCAAGATACTTCTGAAGAGCGGAGTCCCAGCTCTACTAATCGGGCTTGGGTGGATTTCGGTCATTCTTGAACATGAAAGTCGCAACCTGCAAAGCCTGCATGAAGGACATCATGAACGGCGAAGATTGGCACTGGCGACCTATGAGGCACGAGCCGGTCCACGAGAAGTGTGAACCGAGAGTCCCCGGAAAGTCAGCGACTGTTCTCTAACATTCAAGCTGAGTGACTATGGCCAAAATGATAGAGTTTGATTGCCTAGATGCGGTTCTCAGTCCCTGATTCCAACAGGGTTAGTCGACGTAGACACCGGCAAAATCGTTAGCCCGAGTTGCCCGCAATGCGGGCTGACCTTTGAGTTCGAAACCTAACCGTTTACCATTTCAGCGGTGTTCTAGGGCGACCCGAAGGATGGGATCGCCGTGGGCTGCGGTTGCGCCTTTCCTTTGAAGTATCGTTCTAGGAGTACCTTGGTGATGAAATAGACTATTACGAAGCCGATGCCGTATCCAATTATGGCTCCGACTACCCCGGTCCAGTCTGATAGGTAGATGTTCAGTTCTGTGTTCACACGGTCTTCAACTTGGAGAACAGCGAGTGTGATTATGCCTGCCCATACTGAAATCTTGTCTTTTGTTTCCATGTTCCAAAATTCTGTGGACGCTACTTAGCGCTTTACGTTGGGCCAACTACGCGAGCAGTTCAGGGAGGAATGCCAGCTACTTGAATGAGACTTCTCGGGTCATGCCTCCACATTCTCGGCAGTACCGCCGCAGCTTATAGAAGACTCCAGGACCCCGCACCTTTTCATGTTCACTCCTATGAAGTGTGGTCCGGTTGCATTTCTTGCACCTACGTGGGTAATTTCCTACCACTTCTTTCCCCCGTGGTAGTATCTGTATCAGAATCGCTTTCTCTGGGGTTGATTTCATGATAGGGGGCGAGGACATGGACCGCACCGAGCTACTCTCTCCAGCGGAGTGGATTTCTCATGCCCGTTCCAAATCTGTCTAGAAGAAGCGGGAGCTAATGATCCGATACTGGGTCCAAGCCAATGGGTTTCCCGGTCCAACTGAGGGCATCAAAGCAATCAACTGTCTCAACTGTAAAGAGGAGTCCTTGACTGCATTCGCCGCCCTTAGGCATTCAAACCTGTGCAAGTATCTAGGGGTCTTGGCTCTGGGTCACATGAAGGACCGTGGGGGTTGAGCCTTTTCTGCCCAAATGAGTCGCATATGCGGGTTGTTTTGGCCATCAAAAGCCGTGCTTCATCTATCGTCTAAGGGCAACCAATTTATGGCAGGTTCTAAAGGAATCAATGGATACAATTGAAGACTAGATCGAAAAATCTTGTTGCTTTCATACCTCTGATAATGGTCGCCTTACTTGTCGCTTCCGCGTCTGCGCTACCTGTCCTAAATGTCAACTCGCCGAGCAACGCAAACTACCTGTTGACAGCCCTTGTCCAAACAACTCAGAGCTGCGTCGCTACGCCGGCGAACTTCAGCGGCATAGCATGTCAGAACTCGCCCCCGGGACCGATTTTCATTCAAGTTCGGGACGATGGGCTCTGCGCTACCCTCTCTGATGTAGCCTGTTCGGTCTCCCCGAATAGCGCGACCGTTAGCATCGGCCAACTGGTCGTCTGGCAGAATGATGGGAAGCTCAACCATACAGTGACCTCCGACTCGCCACAGTATAATGTCGACCTGTTTCTAAGGGCCCCAACTAATTCCACTTCCCTCTTCTTCATTCCCAACTCTTCAGCATCCTATGCGTTTGCTTCACCGGGGACTTTCAGTTATCACGACAAATCCTATCCTGGAATGACGGGAACGATTATTGTAAACAGTATACCGGCGCCGCCTCCTGTTGTCCGTGACTTCACTGCGATGGGACCGGTCAACTGGACGGTTGTTGGTTTAGACCAGGAGAACGCGTTGCTAAGCATAAGTCATCACATTGATGTTTACAATACCACATCAAACACTCATTCGCTTCTCGCCAGCGAGTCGGGTGTCTTCGAGGACTCGATCAATCTGTCGACTCGGGTCGAATCAGCGGACCTAACGCGTATACTCAACAGCCTGCCATATGTGTATGGCTACGGCTACGGAGGAGGATACTGGCCTAACCCACCGATCCTTTTCTCTGGCCCCGGGGGTGTTTTGTCGTACCCAATATCCTACTACTCTCCCCCAGAGATCTACACTGTCTGGTGGGTCAATGGTCCACTCTTCATTGGTTCTACCGTTGAAGTCTTGACTGCGACTGGAAGCGTACGAGGGTCTCAAACGCTTAACCTAGGAACTAGCCTTGGGTCAAAGGACGCATGGGTCGTCGGCTCGTTGTTCAAGGAACAGTTCAGCCAGCCACCCCCTATTATCACTCCGAACCAAAACTATCCACAATACTTCGTCGCGAACAATAGTGTGGCTACTTCGCTTCAGCTTGACTATGGGAAAGCATCCGATCTCATGCTCGCGACGTCTGACAAGATCGACCAGACCTACCAGTTCGGCTACATTTATCCGACCGGGTCAACACTGGGCGGAGGAGGGTTCTACGGATTCCCAGGACCGATTCCATTCTTTGGGGGAGGAGGAATAACATTGAACCAGCCGGTCACGGTTCTTAGAACCCAACAGACATCGCTGACTCTCAATCTGAGCTTGGCTTCAACAAACATCGACTTGAACAGCAACGCCAACCCCCCTATCACAAGCACAAACCCCACGAACTCTAACCCATCGCCCGGCACCACCAACACGCATCCTGCTGGCAGTCTCCAGGGCTCGCTAGCACCGATGCTTTACACGATCACAGGAATCATCGTGACATCACTGATCGGTGGTGTACTCTGGTTAGTTCGAAGGACTCGAGTAAGCAACAAGTCTTCTCCACAGAGTCCGCCAGCTTTAACAGCTTCCGGACCGCAGCCTCTCACGTAGAGACCAGCCCTTTTTTCCTTTTTTTCTTCTAAACCTCCAGTCTTATTTCCGATGGACTGGGAGAGCATTTGGTCCTAGGGTTTCAATAGTCTTTAGGGAAAGTCGCGATTGGAACAACCGTTCATTAGAAGGTATGAGAAGACAGACGCTCCCATAGAGTGTCGGACGCTACGTTTATTCCTGTCGAGTGGCATAGAACTCTTGGCGAAAACTGGTTGAAAACAAACAA
>Ga0209056_10006348_pt1 | contig 12225 bp, 8 predicted proteins | sample GraSoiAngelo_114_FD_185876 | JGI IMG/M metagenome (GOLD analysis project Ga0209056, IMG submission 185876) | Grasslands soil microbial communities from the Angelo Coastal Reserve, California, USA - 14_0903_13_40cm (SPAdes) (version 2) | ecosystem: Environmental > Terrestrial > Soil > Grasslands ... | reverse complement strand
GCGGTGTTGCGGCTGGGGCACCATCCGGTGCGCGACCACGGTTCGTTCCACATGCCGGTCCTCGCGATTCGGTTGTCCCAGCAGGTCAACGGTGTCGCGCGCCGCCATGGCGAGGAATCGCGACGCATGTGGGCCGGCCTGTGGCCGGGCCGGGACCCCGCGCGCGTCCCGATCGGCCATGTGACCAATGGCGTGCACCTCGCCACGTGGATGTCCCATCGCATGACCGACTTGCTCAACGCCCACCTCGGCCCCGATTGGCCCGACCGGGTGGACGAGCCGGGATTCTGGGACTCGGTCCTCGGTCTCGAGAACGCCGCTGTGTGGCAGACGCACCGCGAGCTGAAGGGGACGCTGCTGCGGGCGATCCGCGACGATGCCCGGCGGCGTTGGGCGGATCAATGGAAGGAAGCGCTGCACCTGGTGGGCGCGGGAACCCTGCTCGAGGAGCGCGCCTTGACGATCGGTTTCGCCCGGCGATTTGCGACCTACAAGCGGGCGTCGCTGATCTTCCGCGATCTCGACCGGTTGCAACGCCTCCTGGCCAACCCGTGGCGGCCGGTCCAACTTGTCTTCTCCGGGAAGGCGCACCCGGCCGACGAGCCCGGCAAGCAGATGCTCAAGAGCGTGTACGCGCTCACGCGCGAAGCCCGGTTCGAGGGCCGGATCGCTTTTCTGGAAGACTACGAGATGCACCTCGCGCACAACCTCGTGCAGGGCGTCGATCTGTGGCTCAACGTGCCGCGCCCCCCACTCGAGGCGTCGGGGACGAGCGGCATGAAGGCCGGGCTGAACGGGGTCCCCCAGCTCGGCACCCTGGACGGATGGTGGGCGGAAGGGTACGATGGCCGGAACGGCTGGGCCATTCCCGCTGCCCCTGATGGGGCGGACGCCGCCGCCGACGCCGCCGACGCGGAACAGCTGTACCGCTTGCTCGAACAGGAAGTAGTGCCGCTGTTCTACGATCGCGACGCGCGCGACGTGCCGCTCGGGTGGGTGGACAAGATGAAGCATGCGCTGCGTGTGGCGGGCCGGCACTTCACCGCCCAGCGCATGGTGCGGCAATACGTGACCGAGTATTACGTCCCCGCGATCACGGGTCAGCTCCCGGGAGACGATCCGCCGGCTGCGTGAGCCAGGCCCGTTGTCTGGAAGGGAGCAGGCTACGACCACCCGAGCACCGAAGCCCGCGCGTGCCCGCACGAGGAGCCGCCCCAAGGCCGGACCCGTCGCGGCGCCACCCGCGCCTACCCCCGCAGCGGAGCGGCTCGGCGTCGTCCATCTGACTGCGGAGTATTGGCCGTTCGCGCGCACCGGCGGACTGGGGGAAGCCGTGAGCGGGTTGGCGACGTTCCAGGCCGCCGCCGGCATGCCGACGACCGTCGTGCTGCCGCTGTATCGTCAGGTCCGGGCGACGGCGCCGTCCTTGGAGCGCGCGGGGCCGCCGTTCACGGTCACCTTCGCCGACCGGACCGAGACCGCGTGGCTGTATCGCGAGCAGGACCGCGCCGCCCAGGGACCGCAGGTCTTCTTCATCGAGCACCCCGACTTCTTCGACCGAGCGGGGATTTACGGCGACGACAGCGGGGACTACCCGGACAACGCCCTGCGGTTCGCGTTCTTCTGCGCGGCCGCGCTGACCGTCCTGCCTCAGATCGCGCCCGAGGCTCGAGTGCTCCATGCGCACGACTGGCACACCGGTCTGGCGCCGGTCTATTTGCGCACCGTGTTCGGCGGCGAGCCGCTGCACCGGCGGTTAGGCTCCGTGCTGTCGGTGCACAACGCCGGATTCCAGGGGCATTTCCCTTCCGACACCCTGGCCGCGCTGGGTCTGCCGGGTGACTTGTACAACCCGCGGGTGTTCGAGTGGTACGGCCGGATGAACATCCTCAAAGGCGGACTGACGTTCGCCGATCTGGCCGTCACCGTCAGTCCCACCCACGCGCGCGAGCTGCTGACGCCGGAAGGCGGGTTCGGTCTGCAAGAGAAGTTCATCGAGCTGGGCGACCGGGTCGTGGGGATCCTGAATGGGATCGATGCGACGGCGTGGAACCCCGCGACGGATCCGCACATCACCGCGAACTACTCGATCGACGATCTCGCCGGCAAGCGACGCTGCAAGGCTGCGCTGCAGCAGGCGTACGGCTTGTCGCAAGGCGTCCATACGCCGCTTTTCGGGATGAGTGCGCGCCTGGTATCGCAGAAAGGACTGGACATCGTGCTCGGCGCCGACCTGCTCGGCAGCTCGGACGCCCAGTTCATCTTCCTCGGCTCCGGGGAGCACCGCTACCACGCGGCGCTCACCGAGCTCGCCGCGGCCAACCCGGAGCGTGTCGCGGTCGAGTTCGCGTTCACCGATCACCTGGAGCACGGGCTGCTCGCCGGGGCGGACTTGCTCCTCATGCCGTCGTTGTACGAGCCGTGCGGGCTCACGCAAATGAGAGCGCAGCGGTACGGCGCCATCCCCGTCGCTCGCCGGGTTGGGGGGCTGCACGACAGCATCGCGGATGGGGAGACCGGTTTTCTGTTCAACGCCTACGAGCCGGCCGCGCTGGAGCAGGCGGTGCAACGCGCGCTGGACGGCTATCGCGACCGGGCGGCGTGGCGCACGATCATGCGGCGCGCCATGGCCCAGCAGTTCGGGTGGGACGGCTCGGCCGCCCGCTATCTGGACGTTTACCGGCGCGCCCTCGCCCTTCGCGCCACGGCGGGCTGACCGCGCGGATGGATTTCGTCCTCGCGCTGCACAGTCACTTGCCGTACGTGCTGCACCACGGCCGGTGGCCGCACGGCAGCGACTGGCTGTGCGAGGCCGCGCTCGACACCTATCTCCCGCTGGTCGAGCAGCTGCAGCAGCTGGCGGAGCAGGACGTCCCGGCGCCCGTGACGATCGGCTTCACGCCGGTGCTCGCCAATCAGCTGGCGAGCGCGGCGTTCGCCCAGGAGCTCGAGGCGTTCTTCGACCAGCGCGAGGCCGCGTGCCAGGAAGCGCCCGCCTCGCTCGCCGCGACGGGCGACACGGCCCTGTTGCCGCTCGTGACCTACTGGCAGACCCGGTTTCGCCGCCTGCGCGATCTGTTCCACTCGCTTGACCACGACCTGGTGACGGCATTCCGCCGCTTCCAGGACGCGGGTCGGCTCGAGATCATCGGCTCGGCGGCGACGCACGGATATCTTCCGTTGCTCGCTTCCGACGAGAGTATCCGACTGCAGCTCGTGGTGGGACGGAATGAGCACCGGCGGCTGTTCGGCCGCGATCCCGTGGGCTGCTGGCTCCCGGAGTGCGCCTATCGGCCGCGCCAGGGGCGGCGGCCCGGCATCGAAGAGCAGCTCGCGGCCGCCGGGTTCCGGTACTTCTTCACTGATGCGCACCTGGCACAGGCCGGCGATCCGCTGGGGAGTTATGGGGAAGTGCCGCTGGGCGCGGAGCGATTCGACGCCGAGCGACCCGCGGGCAAGGCCGAGCCCGCGAAGCGTACCGTGCGGTCTCCGTACCAGGCGTATCGGGTGACGCCGCCTCGCGCCAAGCAGAGCGTGGCGGCGCTGGTGCGCGACCCCCGATCATCGATGCAGGTCTGGAGCCGCCACCATGGCTACCCGGGCGACGAGTGGTACCTCGAGTTCCACAAGATCCGCTGGCCCGGCGGGCTCAAGCTGTGGCGCGTGACCGGCCCCGACGTGGATCTCGGAGCGAAGCGGGCTTACGAGCCCGCCGCGGCGCTCGGCCGGGTGGGTGAGCATGGCCGTCATTTCGCGCATTTGCTGGCGGGCATCGCGTCCGAGCAGGAGGGGGAGCGCCGCGCGGGGAAAGGGGTCATCGTCGCGCCGTTCGATACGGAGCTATTCGGTCACTGGTGGTTCGAGGGCGTGGACTTCCTGGCGGCGACCTACCGCGAGCTGCGCCACCATGCCGGCGTGCGCCCGGTGACCGCGGCGCAGCACCTGGCGAGCCACCCCGCCGGCGTTGCGCTGCGTCTCGCGGAGGGCTCCTGGGGCGTGAACGGCGATCACACGATGTGGCTCAACGACCGCACCGCGTGGACGTGGCCCCGGCTGCACGCGCTGGAAGGCGCCTTCTGGAAGGCGGCGCCCGCGGCCCTCGCCGCTCCCGGCGCCCGGCCGGTGCTGGCGCAGGCGGCGCGCGAGCTGCTGCTCGCCCAGGCCTCCGACTGGCAGTTCATGATCTCGACGGGGGCGGTCCCGGATTACGCCGAGCGCCGGTTCAAGCTGCACTGTGACGACGCCGAGCGGCTGGTGGCGGCGCTCACGTCGGCATCGTCCGACGGCGTGCGGCTGGCGGCGGAGCTGGAGCAGCGCGACGGGCTGTTCCCGAACGTCCTCGAGGCGGTCGCGGAGGTGCTGGGCGCTTGAGCGTCCGGTCGATCGTGATCCACGGGCACTTCTACCAGCCGCCGCGCGAAGACCCGTGGCTGAATCAGGTCGCGGCCGAGCCCTCCGCGGCGCCGTATCACGACTGGAACGAGCGCATCGAGCGGGAGTCCTACCGCGCCGTGGTCGCGGCGCGCGTGTACGCTCCGGACGGGCGCATCGCGCAGATCGTCAACACCCTGGCCTCGATCAGCTTCAACTTCGGCGCGACGCTGCTCGAGTGGCTGGAGCGTGAGGCGCCGGCCACGTACGCGGCGGTGCTCGAGGCCGACCGGGCGAGCCACGCGCGGCACGCAGGGCACGGCAACGCCATCGCCATGCCGTACCACCACGTCATCATGCCGCTCGCGTCCCGGCGCGACAAGGTGACCGAAGTGCGCTGGGGGATCGCGGACTTTCGCCGTCGCTTCGGACGCGACCCTGAAGGAATGTGGCTCCCCGAGACGGCGGTCGATCCCGAGACGCTGGACGTGCTGGCGGCCGAGGGGATCGCCTTCACGATCCTCGCGCCGCATCAGGTGGAGCAGGCGCCGGCGGACGGATCGGCGGGACGCTACCGGACCTCGGGTGGTCGCGCGATCGCGCTGTGCGTGTACGACGGCGCGATCTCGCACGACGTCGCGTTCGGACCGCTGCTCAAGGATGCCGCAGCGTGGGCGGAGCGGTTGCTCGCCCCGGGCAAGCGGGGGAGCGAGCGCCGGCTCGTGGCGGTCGCGACGGATGGGGAGACCTACGGCCACCACCACAAGTTCGGCGAGGTGGCGCTCGCCTGGGTGCTGCGGGACCTGGAGCGACGCCGCGACGTGCGCGTCGAGAATTTCGCCGCCTTCCTGGCGCGGCACCGGGCCGAGCAGGAGGTAAAACTCGTGGCGCCCACGTCGTGGAGCTGCGTGCACGGAGTGGAGCGGTGGCGCGCGGACTGCGGCTGCCGCATGGCGCCGGAGCGGCCCACGCAGCAGCGTTGGCGCGCGCCGTTGCGCGAAGCGCTCGACTGGTTGGCGGGCCAGCTGCACGCGCGCTTCGAACGGGAGGGGGGAGCGCTGTTCGACGATCCCTGGGCGGTGCGCGACGCCTACGGCACGGTGGTCGGCGGCGCGAGCGCCGGCCTCGCGCAGTTCGTGGCGCAGCGGCTGCGTCCCGGTGCCGATCGCGCGGCGGAGCAGCGCGCGCGGGAGCTGCTCGAGCTCGAGCGCAACGCGCTGAGGATGTTCACGTCGTGCGGCTGGTTCTTCGACGACGTCGCCGGGATCGAGACCATTCAGATTCTCCGCTACGCGGCGCGGGCGATCGAGCTGGCCGGCGCGGATGCGCCGCGCCTCGAGGGGGGAGTGCTCGAGCGGCTGGCGCGCGCGCAGAGCAACGAGCCGGGAGAGGGGAACGGGCGCGACGTCTATTTGCACCACGTCAAGCGGCGGGTCCCGGTCGAGGTGGCGTCGCGGACCGAGGCGCACGGCGGTGATCCTGGGGGCGATGCGGCGCGGGCCCTGCTCCGCGCCGTCCTGGCGCTCGAGCACGACCACTCCCCCCGCGCCATCGCGGCCGTCACCGAGCTGGCCGACCGCGCGCAGCGCGACGGCGGCCACATCCCGTTCGATGCCCAGACCGCGTTCTACCGGATCCGGGCGGCGGCCCCTCCCGAGCGGGCGGCCCAGCTCGCCTCCGTTGCCTGGCGGCTCGGCTTCGCCGACGGGGAGGGGGAGGGGGAGGGGGAGGGAGCGCAGCGGGAAGGCGAAGCGTAGGTGGACCCGCTCCGCTTCGTATTCGGCGTCCACTTCCACCAGCCCGTGGGGAACTTCGACCACGTGTTCGAGCAGCACGTGCGGGACGTGTACCGCCCGCTGCTCGAGCGCCTGGCCGAGCGGGAGTTCTTCCCTATCGCACTCCATATCTCGGGCCCGCTGCTCGAATGGCTCGAGGCGCACGAGACCGCGTTGCTCGACCGGATCGGCGGGCTCGCAGGTGACGGCCGGCTCGAGCTGCTGCTGTCGGGCTTGTACGAGCCCGTGCTGGCGTCACTCCCGCGGGAGGACCGCGTCGAGCAGATCCGCTGGATGCGCGAGGCGGTGGAGCGGCGGTTCGGTGCGAAGGCGCACGGCGGCGGGCTGTGGCTGACGGAGCGGGTGTGGGAGCCCGAGCTGGCCGCCGATCTGGCGCAGGCGGGCGTGCGCTACGCGTTCGTGGACGACCGCCATTTCCTCGTGACGGGCTTTGCCGCCGATCGGCTGCACGCGCCGTTCTGGACCGAAAGCGACGGCAAGCGCGTCGCGTTGTTTCCGATCGACGAGCGGCTGCGGTATCTGATCCCCTTCCAGCCGCCGGCGGACATAGCGGCGTACCTGCGGCTGCTGCGGGAGCGTGGGGCGCCGCTCGCCGTGTTCGTGGACGACGGCGAGAAGTTCGGCGGCTGGCCCGGCACGAAGGAATGGGTGTACGAGCGCGGCTGGCTGGCCCAGTTTCTCGACGCGATGGGCGCGCTGCTCGCGAGCGGCGAGATCCGTCTCACGACGCCGGCGACGGCCCTGGCCAACGTGCCGAGCGGTGGGCTCGCCTACCTGCCGACGGCGTCGTACCGAGAGATGGAAGGCTGGGCGCTGCCGCCCGACGCCGCACTCAGGCTGGCGCGACTCGAGCGCGACCTCGGCGAGGAGCGGCTCGCCGGTCCCGACGGCGCGCTGGTACGGGGGGCGCACTGGCGGAATTTCTTCGTGCGCTATCCCGAAGCGAACCGAATGCACAAGAAGATGCAGGCGCTGTCGGCGTTGTGCCGGCGCTCGGGAGATCCGGCGGCGGCGCGCCGGGCGATCGGCCGCGCGCAGTGCAACGACGCGTACTGGCACGGCGTGTTCGGCGGGCTCTACTTGCCGCATCTGCGGCACGCTGTCTGGCACCAGCTCGCGCTGGCCGAGGGCGAGCTGCGGCGGGGCGCGCCGCTCGCCGTCGAGCGCGTGGACCTGGACGGTGACGGGTTCGAAGAGATCTGGATCCATGCGGCGGCGTTCTCGGCCGTCGTGAGCCCTCGCCGCGGCGGTGCGATCGAGGAGTACACGCGCTTCGGCAACGGGGTCAACTACGCCGCCGTGGTGACGCGGCGCTTCGAAGCCTATCACGCGCTGGCGCGGGAGGCGGCGGCGCACGCCGCCGCGCGCGTGCCCGACGGGGGGCATGGAGGGGGGGGCGAGGGCGGCGCGCCGAGCATTCACGACATCGAGAAGCGGGTGCGGCTCGATCGGCTGCCGCCCGTCGATCGCGACGGGCGGGCGCTGTTCGTCGACCGCGTGCTGCCCGGCGACCTGACCCTGGACGTGTATGCGAGCGGCGAGTACGAGCCGGTCGCCTCGTGGGCGGCGGAGCCGGTCACGGCGGACGTGCGCACGACGGGCGAGGCCGTCGAGGTCACGTGTCGGGCGCGGGGGCTCGAGAAGCGACTCCGCTTCGCCGCCGGCGGCGGGCTTACCGTGACCTACCGCTGGGACGCGGCCGGCCTGCCGGCGGCCGCGTGGTTCGCCCCCGAGATCTCGCTCGCGCACCCGCTCGAGCTTATGTGCGCACCGGAAGCCGAGCTGTGGTCGTTCCCCATCGCCACGGTGTCGAAATCGGAGCGCGGGCTGGACGAGACAGTGCAGGGGCGCTCGCTCACGCCGCGCTGGCCGGCGGCGCTGGGCGAAGCGCGAGTCGAGATCCCATGGACCCGGTGATCGCGAAGGGGACCTGTTTTCCCGCTTTCGCGTTCGACGTGGCGCGCGCGATCGACCTGGACGCAGCCGAGCGCCGCATCCTCGCCGGAACGGAGCGCCAGACCGTGAAGCAGCGGCGGCGCGCGCCCGCGAACTTCGAGTACCGGCCGGCGCCGTTGCGCGTCACGCGGCAGGGGGAGGCGCACGTGCTGGGCGCCTACCGCACGGCGCCGACGCTCGAGCTGGTGCTGTACGACTTCGGCGCGATCTCGGCGAGCTACGCGGTCTCGATCGAGGGACCGCTGATGGGACTGCCGGCGCTGGCGTACGAGCTGTGGGGGAACGAGCGGCTCGTGGCCGATGCCCGCCGGCATGTGGAGGAGCTGATGGCGACCGTGGGGGACGCGGCCGTACGACCACGCATCGCCGATGTCGTGGAGGACTACTCGATATTCCAGATCGAAGCGTTCGCGGCGCCCTGCCCGGCGGCCGCCTTGTGGACCGAGCACGCGCATACCGTCGCGCAGGTGCTGCGGGCGGAGCCGCGCACGCTGTCGCAGCAGGAGGTCGCGGACGCCACGACCTCCCGGCTGTCGTTCGGTCCCGACGACGCGACGTTCATCGACACCGACGCGACGCTGCTGTTCGATGCCGAGGGCGACGACGTGCGGGCCGTGCTCGAGTTCGCCAACATCCAACTGCTCGAAATGCGGTTCCTGGATCAGCAGCTCGACGACGTGCTGGAGCGGGCCTACGAGCTGCTGCAGCCGCGGCCGACGCGGATCGGCGCCCCGGGGCGTGAGGGCCCCGACTTGCGACGCCTGGCCCGGCTACAGCTCGATGGGGCGATCCTGTTCGAGCAGGTGACCAACGCGCTCAAGCTCGTGGGCGATCAGTATCTGGCGCGGGTGTACTCGCTCGCATCCCGGCGCTTCCATCTCGGCGAATGGGACGCGAGCATCACCCGCAAGCTGCAAACGATCGACAGTATCTACGCCAAGATGGCGGACCGGACGGCGAGCCGGCGGATGGAGATCCTCGAGTGGATCATCATCGTGCTGATCGCCGTGTCGATCATTTTGTCGGTCGTCCCGGTGCTGCCGCGGCATTGAGCGGGTCACGGCGCTGCCCCCGATGGCTCAACCGGGCGGCACTATCTCAAACGCCGCGCCGCGGGCCCTCCGGTACGTCCCGAACCCTCGTCGGTCAGTCGTGAACACGCTGGTGACGTCCAAGGCGTCCGCGAGTGCCACGAGGCCGGCGTCCGCGTAGTCCATCGGTACCTGCGCGTAGCGGTTCATCAGCTTGGCCGCCTGCCGCTGGAGGCCGACCTCGAGCCCGAGGATGGGGATGCCGGCCGCCAGCAGGAATTCCAGCGGCAAGGCGGCAGAGGCTCGGCCGCGACCGACGAGGTGACAGGCTTCGGTCACGACGGCCTCCGTCGTCAGGCAGCGATCGAGGAAGGTGTCCCAGAGACCGACACATCGCGCGTGCCACTGGTCACCCGCATTGAGTGTGGCGACGATGGGGCCGGTGTCCAGCAGGACGTCGCGCGACGCCACGTGGTCACGTGCGCCAGTTGCGTCGGCGGATCTGTCGTGCGATGGCGTCCCGGTCGATGGCAGCGCGGTCTAGCGTCACAGCTCCGACGAACGGAGCGATGCGGACCTGTGGATCGACTGGCTCGGCGGTCCCCCCTGGGGCGCCGAGGTACGCCTCCAGCGCCTCCCGCACCAGCAGGGACTTCGGCACTTGGCGCTCCCGGGCTCGGCGGGCGAGGGCCCGCGCGACTGCGCGCGGCAGACGGAACGTAAGTTGGTCGTCCATTTGCACTGCAATGTAGTGCAAATGTATTGCATGCACAAGCCCGTGCTGCCGTTACGCCGTCGCACCCGCCAGTTGCACGGCCGCCGGCTCGACGGCCGCCGCGGCCGCCGTCGGCACCACGATCAGCGATGTCGGCAGGTGGTTGAGGAGTCGCTCGGTCACGCTGCCAACCAGCATCCGCTTCGCCCAGCCCTTCCCATGCGACCCGACGACCAACAGGTCCGCGCCCCACTCGGTCGCTTCGCGCAGGATCGTCTCGACCGCCATCCCGTAACGGACGATCGGCTCCACGTTCGGCGTGCGGATCAAGGACCAGACGTCGCGGTGCAGAAGCTCTTCCGACATGGCGTAGTATTCGCCTGTCTCGTAGGACTGCGTCCCCCCGGGGATGACCGGCAGGGGCTCGAGCACGCTGAGGGCGCGCAGCTTGGCGCCGAGCATTCGCGCATAGCGCTCGGCTGTGCGGAGCGTCGGGCCGGCCGCCTGCGAGAGGTCCACCGCCACGAGCACGCGGCGAATCGCCGGCGGCGCGCCGGCGGTGACGAGGACGGGCACGTCCGTGGTCCGCGCGACGTTCAAGCTCGTGCTGCCGCCGAGCCAGCGGCCCCACGCCGAGTGATGCTTGCCACCCAGCACGACGAGCTCGGCGCCGAGATCGGTGACGGCCTGTTTCAGCACCACAACCGTTGGCCCGAGCCGGACGGTCATCGTATCCACCAGATCGCGCGGGACGGCATCCGCGAGTCCGGCCGTGATGTGTGCGCGCACCGCGTCGAGGGAAACGCCCCTCAACTCGCCCACCCCTTCATCCACCCCTACGGAAGCCCACACGTCACGCGCAGCGTGGACCAAGTGGCAGCGCGTTTCGGCCCGTGCCGCGATGCGAACCGCCATTGCCGCCGCCCCCGACCCTTCGGGCGAGCCGTCGACGCCTACCACGATGGGTTGCCATGACATAGGACCGCCTCGCCTCCTGGGGAAGACCGTAATCCGCTGCTGCCATGGTCAAGATGACGGTGCTTACGTGAAGGGATATTGAGATGCGCCAGAGGGACTCCTCACCAGCTGCGTGAGGACCTCTTCATGTATTCTCATAGTCCGATTCATCCAGTCTTTAGCACACTTGCTCCGTCACGAGAGGCAGCAACGACCTCAACCACGGAGCAGATCAATGAACAGCCGGATTCTCACCAGCAGCGCGGTCGGCGCCGTGTTGGCGTCGCTCGCCGTCGTCGGCTTTTCGGGCCCACCGCGGGTCGAGGTGACGGACTTCGGGTCGACGCCGCGCGCCACGCAACCGGTGTACGACGCGCGTCTCAGCCCCGCCTCGACGGCGCCCGTGAAGGAGTTCCGCATTCCCATCCGCGACGCGACGGTCGAGATCGCGAAGGGCGTGACCTACAAGAGCTGGACGTTCGGCGGCACCGTTCCCGGCCCGGTGGTCCGGGTGCGCGAGGGCGACCTGGTGCGGATTCGCCTCGTCAACGAGGCCTCGATGCCGCACTCGATCGACTTCCACGCCGCACGGATCCCCATGAACAAGGCCTTCCGGACGGTCCTGCCGAAGGACTCGCTGTCGTTCGAGTTCATCGCGCGCGATCCCGGCACCTACCTCGTGCACTGTGGCACGCCGCCCGTGCTGCTGCACCTGATGCAGGGGATGTATCTCCCGATCATCGTGGACCCAAAGGGCGGGTGGCCGGGCAAGGTCGACAAGGAATTCGTGATCGTGCAGAGCGAGTTTTATGTGCAGGGAGGCGACAGCGCGCTCCCGGGGCAGGCCGACTGGAAGCAGGCGCTCGAGCGCGACGCGAGCTATGTCGTGTTCAACGGGCGGGCGTTCCAGTATCAGGAGCATCCGCTGCAGGTTGACGTGGGCGACCGCGTCCGCCTGTTCGTAGTGAGCGCGGGGCCGAGCTTCACGAGCGACTTCCACATCGTGGGCGCCGTGTTCGACAAGGTGTACCCGGACGGCAACCCGGCCCACGCACTCTCGAGCGTGCAAACGTGGGCGGTGCCGGCGGGTGGCGGGGCGGTGTTCGAGACGGTGTTCGACAAGGACGCGAGCGGCGAGGGCGTATACGCGTTCGTGACGCACGCGTTCGCGGATGCAGCCAAGGGCGCCGTCGGACTGATCCGGGTGGGCGCGCCGCAGGTGGCGGCGATGGCGCACTAGTCTCGTAGTGATTCGAACAGGGCGGCGCCCGAGGTCCCTCGGGCGCCGCCTGTGTCATCCCTTGCGCCGAGTCACCTTCCACTGGCCCGTCTGGGCCGCGCCCGAGCCTCCCCCGCGCGTGGTGTACGTCCCCTCGATCGTATCGCCGGCGAGCTGCCC
>Ga0209056_10006347_pt1 | contig 12226 bp, 7 predicted proteins | sample GraSoiAngelo_114_FD_185876 | JGI IMG/M metagenome (GOLD analysis project Ga0209056, IMG submission 185876) | Grasslands soil microbial communities from the Angelo Coastal Reserve, California, USA - 14_0903_13_40cm (SPAdes) (version 2) | ecosystem: Environmental > Terrestrial > Soil > Grasslands ... | reverse complement strand
CCAGGCGCAGGCCGCGAAACCTTTCAGCCCATCGACGACCAGCACAAAGATGCCCGCCGGCTTGCCGAGAAAGCGGAAAACGTTCGTCGCTCCGATATTCCCGCTGCCGACCGTGCGAATGTCAACCCCCTTGGCCCTGGCCACGAGATAACCCGTCGGAATGGAACCGAGCAAATAGGCCCCGACGACCACCGCGATGTAGCTGAGGAATTGCACGAAGTGAATGTAGGTGCTCCGACTTCACGGTTCCAAGAGGAAAGTTGAGTTGCCAGTTGTCAGTCGTCCGTGGTCAGTGGCAAACTCGCGCCGTGGCTGCCACCGACAACGGTCAAGGAACAACAAACAATTCCCGAATCAAAGTCGCCGTGCTCGGTGTCGGTTCGCTCGGCAAGGAACACGCGCGCATTTACGCGCAACTGGCGGATGCGGCGTTGGTCGAGTTTGTCGGAGTTTACGACCTGGTCGCTGAAACGGCGCGGAAGATCGCCGCAAAACACCGGGTGCGGGCTTTCGGCTCCGTGACAGATGCCGTCAACGCGAGCGACGCGCTGAACATTGTGACGCCCACGACGACGCACTTCGACCTCGCCAAAACACTGCTCCAGCAAGGCAAGCACGTGTTCGTCGAAAAACCGATGACCAACAACGCAAACCAGGCGGCAGAACTGGTCCAACTCTCGCAGCAACACCGCTGCGTCCTTCAAGTCGGCCACGTCGAGCGGTTCAACCCGGTTTTCAAATACCTCGAATCGGTGGCCACCGAGCCGCGGTTCGTCGAAGCGCACCGGCTTTCACCGTACCCAGTAGTGGGGCGGGCTTCCAGCCCGTCTTTGACAGGCAAGATGCCTGTCCCACCACGCAGCACAGACATTGGCGTGGTGCTTGATTTGATGATTCACGACCTCGACGTGGTGCTCGCCTTCGTGAAATCGCCGGTCGTGAGCATGGATGCCGTCGGCATTCCCGTCCTGAGCCAGTCGGAGGACATCGCCAATGCGCGGTTGCGCTTCGCCAACGGCTGCGTCGCCAACCTCACCGCCAGCCGCGTCAGCCCGGAAAAGATGCGCAAGATTCGCGTCTTCAGCGCCGGCCCGGTGACCAGCTACATCTCGCTCGATTACCGGGCTCAGGAAGGTTTCATCTACCGCATCGCCCGCGAAGGCGAAGAGGAATCGTCGCTGCTCAAAAAACTGTTGAAATCGAAGGACAGGACCATCGTGAGCGAGTTCGGCGGCAAACGGATCGTGCGGGAACCGGTGCCGCTGCAGAAGGAGGAACCGCTCAAACTGGAGCTGCAACATTTCATCGAATCGGTGCGCGCGCACCGGACACCGCTCGTCAGCGGCGAATCAGCCAAGCGCGCGCTGGATCTGGCGTTTGAAATCACGAGGCAGATTCAGGGTACATTGCCGACTGTTTGAACGAACGGCTTTACGGATAGTACAATTGGGTGTAGCAAAGAGTTATGCAAACTATTCGTTACGTCTATTGGCAGGATGATGACATGTGGCTCGGTTTTCTTGAGGAGTATCCTGATTACATGACGCAAGGCAAATCGCTGAAAGACCTGGAGGAACATCTGCGCGACCTGCACAAGGAATTGACCAGCGGCGTTATTCCCTGCGTGCGTAAGGTGGCCGAGCTTCAACTTTCGTGAAGCGCGTTGACCTCATTCAACAGCTCGCGCGCATGGGCTGCGTTCTCATCAGGCACGGAGGGAAACACGATTGGTATCAGAATCCTGGGACGAAAATGTGCCAACCGGTTCCGCGCCATCGCGAAATCAAGGAGTACCTCGCGCGTTCCATTATCAAAAAGCTTGGCGACCCAAGCTGACTCGGCATGTTTTTGACTGACGGCCTTCAACAGCGCCGAGCGCCGCTCGTCAGCGGCGAAGCGCGAAGCGCGCGTTGGATGTTGTAAAGCAGTTGAAATCACTCCCTGCCACCGCGCCGCCACGGCAAATCAAGACAGTGAACTCCACACGTTTCATGCTCATCGCCGGCGAAGCGAGCGGGGACTTGCTCGCCGCCGAGCTGGTCAAGGCGTTGAAGCAGTCGCCGGAAGTGGAGGCGATGCCGTTTCCGCCGGAATTTTTCGGCGCGGGCGGACCGAAGATGGCCGAAGCGGGCGTGGAATTGGCGGTGGACCTGACGCAGCATTCAGTCATCGGGTTGTTCGACGCGCTGAAAAAGTACCGCGAGTTCAAACGCATCTTCGACCAACTCTTTCAACTCGCGCTCGAACACGAGCCGGACGTCATCATCTGCGTCGATTTCTCCGGGTTCAACCACCGCTTTGCGAACGCCATCAAAAAGTATGTCCGCGCGCGCGGGGGGACCTTCCTCAACTGGAATCCGAAGATTGTGCAGTACGTCTCACCGCAGGTCTGGGCGTCGCGACCGGGCCGCGCCTATCAACTGGCCCGGGATGTCGATTTGTTGCTCAGCATTTTTCCATTCGAGAGGGATTGGTACGCGGCGCGGGTGCCGCAGTTGCGGGTGGAATTTGTGGGGCATCCGATGGTGGACAGATATGCGAACGCGGAACGCGTAGCCCCCGACGTGAGGAGGGGGAACACGCCGACCACCGCAGCGTCGGAAAACCAGGCCCGCCTCCTCACGTCGGCGGCTACAGTGTTGCTGCTTCCCGGCAGCCGCGTCGCGGAATTGCGCCGGCACTTGCCGTTGATGACTGCGACGGCGCGAAAAATTCGCGAGGCGAAACCCGAGACGCGCTTCAAAATGGTTTTGCCGAGCAAAGAATTGAAGCGTCTGTCGGACGAGCCGTGCACGTTGCTTCCCGATCTGGAGATTCGAATCGGCGGCCTGGCCGAAGCGTTGGCCGCAGCCGATCTGGCGATCACGAAATCCGGCACCATCACTTTGGAATGCGCTTACTTCGGCGTCCCGGCAGTGGTCTTCTACAAAACTTCCTGGCCCTCTTACCTCGCCGGCCGGATGGCCGTCGGTGTCGAACACCTTGCGATGCCGAACCTGCTCGCGGACGAGGCGATTTATCCGGAGTTTATCCAGCACGCCGCAACAACGGATGGCATCGTTCGCGCCGCGCTGGATTTGTTAAACAACTCGGAACGGCGAAACGCCGTGAAAGCAAAGCTGGCACAGGTAATAAAATCTTTGGGCGCCCCCGGCGCCAGTGAGCGGGCGGTAAGAGCGGTGCTGCGTCTTTTCGAGCAGGAACCTGCTCCAATCCGCGCCGCCCTCGCAGATTGAAACCATTTGCGTCCGCGCGAACACCTCGCGCGCTTCAGGAAGCACATACCTCCGGTCCCAACGGGCGACTCGCCGCGTATGTGTTTAGCGTAGCGGCGGCCATCCTGGCTGCCGTAGAGGGCGGCATCCTGCCGCCCGGAAAAAAACGCCCGGTTGTTCGGCGATTTGCAAATAGCCGGACGCTTTGAGGTATGCGTGGGCTTGTTCCGCCGGGCAGGATGCCCGGCCCTACGGCAGGCGAGACGCCCGCCGCTACGTCGCTAAACACATACCTGGCCGCGAAGAAGATTGGTTTTTTCATGAATTGACGCCATATTTTCCGCGTCAATTACGAGCGCGCGTGAAGAAAAGCATCGCCCAAACAACTTTTTTGGCGACAACAACTTTGTTGCTCCGAAGCATCGCCGCCACGGCCGCTCCCGTTGAACCCGACCGTGCAGGCATCGAGTTCTTTGAGAAGAAAATCCGACCCCTCTTCCTCGAGCATTGCTACAAGTGCCACAGCAAGGACGCCGAAAAAGTCAAAGGCGGGCTGCTGCTCGACACGCGCGACGAAATGTTGAAGGGCGGCGATACGGGCCCGGCGATTATCGCGGGCGATCCGGAGAAAAGCCTTTTGATCAAGGCGGTCCGATACACCGATGAAGACCTGCAAATGCCGCCGCGCAAAAGCGGCGGCAAACTTTCCGAGGAGCAGATCGCCGATCTCGAAGCATGGGTGAAAATGGGAGCGCCGGACCCGCGCACGAGCGAGGCCGCAGTTCAGAAAGGACCGCCGCTTTCCGACCCGGAAAAAGTCCGCCATCATTGGGCGTTCAAACCGATCCGTCACCCCGCCCCGCCCGCGGTCAATAACAAGCGCTGGGTCAAGAACCCGATCGACGCCTTCGTGCTGGCGAAGCTCGAATCCAAAGGAATGCTCCCGTCGCGACAAGCCGATAAACGGACGCTGATTCGTCGCGCGACTTTCGATTTAACCGGCTTGCCGCCGACGCCACAGGAGGTCGAAGATTTTCTCGCGGACAATTCGCCGGAAGCGTTTACCAGGGTCGCGGACCGATTGCTCGGTTCGCCGCGCTACGGCGAGCGTTGGGGCCGACACTGGCTCGATGTGGCCCGTTACGCCGACACGAAAGGCTACGTGTTCGAGGAAGAACGCCGCTATGCCTACGCCTACACGTATCGCGACTACGTCATTCGCGCGTTCAACGAGGACTTGCCTTTCAGCCGATTCGTCATCGAGCAACTCGCCGCCGACCAGCTCGACCTCGGCGACGATAAGCGTCCGCTCGCGGCGATGGGTTTTCTCACCCTCGGCCGGCGCTTCCTGAACAACCAGCCGGACATCATTGATGACCGCATCGATGTCGTGTCGCGCGGCTTGATGGGCCTGACCGTCACTTGCGCGCGCTGCCATGACCACAAATACGACCCGATTCCAACCCAGGATTACTATTCGCTCTACGGCGTGTTCGCGAGTTGCAACGAGCCGGCAGACAAACCGCTGCTCGGCACGGCGTCGCTGCCGAAGGCCTACAATGAATACGTGATCGAGCGAAAGAAACGCGAAGACGAGCTGAAGGATTTCCGCGCGGCAAAGGAGCATGAGGCATTGTCGCAACTGCGTCAACGAACGGGCGATTATTTGCTGGCCGCATTTGAGGCGCAGCGATTGAACGATAACTCAAAAGCGGAAGCGCTGGCGCGCGAACGGAAGCTCGACCCCGGTGTGGTGCACCGTTGGGTTTCCAGGCTCGACGAATGGAGAAAGGAACATCATCCGCTCTTTGCGCCATGGTTCGCGTTCGCCGGGCTGCCCGAAAAGGATTTTGCCGAGCGCGCCAAAGAATTGGCCCCGAAGGTGGCTGCCAACCAAGCCGCGGACAAACCGGTCAATCCGCTTGTCGCCGAAGCGTTCGCCGGCGAGCCGCCCGCTTCAATGAAGGAAGTGGCCGACCGTTACGGCAAGCTCTTCGCGGATGCGGACAAACGCTGGCAGGAGCATTTGGACGAGCAAAGTAAAAAGTCCGAAGGCAGCGACAAAGTCGAAGCGTTGGCTGCGCTGCCTGACCCAAACCAGGAAGCCTTGCGCCAAATCCTCTACGCGGACAATTCACCCGCTCATCCGCCTGCGGGCGAAATCCATCGGCTGTTCGATGTGCCGACCAGCCAGAAGCTGCGTGCGCTGCAACGAAAACTGGAGGAATTAGACGCCACCCATCCGGGCGCGCCGCCCAAGGCGATGGTCCTGGAAGATAATTCCAGCCCTTACAATCCGCACGTTTTCGTTCGCGGCAACCCGAACAACCCCGGCCCGGAAGTGCCACGAGAGTTTTTGGCAGTTGTCGCAGGCGCGAACCGGAAACCGTTCCGCAAAGGCAGCGGCCGGCTCGAACTAGCCCAGGCCATCGCCAGCCGCGACAACGCGCTCACCGCGCGCGTGATTGTGAATCGGGTCTGGCTGCATCATTTCGGCGCCGGACTCGTTCGGACCCCGAGCGACTTCGGCCTGCGCTCGGACCCGCCGACGCATCCGGAATTGCTCGATTACCTGGCCTCTTACTTCATCGACGAGGGCTGGTCGCTCAAAAAACTGCACCGGCTCATCCTGCTGTCGAACACGTACCAACAGAACAACGACGGTGAGACCCGCTACGCGCAAATTGATCCGGACAACCGGTTGCTCTGGAAAATGAACCGCCGGCGGCTTGACTTCGAGGAGTTGCGCGACTCACTGCTTGCAATCTCAGGCAAACTGGACCTCACCGAAGGCGGGCACGCGGTGGACATTGTCGGGGAAGCGTCCTCCGCGCGACGCGCAGTTTACGGTTTTGTGGAGCGACAAAATCTCCCCAACCTGTTTCGCACATTCGACTTCGCCAGTCCGGACACAACGAGTCCGCAGCGGTTTTCCACCACCGTGCCGCAGCAGGCGCTGTTTTTGATGAACAGTCCGTTTGTGATTCAGCAGGCGAAAAATCTCGCCGCGCGCGCGGAGCTCGAGTCCTGCTCCCGCCCCGAAGACCGAATCCGCCGACTCTACGAAGTCGCTTACCAGCGCGAACCGGACCGTGACGAACTCAGGCTCGCGCTTCGTTTCGTGGCAGCGCCGCCGCGCGAACCGGACGAGACTCCCGACACGCCGGTCTGGCAGTACGGTTACGGCGAATTCGATGAAGCGGCCAAGCGCGTCAAGGAGTTTCATCCGTTGCCCCACTTCACCGGCTCGGCCTGGCAAGGTGGGGAAAAGCTGCCCGACGGACAAATCGGCTGGGTGTTGCTGAACGCGACCGGGGGCCATCCGGGCAACGACCCGCAGCATGCCGCCATTCGGCGTTGGACCGCGCCGCGAGCAGGCAAACTCGCCATCAACGGCACGTTGAGACAGGAAAATGAGGCCGGCGATGGCGTGCGCGCCCGCATTGTGTCGAGCCGGGTGGGCGTTGTCGGTGAATGGACGGTCCATCACGCCAAAGAACTGACAGCCGTCGAGCCAGTTGAAGTCAAACCGGGCGACACGATTGACTTTGTCGTCGATTGCCGCAGCGGGCCGGATTCCGACTCCTATTCCTGGGCGCCGACCATCAAATTGACGGCACCGTATCCTGACGGCCACGCGGCGCTGACGAAAACCTGGGACGCCAAAGAAGATTTCAGCGGGCCGAAGGAGATTCCCAAGCCGCTGGACGCGTGGGAGAAATTCGCGCAGGTGTTGTTGCTCTCGAACGAACTGATGTTCGTGGATTAGAGCGTTTTCACTACCACCATGGCCGCTGAGAAGCCACGAATACCGAGGTTTCCTGCATTCTTGCGGCTACAGATTTATTGAAACCGCTCTAGATCCCATTCCCGGCCAAAATGAACCTCGTAGCAGCCGACGGAGGAGGCTCTGACTCAATTCCGCGTTCCGCACTCCGCATTTGAAAAGTGAGCCTCCTCACGTCGGCTGCTACGGAAGGCGGGCTGAGAAGGACGGCGCCTCGCGAGCCAGCTCGTCAGCAGTCCCACCAAACCGTAGCTACACTCCTCTTCCCGCCCGATTCTTGCTTCCCATCGCCTTCGTTGCTTAACTTGCCACCGCAGTGAAAAAAACCGGTCGTCCAGAAATTCCGCGCAAAGCGATTTACCGCTTGTCCGTTTACCTCCGTTGTCTCCATCGGCTGAAAGCGAATTCCATCCGCACCGTTTCCAGCGACGCATTGGCCGCGGCCGCCGGTGTGAAACCGACCCAACTCCGCAAAGACCTCACTTACTTCGGACAGTTCGGCACGCGCGGGCTGGGCTACGACGTCGAGCAACTGGCCAAAATGATCACCGACCTGCTCGGCACGAACAGCCTCCAGCCCGTTATCCTGGTCGGCGTCGGCAATCTCGGCCTGGCGCTGCTGTCGTATCGCGGGTTTGAACAGGAGGGTTTTGAAATCGTCGCCGCATTCGATGTGGACCCTGATCGCAAACGTGAAAAGACCGTGACGCAACCGATCCACGGAATGGACAAGCTGGCCGGGTTTGTCCGCGACCGCGGCGCCCGCATGGCTATCCTCACGGTCCCTGCCGTGGTCGCGCAGGAAGTCGCCAACCAGCTCGTCGAGGCCGGCATCACCGGCATTTTGAATTTCTCGCCCATTGTTTTGCAGGTGCCCGAGGAGGTCATGGTCAACAACGTCAATCTCGCCATCGAACTGGAGAACCTCAGTTACTTCATCCAGGACTGAACATGATCTGATTTGCCCCGGCATTTCCTTCCCGTCTTTGTCGCCGTCGCGGCTGAGCGTCACACAAAAAGCCGCAGCCAACACCCGGCTTTGTCCCGGCTCACTCGCTTTCTCGCCGCTATCGGCTGACGCGGTAAAACTTGTTACCTGTCGTCGGTTCGGTAAACGAGCCGTCAGATTCCAGGTCTTTCCACGTGATCAGCAGGTTCAAGTTGGTCGTGGATTGGAGTGTCCCGCCGTTGGTCCACTGAATCGTGACCATGCCGTTGCTGATCGTTGCGCTGGTTATCCGCGGAGCCGCCGCCGGGGCGGGAGCGAAGAAAATGAAGTTCACTTGTACGTCGTCGTTCGCGTTCGGAGCCGTCAGCCGCAGAGTTTGCACGCCTGAAAGGTTGACCGGGAGCGGGTTTCCCGAAACGTCGCTTAGTTGCGCGTATCCATAAATGTTCAACCGGCCCGCGGACGAGATGGAAAATATTCCCAGCGAAGTCGTCGTCTGGTTGGGCTGGGTTCGGTCTCCGGTGACACGATCCAACAGCAACTGCTGCGGGACTGTTGCCGAGGCGCGCAAAAACGCCTGATAATTGCCCGACGGAAACGTGCGCGAGTAGTTGAGCCATTCCCCTGCCGCGACCAGACCCACGTCATAGTCGGTTGCCCCTGCGGCGGTGTATTTCGCTCGTGCCGTGTCCGTTCCCACCTGGGTATCGACCGTGTCGGCGTCCCGGTAAGCGCCGAAAGTGGTGTCCGTCGTATCGAAATAATCCACCAATGGCGTGCCGGCGAAGCCGAAGTACCCGGCCGGTGCGGGGTCATCCGTAAACTGGCCATTGGCATAGTTGTAGTCCTCGGCCTCCACGAGGACACCGCTCGATTCCGCGAAGGTGTCGAACGAAAGCCTGTTGGTGGAACTGCGTCCTGCCTGATCGGAAACGATGAGCTCGCCTTTGTAAATCGTGTTCGTGGCAAGGTTCGTATAGGTCGCGGTGCGACTTTGTGGAGTGCCGGCGACGTTCAGACCGCTGCTCACGTCCGCGCCGTTCAACGTTAGCTTGAATCCGCCCGGTGGCAGGCTGTTGGTGCCCTGCGTCGTTACGGACAACGAAATGCCATTACCCGCAGGGTAAAAAGTCACGTTCTCCCCCGGGGACAAAGCGGTGATGTCCGGTGGAATTTGATCGAAAGCGCCGGGCGGAAACCCCGCTCCGATTTTGTAGCCGAAGAAATCCACATCCAGCGCCCAATTCTGCGGCGTCGCCGTGCCGCCAAAGGCGATATAGCTTTGCGGGTAGGGTTCGCTCTCGCCGGCCGTGATGCGGAAGACCCGAGGCGAGAGCGAACCGTCCATGTAGATGAAGCCTTGATGTGTCCCGATATTGGCCGGGTCCTTCCGGATGACGATCCAGAACTCGTGCCACTGGGTGGGATCGAAAGCGATGACGTTGGTGCCGGTGCCTTGCCCGAAATTCACGTTGCCACTGACCTGATTGCCGTTGAACTCGTTCATCGTCAACCCGGCAAAATTGGCGCGGTTGACGTTGGTAGCCCCGCCGGTTGTGTCATTGGTTTGAGTCAGAGAAAAGGCGATGGCACCGATCGAGGATTGATGGACGACAAAGTTTCCCTTGCCGCCGTCGCTGGTGACATAACCGTCTCCTTCGGCTGGATACGGTTGAACGCCCGCCGCCTGCTGTCCGTCGCGGTGAAGTGGGTCCAGCGGGAAAGTCGTGTTGCTCGGCGTCGGAATCCTCGCGCGAAAAGTCAGCGTTACCCCCGTGTCCATTATATCGGGGCCGCCTCCATCGGCTTCGACATCGTGGCCGAAGTAAATCTTCCGGTTACTGTAGGGGTCCGTATATCCGTAGTCGCGGGGATCTCCGGTGTCCTGCATCCGGAGATAGGTGACGCCCCCTTCCGTGATCATACTCGCGCCGCCCGGCGCGTTATCGACGCCAAAGGCGCCGCCGGTAGTAAAGGTGCCCCCGATAGTCGAGCCGTCCCAGGTATCCGAGCCGTTGTTGTGGCTCCAAGTGCCGTCCAGCGACGCAAAGTCGCTGGCATCGTCCGCGACCGTGAGTTGGTCACCATTGTAAATGTACGTCCAGCCGCCTGGCGGATCAGGGTAAGCAACTCCGCCACAGACTCTTAAGGTTTCGGAAAGCAGCAGGAGCGGGCAACCAATGAAAAGAAATAAGAAAGACCTTCGCATAAAGAAGTCCTGGGTTCTAAGGGTTCGAAGCAATTATTAGTGCGTCCTTTGCCGCGTGTGAAGCTTTTTTATGATTCGGTCCACCGACGCCTGAGTGTTGGCGTGACAGGCGAAGGTGCTCCCGTTTAACCTCAGTCATGCATGAACCACTCCGCGCTTGGATTGTCTCCGCTCTTCTCGCGCTGCTGACCGCTGTTTCCCTGCACGCGGGTGACTCGAAAATCAGCGCGCGAGGCGCCAAACTCGAAAAACTCGCCGGCGATTTCGAATTCACCGAAGGCCCGGCCGCCGACGAGGACGGCAACGTCTTCTTCACCGATCAGCCCAACGACCGCATCGTGAAATGGAGCGCGGCCAACGGCACTGTCAGCGACTGGATGAAACCGTGCGGCCGGGCCAACGGCACTTACTTTGACAAGGACGGCAACCTCATTGCCTGCGCCGACGAGAAGAACGAGCTTTGGTCCATCACACTCGACAAGAAAGTCGCCGTGCTGGTGAAAGATTTCCACGGGAAACTGCTCAATGGCCCGAACGATCTTTGGATTCGGCCTGACGGCGGGATTTACTTCACCGATCCACTCTATCCGCGGCCCTATTGGAATCGCGACAAGAAGACGCAGCAGGACGGCCAGCATGTTTATTTCCTCGCACCCGACCGCAAGAATATCAAGCGCGTCGCCACCGACCTTAAGCAGCCCAACGGCATCATCGGCACCGCCCGACGGCAACACGCTTTACGTCGCCGACATCGGCGCGAGCAGGACCTACGCTTACGACATTCAAGCCGACGGCTCGCTCACAAACAAGCGGCTGTTCTGCGAACTGGGTTCCGACGGCATGACACTCGACAACGAAGGCAACCTTTATCTCACCGGCCGGGGCGTAACCGTGTTCGACAAGTCGGGCAAGCAGATCGAACACATCGACGTGCCGGAACCGTGGACGGCCAACATCACTTTCGGCGGCAAGGATCGCGACCTGCTTTTCATTACCGCGAGCAAGAACGTCTATGGGCTGAAGATGCGCGTGAAAGGAGCACAATAGCGTGAAGGCGGCGTCGCTACTCCTCGGTCTCTTGATTGTGTTCGATCTTTCCGCTGCCAACTGGCCGCAGTTCCGCGGACCGCAGGCGGGCGGAGTGGATACGAATGCCGTCGCGCCAACGCGCTGGGATGTCGAAAAAGGTGAGAAGGTCCGGTGGCAGACCACGATTCCGGGACTGGCTCACTCGTCGCCGATTATTTGGGGCGATCGTGTCTATGTGACCACCGCTGTGCGGCCGGGCAAGGCCGATCTCAAGGTCGGACTCTACGGAGACATCGAGTCAGCCAGCGACCAGGACCCGCACCAGTGGCGGTTGCTGGCGTTGGACAAGGCCAGTGGCAAAATCGTCTTCGACAAACTCGGTTACGAGGCGGTTCCTCGCGTCAAACGCCATACCAAGTCCAGTCATTGCAACTCCACACCCGCCACCGATGGGAAACGGGTGGTTGCCCTTTTCGGCTCCGAAGGTTTGTTCTGTTTCGACCTGGACGGCCAGCTACTCTGGAAAAAAGACCTGGGTCCGATGGACTCCGGTTACTACCAGGTGCCCAGCGCGCAATGGGGCTTCGCCAGCTCACCCGTCATTCATGATGGCAAAGTCGTCGTGCTTTGCGACGTACAGACCAATTCGTTCCTTGCTGCATTCAATCTCACCGACGGCAAAGAACTCTGGCGCACGCCGCGCAAGGACGTGCCGACCTGGGGCACGCCAACCGTGGCGAAGGTCCGCGAGCAAACACAAATCCTCGTGAACGGCTGGCATCACAACGGCGCTTACGATTTCGCGACCGGAGCGGAAGTGTGGAAGCTCAACGGCGGCGGCGACATTCCCGTGCCCACGCCGGTCGTGGCTGGCGGCCTGGCCTACTTCACCAGCGGGCACGGAAAATTTCGTCCCATGCAGGCCATTCGACTCGATGCCAGGGGCGAGATCACGCCATCGGAAGTCGGCGCGACGAACGCCGCCATCGCGTGGTCGCACGCCCGGCAGGGGAACTACATGCAAACACCAATCGTTG
>Ga0209056_10006342_pt1 | contig 12231 bp, 13 predicted proteins | sample GraSoiAngelo_114_FD_185876 | JGI IMG/M metagenome (GOLD analysis project Ga0209056, IMG submission 185876) | Grasslands soil microbial communities from the Angelo Coastal Reserve, California, USA - 14_0903_13_40cm (SPAdes) (version 2) | ecosystem: Environmental > Terrestrial > Soil > Grasslands... | reverse complement strand
ACTGCAGGCTCGAACCGACGATCCAACGCATCATGTCCTGGAGCCCCCCTTGGAACCGCTATTCTTGGGACTTCGGCATTCGGGAACAATAGGCGGCAGAGAAATAGTGGGGTAGGAAATCGGGTGGGCTGAGTGTCGGAATTCGTCCTACAGAGGACGAGACCGAACGCGAGGTCTATGCGGGCTCGGCCAGACGCTGCTGCAAGACGTAGTGCACGAGCTGGGCGGTGCTCCGCATCTCCATCTTCTCGAGGATCCGCGCCCGGTACGTGCTGATGGTCTTGACGCTCCGCGCCAGCTCCTCGGCGATCCGACCGACGCTCTTGCCGCTCCCGAGGAGACACAAGACCTGATACTCCCTGTCAGAGAGACGCTCGTGCGGCGCCTGGTCCGATGCGTGGCCGTTGCCCAGAGTCGCGATCAGCTCCTCGGCAGCGGCCGGGCTCATGTACCTTCGCCCCTGCGCCAGCCGCAAGACGGCGCTGGCCAGCTCCTCTGGCCCAGCCTTCTTGGAGATGTACCCGGCAGCCCCGGCGCGAAGCGCGCGCACCGCGAACTCCGCTTCGGGGTGAACGCTGAGGATGAGCACGGGAAGCTTCGGACGCACGCGCTTGATTTCCTTCACGACGTCTAGACCGCTGCAGTCCGGCAGGCTCATATCGAGAACGACCACGTCCCAGGACTTCTGGGCGACGAGCTTGCGAACCTCGGCGGCGGTCGCCGCCTCGCCTACCGCATTGATGTGGCACTGCCGGCCCAGGATGGCTCTGAGGCCGGTTCGCACGACTGGGTGGTCGTCGGCTACGAGCACGCGCATCATATGCCCGTCGAACGCGCTGCATTTCTTACACCATGTCGGGCCGAAGGCACGACAACGCTTCTCAAGACTGCGAAATCCCGATCGGATGGGTCAGACAGACACCCGTCGGCCCGCGGCCGTGCGCCGCTGTAAGCCATTCACCTATACAGGACCGTGATCAATTCCCACAAACCTTACCCACGGCATTGCAAATATTTTCAGTGTGCCTCCCCTACCGGGCAATCGGGATAGGTCCCGCCCGCCCGGGCATCGGCTTCCCGTTGTGGTGAAGGGCCGGAGCCGCGTTTGTCGGCCCGCGGGGACATAGGCTAGGCTCCCGCCATGTCGGCGATTGTCGGATACTTCCGGGCCCAGATCGCCGAGATCGAGCGTGACGACGCGCTGCGCTGGTACGGCGCGGCGATGGCCTTCCTGCACGTCGTCACCTATCTCTTCTGGGTCGATCAGCGCATCGCCGCGTTCGTGCACGCACAGGCGGAGCCGATCTGCTGGCCGCTCGTGCCCGACTGCGAGGTGCTGCGCCGGCTTTCCCCGGCCGGCGTGACGCTGCTGCTTCGCGCCTACTTCGCCCTGGCGATCGGCGCCGGCCTCCTGTTCGCGTCTCGGCGGCTCGTGCCGTGGGCCTACGTGGGCCTCGTGCTCGTGAACGTCCTCAAGCTCGCGATCATGCTGCTCGACTATCGCCTGCGCATGAACCAGCACTACATGGGGTTCTTCGCCTCCTTCGCGTACCTGTTCGTCCCCGGCAAGCGCGACGGGCTCCGCGTCCTGGTCACGCTCTTCTACTTCTGGGCTGGCTCGCTCAAGCTCAACTGGGAGTGGATCTCGGGCGCGGGCCTCTACCGCCCGATGTGGCCGTTCTCCGGCGTGGGCGTCGTCGCCGCCTGCGTCTACGTGATCGTCCTCGAGCTCGGCGTGGCCTGGGGGCTCCTGGCGAAGCGCGCCTGGATCTTCTGGGCGGCGTTCGCCCAGTTCCTCCTCTTTCACGCGCTGTCGTGGCAGGTCGTCGGCTTCTTCTATCCGCTGCTCATGTTCGCGATCCTGGCGATCTTTCCGCTGAGCCGGCTCGTCGCGCCGCGGGAGCCGCCCGACGGCCTGCTGGTCTTGCTCTGGAGGGGCCGGGCGCGTCGATCCGTGTACGCGATCGCCGCGCTGTTCTCGATGCTCCAGCTGGTCCCGTACGGCTTTCCGGGCGACCGCACGCTGACGGGAGAGGGCCGCCTCTACGCGCTCCACATGTTCGACGCGCGGCCGACGTGCGCCGGGTGGGCGGAGCTGCGTCACGCCGACGGCACCACGACGCGCCGGGAACTGAAGCTGCGCCTCGACACGCGCATCGCGTGCGACCCGATCGTCTACTTCAACCGCGCTCGCAACCTCTGTCGCCAGCGAGACGCCGGGCTCGTCGCCTTCCAGGACCTCGACCTGTTCCTGACGGCGCGCCGGACGAGCGACGAGGAAATGAAGCGCGTGATCGCGACGACGGGCTTCTGCGCGCGCGGGGACCGCTACGACCCCTTTCGCCACAACGCCTGGATCCTCACGGAGTGAAGCTCAGGCGAGCGAGCCCACCACCAGCCGCTCGTGGAGCGCGCTCAGGATCTCGTCGACGCCGGCGCGCGCCCAGACCCGGAAGAACGGCGACTGCTGGAGCTCCATGAACTCTCGGTCGCCCCGCGTCCGCGTGTCCTCCTTGCTCTCACCCGGCCGCGCGGCGGTCCTTGTGGTAGATCGCGGGGTATTCGACGTAGTGGTAGAGGTACTCGAGGTCCTTCGTGTAGAAGACCGCGACGGGGATCGACTGCCACGTCTGGCCGTTCTTCGCGTTCAGGAACTCCGCCATGATGTCGGCGTTGCTGTCCGGCGCCTCGGCCAGCCTCGGCTGATGGCTGCTGCTGAACCGCTGCCCGTCGCGCTGGAAGATCCTGAGGTCCATCCCGCCCGCCTCGGCCAGACGGGCGAGCATCGGCACGTCACGGCGGCAGTCCGACGACCACTCCTCGGCGATGACGAGCACCTTGGCGGGGCCGTTCGGCCGAGCCGCCAGCCACTTGATCGCCGCGACCTGCGCCTCGTCCAACCGCGTCGCCTCGTAGGTCGCGCGCAGGTGCGCGCTCCAGTCACGGCGTGGCGCGCCGCCCGAGCCCTCGCGCTTGAGGTTTTCCGGCGATCCGGCATAGGCGACGAACCGCTCGAACGTCATGCCGGAGGCGAACCGCTCGCGTGTGACCACGCTCTTGCTGCGCTCCATCGCACCCTCCTTGATGAACCGTCTATGAACCGTCGATTGCGACGTGGCCCCTAACGGGCCACGTCGAGGGCGAGTCCTGGGACGATCGTCGCGTTCGGTATACGCCGGAAGACCTCGGGCGAGATCTTGATCTTCGACGATCGGCTGCCGCTGCCGAGGATCACCCAGTCGCGCTGCATCAGCTTGTCGTCGACGTAGATCGGCAGATCCGAAGGCAGCGCGAACACGGTGACGCCGCCGATCATCATGCCGGTGAGCGCTTTCGTCTCCTCCGCCGAGGCGAACGACACCTTGGAAACCCCGAGCAGCACACGAACGGCGTGGTTCACGTCGAGCCGCGTCGTGGCCTTGACGACGCACGCCCCGTACTTTCGCGGCTCCTTCTTCGAGGCGACCACGATCGTGTTGCCGGCGCTGTCGAGCGGCAGCCCGTACTTCTCGCAGCAGGCCGCCGTGTCGGCGAACGCCGGATCGATCTGCATCAGCTCGTAGGGCACGCCGAGGGCGGCGAGGACATGGGCGACACGTTCTTCGATCATGGCCGGATCAGGATGATGCCGCGGGTCGCCAGCGTCAAGGCGACGGCCACGCCGGGCTCGAGCGGCGCATCCACGGCGGGGCTCGTCACGAACAGCTCACCGATCTCCGAGGCGATCGAATACTCCATCCGCGAGCCCAGATATGCGGCCTGGCTCACCGTGCCGCGCAGCGCCCCGTCCGCGGCCGGCTCGCGGCAGATGAGGAACGCCTCGGGCCTGATCGCGACATCGACCACGCCCTCGGCCAGGCCGCGGTGCGGCAGCGTGCGCGTGAGCCCGCCTATGGTCACGCGGCCGGTTCGGTCGTCGAGGCGATGGAGCACGCCCTTGACGCGATTGGCCTCGCCCATGAAGCCGGCGACGAAGACGTCGTCCGGTGCTTCGTAGAGGTCGCGCGGCGCCCCTTCCTGGGCGACGACCGCGTGGTTCATCACGATGATCCGGTCGGAGACTCCAAGCGCCTCCTCCTGGTCGTGCGTGACGTAGACCACCGTGATCCGAAGCCGTCGTTGCAGCTCTCGGATCTCCTCGCGCATCTATCGTCGCAGACGCGCGTCCAGATTCGACAGCGGCTCGTCGAACAGCAGCACGCGCGGCTCCAACACGAGCGCGCGCGCGATCGCGACGCGCTGCTGCTGGCCGCCCGAGAGCTCGCTCGGCAGCCGGTCGCCGAGCTCGGCGAGCCCCACGCTGGCGAGTGTCTCCCGCGCTGCCGCCCTGGCCTCGCGTCGCGACCGTCCGGCGACGCTCGGGCCGTACGCGACGTTCTCGAGCACCGACATGTGGGGGAAGAGCGCGTAGCTCTGGAACACCATGCTCACGTTGCGGTCGGTGGCGGCCAGTGCGGTCACGTCGTCGCCGCCGATCACGATCCGTCCGGCGGCCGCGGTCTCGAGCCCCGCGATCAGCCGGAGCGTCGTCGTCTTCCCGCAACCCGAGGGTCCGAGCAGCGTGACGAGGCTGCCCGCGTCCACCGTGAAGCTGACGTCGCGCACCGCGGCCACCTCTCCGTAGAGCTTGGTGACGTGCGAGAGCTCGATGCGCGCCGCGTGGCGGGCGCTCATGCGGCAGGCCCTATGGGAAGCGGAGCCAGCGCCCCCACCGGGCGCCGCCGGAGCCTCCGCTCGCCGACGAGCAGCTGGATCAACCCGATCGCCGCCAGCATCAGCACGATGAGCACGGAGCTGTAGGCGATGGCGACGCCGTAGTCGCCGTTGAGCACGCGGTGGATGATGAAGGTCGTCGCCATGTCGTAGTCGGCCGAGACCAGGAAGATCACCGCGCTGACGGTCGTCATCGCGCGCACGAAGCTGTAGACCAGGGCCGCCACCGCGGCCGGCCGCAGCAGCGGCAAGATCACCCGCCGCAGCGTCACGAAGGTGCGTCCGCCCAGCGTGCGGGAGGCCTCATCGAGGCTCGCGTCGATCTGGCTCATCGCGGCCACACCCGCGCGCAGGCCCACGGGCATGTTCCGGAACACGAAGCAGACGACCAGGATGAGACCCGTGCCGGTGAGCTCGATCGGCGGCACGTTGAAGGCCAGGATGTAGCTGACGCCGATGACGGTGCCCGGAATGGCGAAGCTCACCATCGTGACGAACTCGAACGCGGTCCGGCCCACGAAGCGCTGCCGCACCAGGACGTACGCCGTCAGGAGTCCGAGCGCGGCCGTGATCGGGGCGGCGATCGAGGCGAGCTCGATCGTCGTCCAGAAGGACCGCCAGGCGGCGCCGGACCAGATGATCCCGGTACCGCCCCACTCGACCGAGAACGCCTTGGCGTAGTGCGAGAACGTGGGCGTGTAGTCGCGCCCCCAGGTCTGGACGAATCCGCCCGCCAGCGCCATCGCGTAGATCAAGAGCGTGAGCATCGCCCACGGCAACGCCACGCCGAACGCGATGCGCCGCACGAGCGGCGGCAGCGGCGCGGGCCGCCCACTGTCGCCCTTACCGGAGATCGACGTGTAGACCGCGCGGCCGACGACCCGGCGCTGGACGAAGAACGCGCCGAGCGCCAGGGCCAGCAGCAGCAAGCCGAGCGCCGCCGCCCGTCCCTGATCGAGCTGCGCGCCGACGATCGAGAAGAACACCTCCGTGGAGAGGACCCCGAAGGTGCCGCCGAGGACGATCGGGTTGCCGAAGTCGGCGATGCTCTCGATGAAGCCGACCAGGAACGCGTTGGCAAGGCCCGGGAGCATCAGCGGCAGGGAGATGCGGCTGAATGTCTGCCAGCGGCCGGCCCGCAGGGTCTGCGATGCTTCTTCCAACGACGGGCTCACGCCCTCGACGACCCCGATGAGCACGAGGAACGCGACCGGTGTGAAGGCGAACGTCTGGGCGAGCCACACGCCCTGCAGGCCGTAGATCCAGCGTGAGGGCGCCACGGCGAACGCCCACTCCATGAGCTGGTTGATCAAGCCGGACCGGCCGAAGATCAGGATGAGCCCCAGGCCGATCACGAACGGCGGGGTGATGATAGGCAGCACCGTCAACACGCGCAGGAGCCGCTTGGCCTTGAAGCCCGTTCGCGTCACCACCAGGGCGAACGCGAGACCGAGCGTCGTCGTCGTCGCGGCGGTCAGCAGGGCCAGCAGCAGCGTGTTCCAGCCCACGCCGCAGCTTCGGCCGCCCGTCAGGCAGTCGAGTCGCCAGATCTTCGCGGCGAACAGGCGCTCGGCGAGCGCGCGCCCGGACGGGAGGCCGTCGCCCGCCTGAACCGCGCTCAGCAAGATGCGCGCGACCGGGAAGAACGTGAAGAGTCCGACGAGGACGGCGATCAGCACGACCGCGCCGGCCACGAAGGCGTCACCCTGGAACGAGCCCCGCGCGGCGAGCCCCAGCGAGAAGAGGAGCAGAAGGCTCGCTGCGACGACCACGGTGCCCGCGCCGACGCCGGGCTGGCCCGCGATCGCAAACCCCCCGACGAGGATATAAAGGAAGCCGCCCCCGCCGAGCACCACGAGACGGCGAGCGACGGTCGCCCGGTCGCCCCCGCCGAACGCGCCCACCACGGACGCGAAGAGCACCAGACCGGGGCCGAGTAGCCAGACGCGGCCGAAGATCGTCGAGATCAAGAGTGCAGGCGCCAGCTCGCGCTCGCCGAGCATCCGGCGGAGCCAGCCCCCGCCCACGAAACCGTCGGCGATCTCGTACCATGGCAGGAGCGCGAAGCCGGCGCAGCCGAGCACGCTCCAGACGAGCGCCCAGGAGCGAAGATCGTTCGGCATGCCGCCGGCGCCTACTTCGGCTGGCTGTTGACCTCTCGCTCCCACCGATCGAGCAGGCGCTTGCGCTCGGCGCTCGCGCCGTACTTCGCGAAGTCATAGCTGATCAGCTTGATCTCGGCGAACTTCGGAGCCTGCGGCGGCAGCTGGGCCTCCCGATTCGAGGGAACCTGGAACTGCTTGGCCTCGGCGCCGAGCTTCTGCGCCTGCGGCGTGAGCGCCCAGTCGACGAACTTGCGCGCCCCCTCCAGGTTGCGCGCGCCCTTGATGATGCTGAGAGAGCCGACCTCGTAGCCCGTGCCTTCGCACGGCGCCTGGATCTTGACGGGAAAGCCGGCGACCGCCTCGGTCACGCCGTCGTGCATGAAGCTGATGCTGACCGACGTCTCGCCGCGCGCCACCGCCTTGATCGGGCCGACGCCCGAGCGCGTGTACTGGTTGACGTTGCGGTGGAGCTGCCGCAGATAGCGGAACGCGTCCTCCTCGCCGAAGAGCTGCACGATCGTCGCGATGGCCGTGTAGGCGGTCCCGGATGAGTTCGGGTTCGCCACCTGGATCTCGTCCCGGTACTCCGGCTTCACCAGATCCTTCCAGCAGGCAGGCGGGGCCAGCTTCCTCTTCTGGAGGAGCTCGGGGTTGTAGCCGAAGCCGAGCGCACCGGCGTAGATGCCGACGGTCTTGAACCCCGATTGCCGGGCCTGCTGCAGCGCCCAGTCGTGCAGCTTGTCGAGGTTCGGCGACTTGTAAGCCACCGTGAGATTTTGCTCGGCGGCCGCCAGGTGAGGATCGCCCGTTCCACCGAACCAGACGTCGCCCTTCGGGTTGGCCGATTCGGCGGTGACCTGCGCGAGCGTCTCCCCCGATCCCTTCAGCGTGAGGCCTACCCGTACGCCCGTCTGGCGCTGGAACTCGTTGGCGATCGCCTGGCACCATTCGGCCTGGACGCTGCAGTAGACGTTGAGGCTTCCCTGCGCGCGCGTCACGGCCGGCGTCGTCAGGACCAGCGCCGAGAAGAGCACGATCGAGGTCGAAACCCGGCACGCGCGCGTCATCAATCCGCCTCCCCGTTGGGATCGAGGTCGCGGTATTCTCCCACAGGGGAGGATGGCCATGACCCTGGAAGAGCTGCGCGACCGCATGAAGGCCGCCCGCGTCGAGATCGCCGAGAATCGGCTCGAGCTCGTGCGCCGGCTACTGACCGACGCGCTCCGGCCGATCCACGCGATGGACTCGCGGACGGTGAGAACACTCGAGCCCGCCGTCACCTTCGAGGCCGGACGGCCGCGAGGCGACCATGGCCAGTGACGAGCTCGCGTACGCGACGATCCGCGATATCGGCGCGCGGCTCCGGCGCCGCGCGCTCTCGCCCGTCGAGCTGACGCGGGCGCTCCTCGAGCGCATCGAGCGTCTTGACCCTCGGCTCAACGCGTTCGTCACGGTGACCGCCGAGCGCGCACTGGCCGACGCGAAGGCCGCCGAGGCCGCGCTCGGGCGCGGCGACATCTCGAGCCCGCTCCTCGGCATTCCCGTCGGCTACAAGGACATCTACGCGACCCGCGGCATTCTCACCACCGGCGGCTCGGCGCTCCTCGCCGACTGGATCCCGGACGAGGACGCCACCTGCGTGACGCGGCTCCAGCGCGCGGGTGCGGTGATGCTCGGCAAGCTGATCACCCACGAGTTCGCCTTCGGGATCCAGTTCCCGGGCCACCGCTTCGCCGCGGCCAAGAATCCATGGGACCTCGCACACATGCCGGGCGGATCCTCGAGCGGCTCGGGCGCCGCGCTCGCAGCCGGTCTCGCGTTCGGCGCGCTCGGCTCGGACACTGGCGGCTCGATCCGCGGCCCCGCGTCGTTCTGCGGCATCGCCGGCCTCAAGCCGACCTACGGCCGCTGCAGCCGCGCCGGCGTTCTCACGCTCTCGTGGACGCTGGACCACACCGGACCGATGGCTCGCACCGTCGAGGACTGCGCGTACCTGTTGCAGGCGCTGGCCGGCCACGACCCGGCCGACCCGGCGTCGAGCCGCGAGCCCGTCCCTGACTATGTGGCGCCGCTCGGCCGGGGCGTGCGCGGCCTTCGGGTCGGCGTGCCGCGCGAATATTTCTTCGAGGGCATCGATCCCGAGGTCGAGAAGGGCTTCGAGCAGGCGCTCGCGACGCTCAGGCAGTTCGGCGCCAGCGTCGAAGACGTCCAGATCCCCAGCATCCAGGCGGCCGGCGCCTACACCGCGATCCTCCTGGCCGAGGCGTTCGCGTACCACGAGCACGACCTGCGCGAGCATCCCGAGCGGTTCGGCGAGATTTTGCGCGAGCGGATGCTGGCCGGCGCCCTGATCACCGCGTCCGAATACGTGCAGGCCCAGCGTCTTCGGGCGCGGCTCAAAGCGGACATGGCCGCCGTGCTCCGCACGGTGGACGTGCTCGCCACGCCGACCAGCCCGAAGCCGGCGCCGACGTTCGCGACGGTCTACGACCCCGAGTACGGATTCCCCCGCGGTAACACGGGGCCCTTCAACATGACGGGTCTCCCCGCCCTCGCCGTGCCGTGCGGGTTCACGGCGTCAGGGCTGCCGCTGTCGATCCAGATCACGGGGCGCCCGTTCGACGAACCGACTGTGCTGCGCGTCGGCCACACCTACGAGCAGGCCACCGACTGGCACCACCGACACCCGAACGTCTGACCGAGGAAAACTCATGTCACCGTCCAACCTCGAGAGCCGGTTCCAGACACTTCACGAGATCGTGCGCGCCGCCCGGATGAATCTGGCGCCGGGCCCCTGGGACTATCTCGCGGGCGGCGCCGAGACCGAGACCACGCTGAGGCGTAACCGGCAGGCGCTCGACTCGCTCGCGTTCCGGCCCCGCGTGCTGCGGAACGTCTCGAAGATCGACAGCACCTCTAGCCTGTTCGGCCGTGCGGTGCGGATTCCGGTGATGATCGCGCCCGTCGGGTCGGTCGAGAGCTTCGAGCCCGGCGGCGGCGCCACCGCCGCGAAGGCCTCCGCAGAGTTCAACGTGCCGCAGATGCTGAGCTCGGTCTGCAACCCGGGCCTCGAGGCCGTCGCCGCCGCGGCCGACAACTTCCGCATCTTCCAGCTCTACGTCCGCGGCGACGACGCCTGGGTGGACGAGCACGTGAAGCGCGCCAAGGACAACGGCTACGCCGCCTTCTGTCTGACCGTAGACACCGCCAGCTACAGCCGCCGCGAGCGCGATCTGGCGCGGCGGTTCGTCAAGCCCTGGCGTCTGCGCGCTACGGGCTTCGACTTCCAGGCGGGGCTCAACTGGGACCACGTGAAGCGCTTCAAGGACCTCCACGACATCCCGCTGATCTTGAAGGGCATCGCCACTGCCGAGGATGCGGCCCTCGCGTGTGACCACGGTGTCGAGGGCGTCTACGTGTCCAATCACGGCGGGCGCCAGCTCGATCACGGGCGCGGCACGATGGACATCCTGCCGGAGGTCGTCGCGGCCGTGCGGGGCCGAGCGACGATCATCGTCGACGGCGCGTTCATGCGCGGCACCGACGTCGTGAAGGGGATCGCGCTCGGCGCCCACGCCGTGGGCATCGGGCGGCTCTCGTGCTGCGGGCTCGCCGCCGCCGGCCAGGCGGGGCTCGTGCGGGTGTTCGAGCTGCTCGAAGAAGAGATCAGGATCTGCCTCGCGCTCCTCGGCGTCGATCGTCTGGCGGCCGTCAACCCGTCCTACCTCCACGCGGCGACACCGGTCCGCCCGGCGCACGTCACCAGCGCGTTCCCCCTTTTGGAGGAAGAAGGTTACTAAGCCCGCCCTGCCCACCGAGCTTCCCGCGGATCCGCTGCCGCTCCTCGAGAGCTGGCTGAAGGAAGCATTCGCCGAGATCAGGAACGCGCACGCGATGACGCTGGCGACCGTCGAGCCTGACGGCCGCCCCTCGGCGCGCATGGTGATCTGTCGCGGCCTCGACACGCGCGCCGGCTGGATCGTCTTCTACACCGACCGCGAGAGCGCCAAGGGACAGGCGCTCGATGTCAACCCGCGCGCGGCGCTCGTCTTCAACTGGGACGCCCACGAACGGCAGGCGCGCATCGAGGGACCGGTGACCCTGGCGCCCGACTCGGACTCGGACGCCTACTGGAAGTCGCGGCCCCCCGACGCGCGCGTCGCGGCCTCCGCGAGCGATCAGAGCCGACCGATCGCGTCGCGCGCGGCGTTTCTGGAGAAGGTCGAGGAGGAGGCAACGCGCTCCGGGGGCGACATCCCGCGCCCCAAGCGCTGGGGCGGATATCGCGTGTGGGCCGAACGCGTCGAGCTCTGGGTCGGCCAGCCGGCGCGCGCGCACGACCGGGCGCTCTGGACGCGCTCGCTGACACCGACCGACTCGGGTTTCAGCGGCGGGCCGTGGCGCTCGACCCGCCTTCAGCCCTGAGGCGGCGGGTAAAAACCTCCTCTTGGCGTCGGACTCTGTCAGGCTGACGACCCTCGTCTCGCCTCTCGTTGCCACGGTCACGAACACCGTCACCAACCTGCTGAGCAGCCTCTCCAGGCCATAGCGTTCACGCTTCGGGCGCGCGACGGGACTCACCCACGGCGCGCCCGGGCCCTGGCCGCGCGGCGCTCGACTCGGCTCCAGCCCTGATCTAGGATGGCGTCGCAGCAGTCGTCGCCCAGCGCCCGAGGACGGGATCATCGACCTCAACGGCCTGCCCTGGTGAGAAGGATGTCGAGCCTGTCTTATCGCTCGCCGAAAACCGTCGTCAAGGACAGCGCGATTCACGGTCGTGGCCTCTTCGCGCGTGAGCGCATCGCAAAAGACGAGATCGTCCTGATCAAGGGTGGGTACATCTTTGACGCGGCGACCCTGCGCGACGTCGAACCGTCGCTTGGCCCCGCGCAGATCACCGTCGCCGAGGGCTTCTTCATCGGCCCCCTCGCCGAGCCCGAGCGGGAAGGCGGCATGATCTTCAGCAACCACTCGTGCGATCCCAACATCGGGGTTCAGGGACAGATCGTCTTCGTGGCGATGCGCGACATCCAGCCCGGCGAGGAGCTGACCCACGATTGGGCGACCACGGATGACGACTCGGACGAAATGCGCTGCAATTGTGGGGCACGGACGTGCCGCGGGATCATCACGGGGCAAGACTGGCGTCGGGAGGAGCTTCAGCGGAAGTATCGCGGGTACATCGCCTGGTACCTCCAGCGGAAGATCGACGCGGGTCTTTGAGGCCGCACGCCATGGCCGGCGTCGAGCATTGACCGGGCCGAGCCCTGATCTCCTGAACGACCCTACCGCTTAGCCCGTCATCGCGACGGCCTCGATCTCGACCAGGAAGTCGGGATGCGCGAGGCGCCGCACCTCGACCGTGGTGCTCGTCGGGAGCGCGGGCCCGAAGTACTCCATGCGGACATCCACG
>Ga0209056_10006341_pt1 | contig 12233 bp, 14 predicted proteins | sample GraSoiAngelo_114_FD_185876 | JGI IMG/M metagenome (GOLD analysis project Ga0209056, IMG submission 185876) | Grasslands soil microbial communities from the Angelo Coastal Reserve, California, USA - 14_0903_13_40cm (SPAdes) (version 2) | ecosystem: Environmental > Terrestrial > Soil > Grasslands... | reverse complement strand
TCTCCGCAGCGGATTGTCTATTGAGCCTATCATGTTCGGCGGCGCGCACGAAAACGAGCGACGCCCCGGGACAGAAAATGTCGCCGCTATTGCGGCAATGGCAGCGGCCGCCGAATGGACATTGCGGGGTCGCGAAAGTGAACAGGAGCGTCAAGCAGAATTGCGTGATGACCTCTGGACGCGAATTTCCCAAAACATTCCAGACGCAAAACAGAACGGACAAAACGCGCCGCGGCTGGCAAACACATTGAACGTGAGTCTGCTCGGGCTCGATTCCGAAATGCTCCTCATCGCCCTCGATTTGGAAGGCGTCTGCGCGTCCAGCGGATCGGCCTGTATGGTAGGCTCGGTCGTCGCGTCGCACGTTTTGCTCGCAATGGGTTTGCCGATCAAGTATGCGCGCTCCGCTGTTCGTTTCTCACTCGGCAAATGGACAACCACCGACGAAATCAAGGCCGCTGGCGACGCGGTGCGAAAGATTGTCGATCGTCTGGAGACGCGAAAAAGCGCCTATGCTGTTGCTTAGGCAACTGGAATTCGCGTTCCGTAGCACAGGCATCCTGCCTGTGGCGCCGCCGGGCGGCTCGCCTGGCGAATTGCTAATTGAGTCGGCAGGCTCGCCGCAGCGAGTCCGTCCAGTGGCGGACAAGATGCCCACCGGCCCCACAGCCGAGACGGCTGCGCTACTCCAAAACGCACGCGAGTTGTTACGCGCTGTCGGCGCAACGCGAATCGCGAGCGAGATTGGCATCGAGTGGAACTCACGTCTCAAAACAACTGCTGGCCGCGCTGATTATCGCCAGAAACTAATCTCGCTAAACCTGCGGCTGTTCGAACATCCGGCCGAAATCGATCGCACACTGCGCCATGAATTGGCGCATATTCTCGCTCAATTTCGCGCTGGTCGTCGCAGAATTCTGCCGCATGGCGACGAGTGGCGCAGTGCGTGCCGCGATCTGGGAATTGCTGACGAGAAACGCTGTCATAATCTTCCTTTCCCGGGGAGCGCACGCGCTCGGCGGTACCTCTACAAATGTCCAAATTGCCAGCGCGATTTCCCTCGTACACGCCGGATAAAACGCGCGGTCGCATGCCTTGCGTGTTGCCATGCTCACAACGGCGGAGAATTCGACGCACGCTTCAGATTGCAGCTGGTGGGCGGACAATTGTAGCGCTCGATATTTCCGATCAGAAATAATTAGAGATTCCTCGACTCCGCTCGGAATGACAAAAGAATGAGAGCGCCGCTACGGTTCGCTCCCCTCGCCCCCTGGCCGCTTTTTCGCCGCGCAATTTTGCCTGGATGAACAGGTCGATGTCCCCGTCCATCACCGCCTGCACATTGCTGGTTTCGGCGCCGGTCCGGTGATCTTTCACCATTTGATACGGCTGAAAAACGTAGGAACGAATCTGGTTTCCCCATGCGATCTCGCCTTTTTCCCCGTACTGCCGCTCCACCTCAGCGCGTTTCTTGCCTTCGTCGAGCTGGTAAAGTTTCGCTTTCAACATTTTCATTGCCAGCTCGCGATTGCGTCCCTGGCTGCGCTCGGCCTGGCAGGCGACGACGATTCCGGTGGGCTTGTGCAAAATCCGAACGGCGGTTTCGACCTTGTTGACGTTCTGCCCGCCTTTGCCGCCGCTGCGAAACGTGTCGATCTCCACATCGGCCGGATTGATTTCGATCGGAGCCGTATCCGCAATTTCAGGAACAACATCAACGCTCGCAAAGGAAGTGTGCCGCCGCTTGTTTGCATCGAATGGCGAGATACGCACGAGCCGGTGCACACCGCGTTCGGTCTGCAGGTACCCATAAGCATACTCGCCACTCACGAACAGGGTCACCGACTTAATGCCGACTTCCTCACCTTGTTGAATGTCCACCGTTTGCGATTTGAAACCGCTTCGCTCGATCCAGCGTTGGTACATCCGCAGCAACATATCAGCCCAGTCGCAGGACTCTGTGCCACCCGCGCCTGAATGAATCGTGAGAAACGCATTCGCGGCATCGTTCTGTCCGGACAAGAATTGGCGCAGCTCGAATTCCTCCAGCTTGTGAACCAGACGGCTGTGCTCGATCCCGACTTCTTTATCGGCGTTCGCGCGGTTCACCGGATCGGTTTCTTCGGAAGCCAGTTGTTGCAATGCGCTAAAATCTTCGATCTCGCGTTCCAGCTCCTGAAACGGATTAATCGCGGAGCGTAATCGGGAAACTTCCTCGACATCGGCCTGAGCGCGCTCTCGATTCGACCAGAAATCGGGCGCAGCCATGCGCTCTTCGATTGCGGCTAGAGATTTCTGGAGCTTTTCGACGTCAAAGAAACCTCCGCAACTCGCCGACACGCGATTTCAGATCTTCAGCATCCGGGATTGAGATTTCCGTTGGCATGGAAAAACATACTTTAGGTCGCTGCGCGGCGCAAAGGTGTAGCGGCGTTTGTGTCAAACGCCGGCGCAAGCATCAGGCGCTCGCCGCGGCGAACCTCGACCACTACTTCCGCGCGGTGTCGCCCGTCTTGGGTTTCACGCGCGCGGTCTCGAGGCGAAAGATTGTTTCGCCTTCCTTCATCAGATCCAGTCGATCGCGCGCGATCGTTTCCAGATACGTCACGTCCGTCTTGAGCAAATTGACTTCACGCGTCTGGCGGGCGAGAAAACTTTGCTGTTCGTTCACCTGTTGTTGCAAGTTGTCGACCTCCGCGCGGCTCCGCATCAACTTTTTGTAAGGCGGCACAAACAAACTCACGATCACAAGCCAGATCGCAATCACGAGCAAAACGAGAAGAATCCGGTTCAGTCGCTGCCAGACGGTAGCTTCGCGACGCGCGCGGAAATCGCCGTAAGCGTGATGCACTCACCGGAGTGTAACGCCGTACACAGCTTTGTCACCAAGTTCTTCCTCGATTCGCAACAGCCGATTGTATTTCGCGACCCGGTCGCTTCGTGAGACCGACCCGGTTTTGATTTGGCCTGCGTTGGTCCCTACGGCGATGTCGGCGATGCTCGTGTCTTCGGTTTCACCGGACCGATGACTAATTATGGTCCCGTAACCATTTGTCTTCGCCAAATCAATTGTCGCCAGGGTTTCCGTCAGCGTGCCGATCTGATTGACTTTGATCAAAATGGAATTCGCAACGTGTTCGGCAATTCCGCGACGGAGAAATTCGACGTTCGTAACAAAGAGATCGTCACCGACCAATTGAATCTTGTCGCCGAGTTTTTCCGTCAGCTTCTTCCAACCGTCCCAGTCGTTTTCGGCGCACCCGTCTTCAATCGAAATAATCGGGAACCGCGCACAAAGCTCGGCGTAATAGTTGATCAACTCTTCCGCTGTTCTTTTTGCGCCGTCCGATTTCTTGAAAACGTAAAGATTGTTTCTGCTGTCGTAGAATTCCGATGCAGCGGGGTCGAGTGCGATAAAGATTTGTTCGCCCAGCCTGTAGCCGGCCTTGCTGACTGCTGTCGAAATCGACTCGAGGGCGTCCTCGGCGGAATCGAGTTGTGGCGCAAATCCACCTTCGTCGCCGATCGCAGTGGAAAGATGTCGCTCTTTGAGCACAGACTTGAGTGCGTGAAAAACCTCCGCGCCGTAGCGCAACGCTTCGGAAAAGCTCGGCGCGCCGCGCGGCACGATCATAAATTCTTGAAAGTCGATCGGAGCATCCGAGTGCGCGCCGCCGTTCAGGATGTTCATCATCGGTACCGGCAACACTCGCGCCTTATTTCGGCCGAGATACCGAAAGAGCGGCAGATTTTCCGCTGCCGCGGCGGCGTGGGCGACCGCCAGTGAAACCCCGAGCAGCGCGTTTGCACCGAGGTTCTTTTTGTTCGGCGTACCATCCAGCTCGATGAGTTTATTATCAATCTTCGCCTGCTCGTGCGCGTCCCCGCCTTTGAGAACAGGCGCAATTCTGTTGTTAACGTTGGCAACAGCTTTCCTCACGCCCTTGCCGCCGAAGCGACTCGTGTCCTCATCGCGCAATTCCCATGCTTCGTGTTCGCCCGTGCTTGCCCCACTTGGGACGGCCGCCCGCCCCAGTGCGCCGTGTTCAAGACGCACATCGACTTCAATTGTCGGATTGCCGCGCGAGTCCAGGATCTCCCGCGCATGGATTTGGCTAATGCTGGTGTGCGCCATAACGATTCTAGGCGGATTAGAACAGCTTTCGCAAATCGACGCAAATCACCTTTCGTAGCTTGCACCCGCAGATTCGCATTGGCAATTTTGGCCGGGCACAGATAACCTGAGCGAATGACTCGTTTGGCTAAACTGGCAATGCTTGCATTTTTCGCCGGTGTTTTGGTAGCTGCTGGTGCCGAGGAAACCGGTCATCTCACGGCGGACCAACTTGCAAAAGCCGCTCGAAGCGATTTGATCACCATCCCCACACCGGGCGAGCTTTTCGCGGCGCTTGGAAAGACGGGAAAAACAAACTGGTCGGGGCAGTATCGCGGGCCAATCCCGGTGACGTACCGCAACCGCGCACAGATCGCGCTAAACCTGGGCGGTTTGATTGCAGACGGTTTTATTGCCGTCGAAGCGAAGGACGGTCAGCAGGTCAAAAATATTGGATCGGATATCATCAAGCTGGCAAAGGCGCTCGGGGTCAGTGAGAAGCTTCTTGGCCGCGGCAATAGCATCAACGAATTCGCCGACAACGACGAGTGGGATACACTGCAGGAAGAATTGGAAGCGACGCAAAATGAGGTGAAATCCTCGATGCAATCCCACGCCGACCAGGACCTCGTCATCCTGGTGACTCTCGGTGGTTGGATTCGAGGCACACAAGTGGTTACCTCGGCGATCATTCAGAGGTATGATGAACGCAGCGCAAAAGTCCTGCGACAACCAGCGCTGGTTCACTTCATGCAGTCAAAAATCAATGAAATCTCACCCGAATTACGCGGGGAACCTCTGGTAAAGGATGTGAACGAACAGCTGGGTGAAATCGAGAAGCTAGTTTCTTTGCCGCAGAGCAAGGCGCCCACTGTAGAGGATGTGCGAAAGATCAACGAATCTGTTGGCAAGGTCATGACAGAAATACAGAGCAAAGAACTGCCGAAATGAAACGCTGGCTGCCGATTTTTGTTTCGCTTTTCATCCTGGAGACGAGCACTTCCGTCCGCGCCCAGACAGATGCCGAGGTACAGGCGCGCAAAGACGCGCTGGAGGTCGCTGGAGCGTTTTCGAACGATGGTTTCAAGATCCGCGACGGACATTGGTGCGGAGTTCTCAAGCCACACGACCACTCCCTGGTGGTGGTGAATCTCTACGCGGGAAATCAGTACTGGTTTTCTGGGGGGGCCACGGAACCAGTGAAAAAAATTGCCGTCAGCGTCTATGATGAAAGCGGGAAAAAGGTGAGCACGGAAACCTACAATGACGGGGAAAAAGCGGCCGCAGGATTTTCACCACCGAACAGCGGTCAGTACTTTGTTTCGGTCGATCTGCTTGAAGGCGAGGAAGGCAGCTTCTGTCTCGTCTGCTCGTACAAGTGAAGCGATACTAGATTCCCGATGCGTAGCCAATGGTCTGCCGTCTAGCAGACAGTAAGATTCAACAGCCAGCGAGTATGATTTCGCTTCAGGTCTTCTACGAGGGAAATGTCCAAGGCGTCGGTTTCCGCTGGTCGGTGCGCCACGCCGCCAAGGGTTTCGACGTGACTGGGTGGGTGCGTAACCTGCCGGATGGCCGCGTCGAACTTAACGTTACGGGAGAAGAAGAAGAGGTTCGTGCATTCCTCGATCGCATCGTCCGAGGGGAATTGCACTCCCTGATTCACAAGCAGACCGAAAAGAAGTTGGACAAACCGGTCAGTGCGCGCGGCTTTGAGATTCGCCATGACTAGCTCGCCACGCCGTAGCGGCGCGGAGGCGGGTCCGGCGGTCGCGGTCCGCGGACTAACCAAGGTTTTCCCAGTTCCCTTTCACCGGCAATCGATCGTCGCGGTAAAGGACCTCAGTCTACGCATCGAACCAGGCGAGGTGTACGGTTTGCTAGGGCCAAATGGTTCCGGTAAAAGCACCACTCTAAAAATTATTCTTGGCCTCGTGTCTCCAACGCGCGGCCGCACGGAAATTTTTGGGCGTGATAGTCGGCTTGTAGAAAGCCGCGAAGCGGTCGGTTTTCTGCCGGAGAATCCATATTTCTATAAATATCTTACCGGAAACGAAACGTTGCGTTTTTTTGGGCATCTTTCCGGACTGCGGGGCGTCGCCCTGAAGAATCGTATCAACGAATTGCTCGACCTTGTCGGTCTAAGCAGGGCGCGCAACCGCCGGCTGGGCACGTATTCGAAAGGGATGTTACAACGCATCGGCCTTGCTCAGGCATTGATTCACGATCCCAGGCTGGTGGTGCTGGATGAACCGACTGCCGGGGTCGATCCCGCAGGCTCGCGAGACATTCGCGATTTGATCCTCGATCTGAAGCGCCGCGGAATTACGGTGCTGCTGTCTTCGCATCTGCTCGCGCAAGCGCAGGAAATTTGTGATCGCGTCGGCATTTTAGCCGATGGCGTGCTGGTTCGGGAAGGTCATTTGCAGGAACTCATCGCCATAGAAAATCAAACCGAGCTTATCATCACCGATGCCTCCGATGAGCTCATCCGGGAAATCGAATCGGCCGTTAGCCGGTCAAAGGCGAAGCTGATCGAGCGGCGCAAATCGACAACTACACTGGAGAGATTGTTCCTCGAGGCGACCAAGAATGACAAGAGAATGACGAAATCCGAATGACGAATGACGAAATAAAACCGAATGACGAAAACCGAAACGGTCTCCTGATCGATTGGCGGCCGTCGATGATTCGCAATTCGTCATTCCTTTGTCATTCGACATTCGTGCTTCGTCATTTGCTGGGCTAATGCAAACACGATATCGCCCCTTTTCTCTCTGGCGGATTCGCGCTATCACCGCCAATACACTCACCGAGCTGACGCGCCTCAAAGTTTTCTACGTCCTGCTGGTCTTCGCACTTGTTTTGATCGGCAGCTCGATCTTCATGGCGCAGTTTTCTTTCCAACAGGAATTTCAAATCCTTAAAGACATTTCTCTCGGCGCGATTTCACTTTTCACCTCGCTGCTGGCAATCGTTGCCACTGCGCGCCTCCTTCCACAGGATATCGAGGACCGCACGCTTTACACCATTCTCGCCAAGCCGGTGCCCCGCTTCGAATACGTGCTGGGAAGAATTACGGGAGTCCTTTTGCTCTTGGCGATCAGCACCCTCGTGATGGCTGCAGCCTTTGTGCTCGTGCTATATCTGCGCGAACAGGCTGTGGTACACACGACATTAAGACAGATGTCCGGTGCACCGCCGGATCAGATGGCTGATGCTCTGCGTGTTGTCCGATCTTCCGCGTTCAACATCAATATCTTTCCCGGGATTACTGTCATTTATCTGAAAGCATGCCTGCTCGCGGCGCTCACGCTGTTTGTTTCCACGTTCGCCACCTCAAACATTTTCACGATCGTAGTGATGGCTTTCATTTATTTTATCGGCCATTTGCAGGCCACTGCCCGCGAGTATTGGCTGCAGGAACATAGTGGCGGAGTGATTACTCGCGTTTTTCTCGCGATAGTGACGCTGTTATTTCCCGACTTGCAGGCATTCAATTTGGTGGATGACATCGTCGCTGGCACCGCAATTTCGCTCGCGGTTTTCGCGAAGACTGCCGTGCTCGGCCTCTTCTACACCACCATTTACACGCTGTTGGCCACCTTCGTGTTCTACGGAAAAGAATTATGATGCGGACTGTCGTGGTGCTTGCAGCAGTAATCGGGCTCGGGGCGCTCAAGTTGCCAATCGAGCGCAACCTGGCGGTGCTTCATCGGCAGGAACATTTTCGAGGAGTCGAATTTAATCTCGATCTGCGCGAAAAACTCGGGCAACTCGGGTTTCTCGCCGCCCTGAGTGGATTTCGAGCAATCGTCGCGGACGCACTTTTCATTCAAGCATATTCGGCATGGGAAAACACCGAATGGGGTCGAATGCTATTATTGTTCCGGCACGTCACAACGCTTCAACCACGAGTGCTTCTGTTTTGGGACACGGCGGCCTGGCATATGGCTTGGAACGCGAGCGTGGCCGCGATGAATGATCGCAATCAACCGCGCCTCGCGCTGCGAGTCAAAGCGCAGCGAGAATATTTTGCGCTCGGCAAGGATTTCCTGGAACGCGGGATAAAGAATAATCCCGATCGGCCTGACTTGTACGAAGCGCTCGCCCGATTGTACAAGGAAAAATACAAAGACCACGAACGCGCATCCGAATATTACGCCAAGGCAGCAGCGGTGCCGGGAGCGGCGCCATGGGACAGGCGTTTTTCGGCCTACGAGCTTTCTGAGTGCGAGGGCCGCGAGCGCGAAGCGTACAAACGGCTGCGCAGCCTTTATGATGAAGGAGAAAAGGAACGGCTTCCTACGTTAATCAAGCGGTTGAAATTTCTCGAAGACAAACTTGAAATCCCGCAGGAACAACGAACTCCGCAAGAAAAGAAAGTCGTTAAATAGCTAAATAGCTGGATGGTTGTATTCGTGGCGGCGACCGGGCGCTTTCATTGTAACGTATTAAGCTTTCAGCGGTTTAACTTTTAATAATGCGTTTCGCAATTTTGAGTGATATCCATGCTAGTCTTGAAGCGCTCGAAGCAGTACTGGCAGACGCGCGCGAGCGTAGATGCAGTCGTTTTTTGTGCTTGGGCGACGTGGTCGGTTATAACGCAAATCCACGAGAATGCATCGAACGTGTCCGCGAACTGGATTGTCCCGTGGTAAAAGGCAATCACGACGAGGAGGCAACGCTTTCCGCGTCGTCGGAGCGTTTCAACGAACTAGCCGAGCGCGCTATCCAGTGGACCCGCGACAATTTGGGGGATCAGGACAAAGAATGGTTGCGCAGCTTACCGTTACAGAAGCGGGTACACGATTTTACGATCGTGCATGCTACACTCGATACGCCCGGCCAATGGGGTTATGTCTTTAGCAACCTCGACGCTGTCGCGAGTTTCACATATCAGCGCACCGCAGTCTGCTTTTTCGGCCACACACACGTGCCAATGGTATTTATTCGCGATCAGGGTGTCCGGCAGGAAAGGACCGAACACGTTCGCATCGAGCCAGCCAAAAAGTATTTCATCAACGCCGGCAGCGTCGGGCAACCACGCGACGGAAACTGGCGCGCGGCGTATTGCATTTACGACATTGAAAACAATCTCGTCGAACTGGTGCGGGTTAAATACGATCTGGCGACCGCGCAAAAAAAGATTTCCAAAGCAGGTCTGCCGCAGCTCCTGGCTGAGCGACTGGCAATGGGCCGCTAACGCTCCGCCTTCGACTACGGACAACGTCAATTCGCGACAAAGTCCATCCGTTGCTTAAGAATAAATTCCGCAAGCGGCAAATCTCGCGGATAAGTCACTTTGAAATTGAAGTCATCATTCAGAACGAGAACCACCTTGCGACCGAGTCGCTCCACCGCTGAAACCTCGTCTGTTACCGAGATATTTTCGGAAAAAACAGCGCGATACGCCTCCTCGATCAAGTGCCGCTCGAAAATTTGAGGAGTTTGCATTGCATAGAGTTGATGCCGATCAACCGAATCGGTGACAATGAGATCGGCGTCTGCGCGTTTTAATGTGTCATTGATTGGCTCAGCCAGCGCGGCAGCGCTATGATTTGCGCACCGCTCGAATACGCGTTCGATCTGCTCCGGAGTAATCAGCGGCCGCGCGGCATCGTGCACTGCCACGTAACGTGCAAACGAATCCAAATGGTCCAGGCCAGCGCGCACGGAATCCTGCCGCTGTCTGCCACCAGGAATAATTGACTGCACCTTCACGAAATTTTCGTCGCGGACAATCGCTTTGATTTCCTCGTGTCGATTTTCCCGCGCGACTACGATGATTTCATCAACTGAGCTGGCGCGCTCAAATGCGCGGATCGTGTGCGCGATGACTGGTTTGCCGGCAATCGCCGCAAACAACTTATCGAAACCCATGCGGCGGCTGTCACCGGCCGCGACGATGATGGCGGTTAGCACAACTTTGAAGCGTTAAAGGGTTGAAGCGGCAGCGATCATCTACGTTTTAACGCTTCAACGAATCACGAAAGTTGCTTCTGCACTTCGGCGCTCAGCGTTTTGCCGTCCACGCGACCGGCGACTTTCGCTTGCAACGCTTTCATCACCGCGCCCATCTGCGCCTTCGATGTGGCTCCGATCTCGGCGATCGTTTCCCGCACCACCTTCGCCACCTCGTCGGCGCTCATCGCCTGTGGCAGATACGCGTTGAGGATCGATAACTCTTCTCTTTCTTTTTCGGCTAGTTCCGTGCGGCCGCCTTTTTCAAAACTTTCGATGGAATCCTGGCGTTGCTTGACCTGCTTGCGTATCACTTGCGCGCCTTCGGCGTCGCTCAGTTCCGCTTCCACGCCTGATTTTGCAATCGCGCCGTACGTCAAAGCAGATTTTAACATGCGCAGAACGCTCAGCCTGGTCGCATCCTTGGCGCGCATCGCCTCTTTAAGATCCGAGTCGATCCTTTGGGAAAGTGTCATAGGGGAAGCTAGGTGATCAGATTGCGTTGTCACCTGATGCTACGCCAGGACAGCGCGCATTTGCGTGGCGCAACGGTGAGCAGATTCCGCATCACCAACCGACATCACCGTTAAATCTTTTTGTGTGCGCAGGAGCAAACCTGCCAGCACGTTTCCCGGTCCCAACTCGATAAAAACCTCGCAACCGCGCGCCAACATCCGCTGCATGCAATCGTACCAGCGAACTGTCGCTGTCACCTGCTCCTGTAATGTGCGCCGAATTTCCGGAAGCGTATCGGCCTCTTCGCCGGTGACATTGCTGATAACAGGGAATTGCGGAAGTTGCATCTCTACGTCAAGCAGAGCTTCCCCTAATTTGCGGTAAGCGCTCTCCATCAAGCGTGAATGATATGCGCCGGCAACATTTAACATGGTTGCGCGCCGGATGCCGTATTCCTTAGCCACGCCAACTGCCGCCTCAACCTTGGCGAGCTCGCCGGAAATTACGATTTGTCCTGGCGAATTAATATTGGCGATATCGACATCTTGGTCGGCAGCGAGTCGCCGAACGTCGTTCTCCTGGCCGCCGATCATCGCAGCCATGCCGCCAAGCGTTGCCGCGCAGGCTTCATCCATGAATTCACCACGTTTCTGCACAAGTTGCAGCCCGGCCGCGAAATCGAACGTGCCTGCTGCCGCGTGCGCAGTCATTTCCCCGAGAGACAAGCCGGCCGCACAATCGATGGGAAAATCGCCAAACAATTCGCGGACGACAGCCAGGGCCGCCAGTGAATGCACGTATAAGGCTGGCTGGCAATTCGATGTCGTCGTCAGCGCTTCCGCCGGCCAATTCCACATAATGTCGGTTAACTGTCGGCCAAGGATTTCATCAGCTCGCGCACACAAGTTGGCCGCAGGTGGAAAGTTCTCCGCCAGTTCGCGTCCCATACCGACACTTTGCGCGCCCTGGCCCGCGAAGAGCAGTGCGATTCTTTTTGCCATGATCTTTTAGTTAATCGTGTTCCGTCACGGGTGCGAGCGGGTTCTGCTTCTGGGGAGCACAGGCTGGCAGCCTGTGCTCCCCGGAATTTGCGCTTGCGCGCGGTGGTTCACTCGCCAGCATAAATCACTGGTAAATCGCATGCCATTTACGACGCGCGAAATTGAATCACCTGATCCAGCCACGCGAGTGGCTGCTGCCGAAGCCGCGCTGCATCCGTCGGAGGACGACATCGGCGAGAAAATGGTTTTAAACATGGGGCCGTCGCATCCGGCAACGCACGGCGTCTTACGGCTGGTGCTGGAGCTCGATGGGGAGATCATCACCAAGGCCACACCAGACATCGGCTTTCTTCATCGTGGCGACGAGAAGATCGCCGAGAACATGCAATATAATCAGTTTGTCCCATACACGGACCGGCTCGATTACCTTGCGCCACTTTCAAACAACGTGGCCTACGCGCTGGCGGTTGAAAAACTGATGGGCTGGGAAGTTCCACCACGTGGAAAAGCGATTCGCACCATTTGCTGCGAAACATCCCGGATTTCCTCGCATCTGCTGGGTGTTGGCGCGATGGCGCTCGACCTCGGCGCGATGACCGTGTTTCTCTACACTTTTACCGAGCGCGAAAAACTTTATGATCTGTTCGAGTTGCTCACCGGCGCCCGCTTCACCACGTCGTACACTCGAGTGGGTGGAC
>Ga0209056_10006340_pt1 | contig 12234 bp, 10 predicted proteins | sample GraSoiAngelo_114_FD_185876 | JGI IMG/M metagenome (GOLD analysis project Ga0209056, IMG submission 185876) | Grasslands soil microbial communities from the Angelo Coastal Reserve, California, USA - 14_0903_13_40cm (SPAdes) (version 2) | ecosystem: Environmental > Terrestrial > Soil > Grasslands... | reverse complement strand
CGGCTCGGTGAAAAAGTCGATCGCGCGGGCCGTGACCCGGTCCCCGAGCCCTCTGGCAGAGATGCGCCGCTCCGCGATCGGGGTCACGAAGGGGAGGTCGAGCGTAGTGCATCGGAGGTGGGGGTGGCGCTCCGCCACCAAGCACGAGAGTAGCCCGGTGGCGCCGCCGATGTCGCAAAGGGTGTGATACGCTGAGAAGGCAAACTTCTCGGCGAAGGCCGTGAAGTTGCCCACCGAGATTCCGCTCATGGCGTGCATGAACTGCTCGAGTCGCGCGGGGTCGCGATAGAGTTCCTCGAACATCGATGTACCCGTGCGCTTGAGTTCGTTCTGCGGCTTGCCGGTCCGGAGCGCTTCGCTCAGGTCACCCCAGAAGGGGTAGAGCCGGGCGTTCGCCATCTCGAGGAATCCGCCCACGTAGCCGGGACTCCGCCGATCGAGGAAGGCGGCGCTCTCCGGGGTGTTGCGGTACCGTGCCGTCGGCCCGTCCCCGTCCCGCTCGAGGAAGCCGAGTGCCACCAGGGTATCCGGGAAGTCCGGCACGGCGCGAGGATGGAGGCCGAGAAGGGCTTGAAGCTCCTCAGACGTCTTGGACGAGGCGCCGAGGGAGGAGAAGACATCGAGCTCGACCGCCGAGAGCAGAACCTTGGCCGGCCAGAAGCCCATGCCGACGTCGAGGATGCGCTGAGGTGTGAGAGCCATGAGACCTCCGATACGCGAGCATCGAGGCCTACCACTCCCGCGACACTGCGCAAAACGATCCTCGCGCGCGGGGGCGGGGAATGAGTCGATTGGTCAAAATCTGCCTGCGCTGCCCCGTATTGCGTTATCCCGTTTCTGCTACCATCGCCGAAAAACCCTTGTTCCACAAGGGCCAAGACAGCTTCCCAAGCTGGACGTCGCCGGTTCGACCCCGGTCGCCCGCTCTCGTGAGTTCGAGGAGTTAGCCGCCGCCCTTCGAGCCGCCCGCCACCAGCACGGACTCCTCGCTGTTGCGTTGGCAGCAAATCACCGAATATTGACATGGCTGCCACGCGCGGTCACCGATGACATGTCTCATCGGCCGGCCACCCATCCACATTGGAGTCACGCCATGACTGCCCCTCGCGCATCCACGCACATTGGGATGTTGCTCTTCCCGAACATGACCCAGTTGGACTTCACCGGGCCGTATGAAGTGTTCTCGCGGCTTCCCGAGACCACGGTGCATATCGTCGCCGCCTCCCTGGACCCCGTCCGCACGGACCGCGGGCTGGTGCTGGCACCCAGCACCACCTACACGACTTGCCCGCAACTGGATGTGGTGGTGGTGCCCGGCGGACCGGGCCAAGAGGCGCTGATGCAGGACGAGGGCGTTCTGGGTTTTCTGCGGCAGCAGGCGGCGGGCGCGAAGTATGTCACGTCGGTGTGCACCGGCGCGCTCGTGTTGGGCGCGGCCGGCTTGCTCACTGGCTACCGGGCAACCACCCATTGGACGGCCATGCCCTTGCTGCCGCTTCTCGGCGCGACCCCCGTAGCGGCTCGCATCGTGGTCGACCGCAACCGCATCACGGGCGGCGGGGTCACGGCCGGTATCGACTTCGGCTTGCATCTGGCGGCCGTCCTGCGCGGGGAGGACGTCGCCAAGCAAATCCAGCTTGAGTTGGAGTACGATCCACAGCCGCCGTTCCATAGCGGCACCCCCGCAACGGCGCCAGGGGACGTGGTCACGGCCGTAAGGACGCGCGCCGAGCCGTTACAGGCGAGGCGGCTTGCCACCTGCCAAGCCATCGCCCGACGCGCCGGCCGCTCGTGAACGCCCATCGGCGCCGCCCATCCACTGCCCCAACCGGGAGTCGGACATGCTGGAGTTGAGACCCACCTGCGAGCATTGCAACACCCCGCTGCCGCCCTCCTCCACGGAGGCGATGATCTGCGGCTTCGAGTGCACGTTCTGCCAAACCTGCGTGCTCACGGTGCTGCATGACGTGTGTCCCAACTGCGGCGGCGGGTTCGCGCCGCGTCCCATCCGCCCCAAAACCAACTGGAACGGCGGCAACTTCCTGGGCAAGTACCCGCCGTCACAGAAGGTGAAGCACCGCCCTGTGGACCGCACAGCGCACGATCGGCTGCGCGACCGCGCCCAGTCCCTTCCGCCCGAACGGCGCTGACAGCAGAGGGGGCGGACTAGAGGAATCGGCCATGGCCGACTTACTGAATCCGACCCCCGCACTTGCCCGTAGGCGGTCCGCTGAACCCGCAGCGCTCGGCGTGGCGGGAGTTGAACCGGAGCGTCGGTGGACCGGGACTCCCGAACGCGGGTCGGCGGAGGCGCCGGGTGGCGCCTCCGCCGAGGGGGAGGGAGGTCGGGCGGTGGCGGGGGTCTAGCGGAGGACGCGGAGGGGGAGATCGATCGGCACGCTCGTCGCGCCTTCCGAGTCGACGCCAAACACCTGGAGCGTGTACTCGCCGGGGTGGACGTGCTTGAGAGAGAGCGTCGTCACGAAGGCGCCAGCGGACGATCGGCTGACCGTCGTCTGCCGCACGACCTCGTCCTTCTTGAGCAGCTGGATCGTCACCGTCGCCGGCTCGTCGACGTCGAGGTTGAGTGACAGGGTACGCTCGCGACCGAGGTCACGGAGGCGCACCACCTCATCGAGGTGGCCGATCGAAACGACCGGTGGCTGGTTGACGATGGTGACCGTCGCGTCTGACCCGGCGATGCTCGCGAAGTCGGAGGCGGCGACGGCGCGGTAGTGGATCGTCGAACCGTTGGGGAGGCCGCTTGCCACGGCGTCGAACGCGGTCGGGACGACGCTCACGCCGAGCGTCGCGGGCGTGGTGCTCGAGCCGAAAGCGGCCGTCGCACCGAAGTCGAAGTGGACGCGGGCGCTCGTGCCGCCCGGGTTGGCGGAGCCGTGGAGCGTTGCGCTCGACGAGGTCGGGTCGCTCGCAGCGAGCGTCCGGACGTCGGTCGGCGCGAAGGCCTCGGCGAAGAGCTTCTTCGAGCCGGGCGCGCCGGCCGTGAAGAGGAAGAACGGCGTGCCGATCGCGCCGCCCTGGCAGGCGGCACCGTCCGCGTTGGTCGGGTTCGCGGTGCAGGTGGAGGAGATCGGCGCGCGCTGCGGGTTGTCGACGTCGGCGAAGGCCGACGCGGCGATCCCGTCGGGCGTGTCGTGCTTGAAACGCGGCGCAGCCTCTCCACCCTCGAAGTGGCCGACGAAGGTGAGGAGGCGCCCCTCGACCTCCTCTTGCCACGAGATGTAGGGGACGTTGCCGGCGAACGTGATGTCGGGCCGGCTCGCATTGTTGGCCCTGTTCGAGATGGACTGGCCGGGCTTGAAGAGCTCGAAATGATCGCCGCCGACGAGCCGCGAAATGAAGATCGCATGGCGTCCGCCGCCGATGTCCTCCTCCCACACCACCCACGGAACCGTCGGCTGACCCGGAGTCAGGGTGCCGGCGGCGACGCGCGGGTTTTCGGCGTCGGCAAGAGTGTCGGCGTTCAGCGCGCACGCGTCCTCGTTCACCTCCGACTCGGCGCAGGGGCCGAAGTGATGCACGCCCGAGCCGTCGAGGACGTTCGACTGCCCCTCGGTGCCGCTCCCGACCGCGACCCACTGGAAGCCGCCGTCGGCGGCCGCGTTGGCGACCGCCTTCGCGGCGAACACCATCTCGTTGGTGCGCAGCCCGGGCACCGCGGTGGGACCCTCCTCGTACCAGACCGTCCACACGACCGTGTCGTCCCTTCCGGTGAAGGCGATGTCCGGCTCGACCCCGGCGCGCGTCGGGTCGATGTTCAGGGTTGGGTCGACCGTGGCGTCGCGCGGCGGCGGCTGGCCCGAGTCGAGGCGCTCGAGCCCGACCTGCTGGAAGCAGAACCCGTTCACGTTGTTCGCCGCCGACGGCTTGAAACCGGTGCACGGCGTCCCGGCCGCCTGCTGCTTCACGCCCTTCGACACGAAGATCTGGCGCGGCGAGTAGGCATCGTCGGCGGCGCCGTCGTTCTCCTCCCAGATGATCCAGGGAACCGGGTCGTTGCCCGCCACCGTGGCGCCGCCGGCCACCGAGGGGTTCTCGGCCGTGCGGTTCGTGTGGATGTTGAGCGACGGGATGTCCGCGCCGTCCGAACGGTCCTGGCCCGATGGCAGCCACCGGTTCGCGCCTGCGTTGAAGCGGCTCGCGAAGATGTTCGTCGGGTCGCCGAAGTGGAAGCTTGGCTCGTACCACGCAACCCAGGGCACGGTGCGACCCGCGCCGGCGAAGTCGATCGACGGGGCCTCGGCTTCCACCGTCGGGTCGATGTTGAGCGACGCCGGGGAGCCCTGGGTGACCCACGCGCCGTTCTTGAAGGCGCGGACGAATATCTGCTGGGAGTCGCCGAGCTTCTGCTCGAACGTCGCCCAGGGGACCTGGACGTTGCCGGCGACGACGGTGCCACCCGCGACGTCGACCAGGCCGGCGTCTTGTTTCGGGTCGATGGAGTTCGCCGCGTCATCGTTGACCTGCGCGCCGCTCGACGGGAGCGACACGAAGGCGGCGGATGCGGGGGACGCCAGTATCCCGGCGAGCATCGTCGCGGGACCGAGAGTGCGGAGCCTGCGTTTCATTCGAGACCTCCTTGTTTCCGTCCGGGGCTCGGACGGCTGTGTTTTGCCTCTCTACGCTCGGGCCCCGAGGATGGATGACGGAGGGCTTGGAGCGGCCGTCGCGAGTCGCTATGGGCGCGAATGATGGGTCGGACGATGATGATGTTGTTTCTCCTCCTCGCCTCGGTCGGCCGCAGCGACGAGGGCGGCGACTGGCGCGACCGTGTCACGCTCATCGCCAACGAACGCCTGCGCGGCGAGCTCGTCGAGTGGTTCCGTCCGCGGCCGGGCGCCGCCGATCCGGGCGCGAATCGCTACGGCTTCGTCGCGAGCCAGCTCCGCGCCGGCCTGTCGGTCACGCTGCCGCACGCCCAGCTGACGCTCGTCGCGCAGGACACCCGGTTCGGGAACCTGCCCGACGACGCGAGCCTGCCGCCGCCCGTCGGCAACCTCGGGCCCGGCGCGATCTACTTCGTCGAACACGAAGCAGCGCACGCAGGGCGAGCCGTTCCTGAAGCTCGGCTTCGTGACCCTCCGTCGCGCGGGCCTGACGGCGACCGTCGGCCGATACGAGTCCGCGACGGGCTCGAGCATCAGGCGCTACACGAAGACAGCGGCGGATGCAGGCCAATCCAAATCCACTCAGGCGGTGTAGTCGTCTTTAGGAAGGAGAAGCACCATGAGAACGTTCAAGAACATCATGGGAATCAGGAACGATCGCACGAAGGTGAGCGCCGCGAGGCGTCGCATCGTGGCCGCGGGTCTCGCGCTCGGCATGCTCGCGATGGCTGCCGGCGTCCCGCATCTCAGCCATGCCGACACGTCGTCGGCCCCTCCGGTGAGCAAGTGCTCCGACTTCGCGTGCGAACAGTGATGCGCGACCGAACGAAAGGAGTGTTGGCATGATCCAGAGAGCATGGACATGGGTTCTTCACCCCCCGTGGCAGGACCGCGCGCGACGATGGTCATTCGCATGATGGCTGGAGCGGTCTTCTTCTGGGAAGGGATACTGAAGTTCGTCTACGCCAACCAGGGCGTGGGGCGATTCACCAAGCTCGGGTTGCCGTTTCCGGTCTTCACCGCGAACTTCGTGGGCGGGCTGGAAATCGTGGGCGGCTTGTTGCTGATCCTCGGCCTCGGTACACGGCTCATCACGATTCCGTTCATCATCGAGATGCTCGTGGCGATACTCTCCACCAAGCCGCGGCTTTTCCTCGGAACCTTGCCGCTCCCCCCACCCCCGGTTCCGCCGCAGGTTGGCATCTGGGCCGTCTTGCACGAGGTCCGCTCGGAGTACGCGCAGATCATGAGCTGCCTCTTTCTCCTGATCTCCGGCCCGGGTCCGTGGTCGCTCGACACGTCGCTTCTGTGCGGTGAGCAAGGGAAGCGAGACGGGACCGGACGCTTCTGCGTCTACACGCCCGATCCGATCTCGCCGGTGTCCTGGAGACTCTAGAAGGGAGAGCGCATCCCATGACCCGACCGACGGCAGTGGACCTCCTTCTTGCGAGAGCCGAGTTCGAGGCGATGGACGCGGCCGTCGGCTACCACGAGGGGCTCGCCTCTGCCGCTGAGGTCGCCGCTGCGGAGGCGAGGTTTGAACAGGTCGCCGCCAGCGTTGGGTGTCGGAGAACGCTGCGTACGTTCCTCGTATTTCCGTCCCGCCGAGACATGGTCGCGGCGAACTTCGGGCACTGAAACCCATGATGAGCCTCTGGACTGTCGGCACGGAGCTCTCCGCACTCGGTCTGCTCGCAGTCTCGACGCCCCTGCACCCAATCCTGGCGCGCGATCACTTCGCTGCGACACCTACCTACCCCACACCAGGCCTGCTCGTGCACGGTTTGCTCGGCAGCCCGACGAACTTTCTCCGCCTGCGTCGCGTGCTCTCTGCCCGGGGCGTCGGGAACCTGGCCAGTTTCTCGTACCGGCCCGCGCTCGACCACCAGCGCCTGACGCTGCAGCTCCGCGACACGATCGAGGCCGTCTGCCTAGCGACGGGTTCGGACCAGCTCGACGTAGTCGGGCACAGCCTGGGAGGGGTCCTCGCCCGCTACCTCCTCGAGGTAGGCGACGGCGGCCGCGTTCGCCGACTGGTCACTCTCGGGGCGCCATCCCTCACGGGACGACTGCCGGACCGCGAGCTCGCGATCTTCGGCGCCGACGATCCCCTGGTGTCCCCCCCGTCCTCCGCATGCGGACCACGCGGGCGGGTGGTGGTGATTCCAGACTGCGGCCACTGGGGCCTGCTCTTCCAGCACCGCGTGCTTCGTGCCGTGGAGCGCTTTCTCACGTGCTCCACGCTCGCCTCGCGGTCCCTGTGGACCTCCCGCGCCGCATGACAGCGTCACTTGCATCTCGACGCCCGCGCGCAAAACGTCGGGCTCGGGCGATGGCTCGCCGTCTCTCACCGGCGCGCGCAGCAGCTGCGTCTCGGCGCGCGGGGCCTTCGACATGGTGGGCAATCTGGCCGAGTGGGTGGCGGATTGGGTGCCAAACTCGACGAACTGCCCGGGCTGGGCCAGCGCCAGCAATGACGACATGTATCTCGCTGGGGCGAACACGACATCGAACTTTCCCAGTGCGCTGCTGCGCGGCGGCGGCGCTTTCTTCGCAGTCCGACCGCTGAGCCCGTCCTCCCCCCAGGTTCGGCATTCGAGAAGCAGCTTCGCGCGCCCGCAGTCCCTTTCAACGCACGCCGGGTCACGCGCATCCGGCAACACCGGTCGCGCGTAGAGACACGCGACCAGCACCGCCGACGGCCTTTGCCGCGGCCCAGTAGTCGGAGGACTCCAATGCGACCTCAGCTCACCGTTTTCTCGATCGCCCTGTTGTGCGCGACGGTCGCCTCGGAGGCCCAATCAGCAGGGCAACCCGCCGCGCTCGATAGGGTCCTCGGCCAGCTGCACGACATCCGTGCGGCGCGCGCCTCGAACCCCAAGCAGGGCAAAATCAGCTCCCGGCTTCTTCCTCCCGCGACGGTGGGGCCCTCGACGGGCGGTCTCGTGGCCGCACCGCCGAGCACCGCCGACGGGAGTCTGCACGTGTACCTCGATTGCTCCCCGCTCGGCTCCACCGAGCTGCAGAAGCTGCAGCAGGTGGGCGTGAGGATCGAGCGCATCCAGATGGCGCGCGGCCGCGTGCAGGCGCGCGTGGACGCGAGCGCCCTCGATACGCTCGCCGGCTTCTCATGGGTGCACGCCATCCGGACCGTCGACCCGGCCGTGACACGCGTCGGTGCCGTCACGACGGAGGGCGATGCGGCGGGCCGGGCGGACGTGCTCCGCACTCAGGGCCTCGACGGGACCGGCGTGGTCGTCGGCGTCATCTCGGACGGCATCGACAGCGTGACGGCTGCGCAGGCCACGAACGATCTCCCCGAGGTGCAGGTCCCGAACGACCTCCGCTGCCAGAAGGGCGCCGGCGACGAAGGCACGGCACTCCTCGAGATCGTGCACGACGTTGCGCCCGGTGCGAAGCTTCTCTTCAGCGGGCCGGCGAGCAGCCTCGATATGATCGACACGGTCGAGTGCCTGGTCGACGCCGGCGCGAACGTGATCGTCGACGACTTGGGGTTCTTCGGCGAGCCGTACTTCGAGGATGGCCCCGTGGCAGCAGCCGTCGACGCCGCGGTGACGGCCGGGGTTTCGTATCACTCGTCCGCGGGCAACGAAGCCGAGGAACACCTCGAGGAAGACTTCTTCCCCGCCGCGGGGTCGAACGGGCAAGTCCACGACTTCGCGGCCGGCGCGGGCGATCCATTCAACGGGGTCGTCGTGCCGGGAGGAGGGACGCTCACCTGCATTCTTCAGTGGAACGATCCGTTCGGGGGCGCCGCGGACGACTACGACCTGGTCCTTCTCGACGCCGACTTGAACGTCGTCGCGGAGAGCATCGACCCGCAGGTCGGCGCACAGGTCCCGATCGAGGCGGTCGCAGTCGTGAACCAAACCGACACCGACCAGCTCGCCAACGTCCTCGTCCAGCGCTTTGCGGGCGCACCGCGCCGTCTCGAGCTCTTCTGCCTGGGCGCGGCCGCGATGGAGCACGGCACCGCCACCGGCAGCATCTTCGGGCACGCGGCACTGTCATCGGTGGTCGCCGTCGGCGCAATGAACGTTCACGATCCCGGCCTCGACGGCGTCGAGGCATTCAGCTCACACGGACCGGCTCGCATCGATTTCCCGAGGCTCGAGATTCGCGCCAAACCCGATCTCGTCGCGTTCGACGGGGTCGCGATCTCGAACGCCGGTGGCTTCCCGGCCTGCCCGCCCTTCTGCGCCTTCTTCGGCACGTCGGCGGCCGCGCCACACTCGGCGGGTATCGCCGCCTTGCTACTCGACCAGGACCCGACGCTAACGCCGGCGGAGGTGCAGGCGGCCCTCACACGGGGTGCCGTCGACATCGGACCACCGGGGTTCGACGACGCGAGCGGCTTTGGCCGGATCGACGCCCTGGCCTCGGCCGAGACATCCACCAGCTCGACCACCACGTCGACCACCCGCCCGACGTCCACGACGACGTCCACCAGCTCGACGACGACCACCAGCACCACGATTCCCGCGGTCCGCTGCGGCGACGTGAACGGCGATGGCGTAGTCGACATCGGCGACGCCCTCCTGGTGGCGCAGTTCGACGTGGGCCTCCGCCGCTGCGGGGTGGCGCCGTTCACGCACCCGGAGGTCTGCGACGTCAATGGCGACGGATCCTGCAACATCGGCGACACGCTCCGGCTGGCGCAATGCGACGTGGGACTGGTCGGCTGCACGTTCACGTGCAGGCCGTTCGCCTGTCCCTCAGGGAAGGAGCTACCATGATCCGTCGTCTCCCGAGCGTCGTCGCGTTGATCCTCACGGCCGGCACCGCCGGACTTGTCACTGGGACGGCCAGCCACGCCGCACAAGCGACGCTCGGCTGTCCCGGGACTGTCCAGACGGGGGAGCAGCTCGCGACCGGGATCACGGTCGACGTGGGCACGACCCCGCTCGGCGCGTACTCCCTCACCGTAACCTACGACCCGACCGTGCTGACGATCGCGTCGGTCGAGGGCGGAAACAGTCCCGAGTTCGCGGGGACGCCGACGACCAATCCCGGCTCCTTCACGAGTGGAAGCACGAACATTTCCGCCTTCCAGACCGGCAGCCTGACGGGACCGACCGGGGTCGTCAGCATCACTCGGGTCAGGTTCAACGTCGTCGGGGCGACCACGACGTCGGTTGGCCTCACGGTCGGCAGTCTCTTCGACACGAACTCGAATCCGATCTCCCCCACGGCCTGCGGATGCATGGTGATGGTCAACGGTGGCGCCGCCACGACCACCTCCACCACCTCGACCACAAGCTCAACGACAACGACTCAGCCGGCGACGAGCACCACCACGAGCACGACAAGCACAACTACAACACAGCCTTCGATCACCACGACGACCTCCTCCACGACGACGACGATCCCAGGTAATACGTGCCCCCTGGGGCAGGGATTTTGGAAGAACCATCCTTCGGCATGGCTGGTCCGCACGCTGACGCTAGGCAGCCAGACGTACCCCGAGAAGGAGTTGCTGACGGTTTTGAGGACGGCGCCCGGGAACGGCTCAGGGAACGACGCCAGCGTGATCCTGGCGCAGCAGTTGATTACGGCGAAGCTCAACATTGCCAACGGTTCTGATCCAACAGCCATCGCGGCGACTGTGGCGGACGCAGACGGTCTCCTCGAGGCGTTCGTCGACAAGCTGCCCTATAGAGTCAGGTCGTCCTCGGTGTTGGGTCAGGCGATGGTCAACGATGCCGGGTTACTTGACAGCTACAACAGCGGGAGTCTGACGCCCAATTGCGTCGCAGAGGAAGACCCGCCAAGTGGCGCTTCTCACATCCGGCTGGGACGCTGACCCGGGACTGGCCGGTGCCGCTTCGCCTGGGGATCGCGTCACCTGGAGTGACTGGAGCACTGGAGCGTTCACGACCGGGCAGCTGCGCCGCCTGCGCCGTGACGCGAGCGCGGATCTCCGTCCATCGCCGCGCTTCCTTACCGACTCCTAACCGTAATCTCACCTCCGTTCCATCGCGTGGCATGGCGGGAGACCGTATCGTCGCCTCCGTGGCAAGGACGCGACGAACGTGTCCTCGGCCGGATCGAGCACGTCGCTTCCGAGGATCACGGCGTCGGTGGCAGCGAGCGTGATGCAGGGCCGCAATGAGATGAGTCTCAAGTCTCGCGACGTGGTGGAATGGCGACACCTCGTCACGCGACATCACCGAGGTCTGCATCCAGGCAGGCGAACTGCGCGGAGAGATTTACATGAACGCACACTCCAATCGACGCGCCGAGCTCAGAGCGGCCGCCATCGCAGTGGCCTTCTTCATCCTCTGTGCCGTGGCGGCGGCCCATTCCTGAGGGGCGAGAATGACGTCGTCGTACCATCCCGCCGACCCTCGGTGACGACGATTGTCTCGGTAGTGGACCCAGATCGGTGTGGGGGCGGAGCCCCAACGCGCTCGATGGCGCAAAGCGTGGGTCTCCCACCGCGCCGGTCCGCCCCTCTAAATCATCAACTGGGCCCCACCGGCTCGGCGGAGGGTTCTTTGCATCCTTCAGCGTGGCTCGTACGTAGCCTAGCCGAAGACAAATTCCGCGGCCCAGATTCGGGACGGCATCCAACCCGGCCCCGACGCCCCGCGGACAGAATAGGAGGAGTGTCTCATGCATTCGCGACTTTCCGAGATGATCACGCCCGCAAGCCGTCTTCGGCGGACGATCGCCGGTCTAGCGGCCCTGTCGGTGCTGCTCGCGGCCCCGGCGACACGTGCGGGCTTTCTGCCGCTTCCGGCCAACGGCTCGCAGGTGAACAACGATCTCGCCAACGCGATCGACCCGAACCAGGACGCGGGCGTCTCCGACGTCGCCGGCGGCGCGGTCACGGCAGGCAAGGTCCAGGTCCCGTGGGCGACCTTCGAGCAGAAGAGCCGGGACAGCCAGCAGATCTTCGTTCGCGCCTTCAAGAACGGCGCCTGGGTGACCCAGGGTTTTCCCGCATCCCTCAACATCGACTCGACCGCGGAGGCAGAGGCGCCGTCGATCGACTTCGCCGGCACGGGACGCACGGTCCCATGGGTCACGTGGTACGAGCCGAGCGCGGCCTTCGGGTGGCCGACGAACATCTTCGCTAGCCGTTTCAACGCGGCGGCCAACGTCTGGCTGCCCTCTGGCCAGGGCAAGGGCCCAGGCCACATCCCGTCCCTCAACATGCACACCCTTCGCACGGCCGAGCACCCCTCGGTCGCGGGTGGCGCCGCCGTCGCGGGCAACGATCCGGTTCCGTGGATCACGTGGGAGGAGAACGACGGCGTCCCGAACGACGGCACGACGCTACGGCAGATCTTCGTGGCGAAGGCGGTCAAGCAGGCCGTTCCGGGAACGGCCTGCCCGGTCGGGACGAAGCCGACGGGCGGGCTCGACGTGAACGGGTTCTGTTGGCAGCAAGTCGGACTCGACCGCCTGAACCCGAGTGGTCCACTACCGTCCGACAGCGGCGATCCGACGCTTAACATCGACCCGACCCGCTCGGGCGTCGAGCCGGACATCGCGTTCACCGGTCCGAACGACACCGTCGCGTGGGTCGTCTGGTACGAGGAGGATCCCAGCCAGATCGACGGGCTCCGCAACAACGACA
>Ga0209056_10006335_pt1 | contig 12239 bp, 7 predicted proteins | sample GraSoiAngelo_114_FD_185876 | JGI IMG/M metagenome (GOLD analysis project Ga0209056, IMG submission 185876) | Grasslands soil microbial communities from the Angelo Coastal Reserve, California, USA - 14_0903_13_40cm (SPAdes) (version 2) | ecosystem: Environmental > Terrestrial > Soil > Grasslands ... | reverse complement strand
GCTGGATCCTGCGACGATGCGTCAGGCCGGGGTTGATCTCGACCGCTTGCTCTGGGTCCGCTGCGGCGGCAAGCTCGATCAGGCCTTGCGTGTTGCCGACCTCGTGCTCCAGGGAGGAGGGTTCGGGATCACGGTGCTGGACCTGGCCGGCGTGCCACCCCAATGGGTCCGGCGCATTCCCATGGCTTACTGGTTCCGCTTCCGGCGCGCGGTCGAGAACAAGCCCTGTTGTTGCATTCTTGTGGACCAGACCCCGTGCGCCGGAACATGCGCGGCGCTTCTCCTGGAGATGCGCCGCGACGAGACGGTCTGGAGCGGTCCCCCGGAATTCCGGTTATTGACGAGCGTCCGGTTTAACGTCCGGAAAAAGAAACCCATGGGTCTCCAGGAATGCGCCTTTGAGTCCTGGGCGGAGACAGGGATATGTAATGTCTCGGTTACGCGCGGCCCGCGAAGAGTAGCGCCGGCATCTCGCCGGCACTGATATGTAAACAGAAACAGATGCCGGCTAGAAGCCGGCGCTACGTGCCGAGAAACCGCGCGTAACTGAAGCCATAACGGGAATATGAACCATGTTTGCCTGCGTCCACGCTCCGGGCCTTCCCGAGGAACAATCGTGCGCGCTCGTCGATCTCGCCTTCAGCTTTTCCCCTCGCGTCGAGGCGCGGATGCCGGACACCGTGCTGGCGGATATCACCGGCACCGGGTACCTCTTCGGGCCGCCGGAAAAGGCCGCCGCGCGCCTGGCCGAAGAGGCCCGGCGGATTCATCCGGAGCCGCGCGTAGCAATTGCGTGCAATCCGGATGCAGCGGTGCACGCAGCCCGCAGTTTCCCGGGCGCCACCGTGATCCCCCGGGGGAAGGAGCGGGAGGCATTGGGCTTTCTTCCCCTCGACTATCTCGTTCCCTCTCTTGCTGGAATAGACGAGGCGCGCAGCGCGGAAATCCTGTCCACGCTGCGCTCGTGGGGCATTTACAGGTTCCATGAACTGGCCGCCCTGCCCATGCCCGGTCTTGCGGAGCGGCTCGGTCCTGAAGGCGTCCTGCTCCAGAAGCTGGCCCAGGGCGCCAGTCTGCGCGCTCTGATCCCGGTTCGGGTCCCACCCGGCTATAGCGCCTCCGCGGACATCGAGCACCCCGTCGACCTGCTCGAGCCCCTTCTCTTCATACTCGGGCGCCTCGTCCACCAGGTCTGCGCCGGCCTCGAGGGGCGCGCGCTCGCCGCGGCGGAACTGCGGCTTCGCCTGCGGCTGGTGGACGGGACGGAGCCCCTCCTGCCCGTGCGCCTGGCGCTGCCGATGCGCGATCCGCGCCTCTTTCTCAAGCTGCTCGAACTGGAGATCGCGAAGCACCCGCCGCAGTCGCCGGTGACGGCCTTGTTCCTGTTCGCCGACCCCGCTCGCCCGCGCGTGCTGCAGAAGGGTCTTTTCACGCCGGTCGCCCCCGAGCCGGAAAAGCTTGAGCTGTTGTTGGCCCGCATCGCGAAGCTCGTGGGACCGGACAACGCCGGCGCTCCTGAGATCCTCGACACGCACCGTCCCGATGCCTTCGTGATGAAGCGTTTCACCGTTCGATTTCCCGGCCATGAGCCGGTACGGAAAAAAGCGGAATGCTCGCTCGGCTTCCGCATTTTCCGCCCGCCGGTCGCTGCGACGGTCGATACGCTCGACAAGCGGCCGAAGATCGTCGCTACGCGGCCCTCGAAGGAGCAGAAGACATCGGTGCGGGGGCGGGTGCTCACGTGGGCAGGACCCTACCGCACTTCGGGAGACTGGTGGGACGCCAATCCCTGGGCGCGGGACGAATGGGACGTGGTGTTGAGCGACGGCGGTCTCTATTGCATCTGCCAGGACCTCCAATCCGGCTCCTGGTTTGTCGCGGGGGTTTACGACTGATTTCATAAATACGGTGGCGTGTTTCCGCCCCAGCTGGGGCGAGAGGAGCTTAGCCGGGGGTGAGCGCAGCGAACCCCCGGAATATTGCAATAAACGAACGCGCCCCGGCAGGGGCGCGGGGAGATCCTGCAACCCCTGCCGGGGTGCGTATCATTATCCCTCTTCTACCCGGGGGTTCGCTGCGCTCACCCCCGGCTAAGCTCCCAGCGCCCTTTCAGGGCGCGGGGCTCACTGTTTGAATTGGGGTTACGACTGATGTTCGTCGAGCTTCATACTCACTCGGCGTTCAGTTTTCTCGAAGGCGCGTCGCTCCCCGAGGCCCTGGCGGCGCGCGCCGCGGAGCTCGAGATGCCGGCGCTGGCTCTCCTGGATCGGGACGGTGTCTACGGCGCGGCGCGGTTTCACCTGGCGGCCAGAAAGGCCGGAATCCAGGCGCACCTCGGCTCCGAAATCACGACCGTTGAGGGGAGCCGCCTGCCTTTGCTCGTCGAAAGTCAAAGCGGGTATCGGAACCTGTGCCGCCTCGTCACGGAGATGAAATTGCGGGCGCAGAAGGGGGAAGGCGCAGCAACCGATGAAGACCTGGCGGCGTTTTCCAGGGGACTCGTCTGCCTGACCGGAGGCGCCGGCGGGCCGCTGGCGCTTGCCCTGCGCGAGGGATTTGAATCCGGAGTGAAATGTGTGGAGCGGCTCCTCCGCATCTATGGGCGCGGGAACGTGTATGCCGAATTGCAGCGCCATTTCAGCCGCGACGAGGAGGCGCGCAACCAGGCCGTCGTCGAAATTGCGCGCCGGTGCGGGCTGCCGATCGTGGCAACGAACGGCGCCCGGCATGCGCGCCCGGCCGAGCGGCGGTTGCTCGACGTGTTGACCTGTATCAAGCACAAAGTGCGGCTCGTGACGGCGGGCCGGCTTCTCGCCCGCAACTCCGAGCTGTACTTGAAAGGCGAAAAGGAGATGGCCCCGCTTTTCGCCGACATCCCGGAAGCCCTGGCCAACACGGCGGATCTTTCCTCACGGCTCGGGTTCACGCTCGAAGACCTCGGCTACGAATTTCCACGCTATCAGGTCCCCGAAGCGGAGACCCAGGCGAGCTTTTTGCGCAAGCGCGTGGACGAAGGGGCGCGCGAGCGCTATCGGCCGTACCACGAGCGGGCCCGGCAGCAGATCGAGCGCGAGCTCGCCTTGATCGAGAAACTCGACCTTGCCGGCTACTTCCTCATCGTGTGGGACATTGTCCAGTTCTGCCGGAGGCAAGGCATCCTGGTCCAGGGGCGCGGTTCGGCAGCCAACAGCGCCGTGTGCTACTCCTTGGGAATTACCGCCGTGGATCCGGTGGGGATGGATCTGCTCTTCGAGCGCTTCCTCTCGGAAGAGCGGGGCGAGTGGCCCGACATCGACCTGGACTTGCCGAGCGGCGAACGGCGGGAGCGCGCAATCCAGTATGTGTACGAGCGGTACGGAAAGCACGGAGCCGCCATGACGGCAAACGTCATCACATATCGCGGGCGCCTGGCCGCGCGCGAGGTCGGCAAGGTCCTCGGCTTCGATGCCGAGACTCTGGGGCGCCTGGCGAAACTGGTGCACGTCTGGGAGTGGCAGGACCCGAAGGACACGACCGAACGCCAGTTCCGCGAGTCGGGTCTCGATCTCAACAATCCTCGCATTCGGGAATTCGCCCGGCTTTACAACGAAATCCAGGACCTGCCCCGCCACCTGGGGCAGCATTCGGGCGGAATGGTAATCTGCCAGGGCCAGCTGAGCGAGGTGGTGCCGCTCGAGCCGGCGGCGATGCCGGGCCGCGTCGTGGTCCAGTGGGACAAGGACGACTGCGCTAGCATGGGCATCCTGAAGGTCGATCTGCTGGGTCTGGGAATGATGGCAGTCCTGGAGGAATGCCTGGCGCGCATCCGCGAGTCCTATGGAGAGGAGGTTGATCTGGCGCACCTCCCGCAGGACGACCCGGCCGTCTACGAGGCGCTCCAGACGGCCGACACCATCGGTATGTTTCAGGTGGAGAGCCGCGCGCAGATGTCCTGCCTCCCGCGGCTGCGTCCGAAGAACTTCTACGACATCGTCGTGGAGGTGGCGATCATCCGGCCGGGCCCGATCGTCGGCAAGATGGTCCATCCCTACCTGAGGCGGCGGCAGGGGAAGGATCCCGCCGAATGCCTGCACCCATCGCTCGAGCGGGTCCTGCGCCGCACCCTGGGCGTGCCGCTGTTTCAGGAGCAACTGCTGCGGATGGCCATGATCTGTGCCGGCTTCACCGGAGGAGAGGCCGAGGAGCTCCGCCGCGCCTTCGGCTTCAAGCGCTCCCACGAGCGGATGGAGGATATCGAGGTCAAGCTGCGCCGCGGGATGGAGACGAACGGCATCGCCGGCGCGACTCAGGATGCGATCGTCCAGTCGATCACGTCGTTTGCGCTGTACGGTTTCCCCGAGTCCCATGCGGCGAGCTTCGCCCTGATCGCTTATGCAAGCGCTTTCTTAAAGTGTCACTACCTGGCCGCCTTCACCGCCGCGCTGCTCAACAACCAGCCGATGGGCTTCTATCATCCGGCGACGATCGTCAAGGACGCGCAGCGTCACGGGCTGAGGTTTCTCCCGATCGACGTCACGCGCTCGGATTGGGACTGCACGATCGAGGAACATCTGAGCAAGTGCGTGCGGCTCGGACTGCGCTACGTGCATGGTCTGCGCCAGGAAGCAGCCCGGGCACTCCTGCGCGAGCGCATGCGCGCCCCCTTCGCGGCCATTGAGGATCTTGCCGTCCGGGTGCCGGAGCTGCGCAAACCGGAGCTGGCGATGCTGGCCCGGATCGGCGCGCTGAATTTTATTGCGGACAGCGCTGAAATCCACCGTAGAGACGCGCTCTGGCAGGTCGAGCGGCTTGGACGCTCCCCGGGCGCCCTCTACCGCAACCTCCGGGAAATGGATGGGGGTTCGCCCCTCCGGCCCATGTCGGACCAGGAGCGCCTGTCGGCGGACTTTCACGGAACGGGGCTCACCATCGGAAAACACCCGATGGCCTTTCGCAGGCGGGAGCTCCAGCGCCTTGGGGTTCTGAGGGCGGCAGACTTGAAAGGGATGCGCGACGGCGACCTGGTGCGCGTCGCCGGCATCGTGATCGTGCGCCAGCGGCCCGGGACCGCCAAGGGGTTCGTCTTTCTCAGCATGGAGGACGAAACCGGTATCCTGAACATTATCGTGGAGCCAAACCTGTTCGACGCCTGCCGGACGGAGCTTGTGAACGAGCCGGTCCTTCTGGTCGAGGGGAGGCTGCAGAACCTGGATGGCGTGGGCTCGGTCAAGGCGCAACGCGTATTGCCGCTCCGGCCGGGTGCCGCCGCCACGGCATCCCGCGACTTCCACTGACCCCCTTTGATTGCGGATTTCGGATTATCCGATTGTGGATTTTGGATTTCAGCTGGACCTATATAGACAGATCTCTGAACAGGATGCCCCCAAATCCGCAATCCGAAATCGCAAATTGCTTTTGTTTACTATCTCCTTTATCATATGAATCTTAGGAGCATACGTGGAACAGATCGCTCCTGAAAGTGGGTTTTCCCCAAAAACAACCCACAGGTCTGGGGGCAACAAGGGGTTCGCATCAGGTGGCAGACGGAACCTGGTCGGCCCGCCCTGGTCCGGGTGCCAGGAGAGTACGATGCAGGCAGGGTGGCGCCAAAAGAATCGTCCGTCCGAAACAGTAGATTAATAGGAAGAAAACTTGATGGAAGGTTGATTGTAGGCGGCAGGCAAGAGTCGTAGATGAAGAACGGGTAAAAAATGGCGAAATCGGACCGTGCCGCGCACCGTCCAAGATGAACATCTGGGTCAGACTTTGAGGTTGAGATTTGCCGCTGCCGCGGGCGGAAGACTAGTGAGATCGTGGAAATTGTCCGCGGTGAAATCAGTAAGCTGACCCCATGCATCTCCCCAAATGCAAAGGAGACCTTACGGTAGCGCGATGCCACGCTGTAATCGAAGGCTGAACAAAGCAAAGCCTGGATGAGGGTCAACCCATTCGGGCGACAAAAACGATCACGGATTCTCCGCCAGCTTCTCGACCGTGCTTTAAGCTTCGAAGTCCTCGCCAAAAAACCCCCGGGGATCCCTATCCCGGAACATAGATATTGCCCGCCACCGCCCCTTCCTTTGGAAACGTCAGGAGCAATCCATGATCAAGGAAATGATTGTCAACGCCACGCCGCTCGAGATCAAGATCGCGATCCTCGAGGACGACCAGCTGGCGGAGCTTTACATCGAGCGAAATAAGAATCGCGGGATTCTGGGAAATATCTACAAAGGGAAAGTGACCAAGGTCCTCCCAGGGATGCAGTCGGCATTTGTGGACATTGGTCTCGAGAAGGATGCTTTTCTCTATGTTTCCGATTTCATAGAGGATGCGGAGGAGTACGATAAAGTGTTCTCCGCTGAGGAAGATCCAGTGGCAGACGCAATCGCCGAAGGCGAGACCTCGGAGCGGCCGGTCCGAGGGGACCCGCGCAGGGGGGAAAAGCCGCGGTGGCGTGATCGCCGCGAGAGGTGGGAGTCCACACGTGAGCCCACACGGGTTGCTGCGCCCCCTGTTCCTGCAGACGGGGAGGCGGCTGTGGGTCTGGAAAACTGGTTTCTGACCTCGGAGACAGAGAGAGCGGCCGAAAAGTTTCTGGATCCAAGTGCTCCGATGGGGATATCCACGGAGATTCCGGCTCCCGGAGAGCTCGTATCGTCCGCTTTGGGATTGCCGCCCGCGGGTGTCGCTGGACAGGCCTTGACAGCCGGTAGTGAGCAGCCTGCGGACCCAACAGTTTTGGAGCGGCCGGTCGGGCCCGCGGCGTTGAATGAGCCGATTCAACCAGCAGAGAACGCGCCGCTGGACAGCGCTTCCCTTAGGGATAGGGGAGATGTGGCTCCTTTTTCAGTTGACGGAGGAAACCGCAAGACCGGGCCTAACGCGCGAAGGCGCGGCGGCCCGGGGGCGCGGCGGAAGCGTTACACCGCCGCGCGCCATTCCAAGCACAACGAAAGGCACTCTATCGACGACATGCTCCGGGAGGGGCAGGAGATCCTGGTGCAGGTCGCAAAGGAGCCCATCGGCAAAAAAGGAGCCCGGGTTACCAGCCATATCGCCTTGCCCGGCAGGTATTTAGTCTATATGCCTACGGTAGATCACATCGGAGTTTCCCGCAAGATCGCGTCCGATGCGGAGCGCAGCCGCCTGAAGGACGTTGTTCTTAAGAATCGGGACAGGTTTGGCGGAGGAATCATCGTCCGGACGGCCGCGGAGGAGCACTCCGAAGAGGACCTGACCAACGATTTGAACTATTTGGTTAAGCTTTGGGAGGACGTTCGGGGACGGGCGGAAAAGGCCTCGGGGCCGGCGCTGATTCATTCTGAGCTGAACCTCGTGCAGCGGCTTTTGCGGGATCAATTCTCTTTTGAGTTCGCGGCGGTCCGTGTGGACGAAGAGACGGAATACCAGAGAGTTGTCGAGTTTGTGGACAAAATCTATCCGAATCTCGTGCACCGGGTGAAGCTCTTTACAAAGGACACCCACATCTTCGACGAATATGGGATCACGGCTGAGACCGAGAAGCTGTTGCAGCCCAAGATCTGGTTGAAGAGCGGCGGCTATATCGTTATCAACCAGACAGAAGCCCTCGTAAGTATCGACATCAACACCGGGAAGTTCGTGGGGCGCGGGAACAGTTTGGAAGAGACGATCACCCGTACCAACCTGGAAGCAGTCAGGGAGATCGTCAAGCAGATCCGTCTGCGGGACCTGGGCGGGATCATCGTGATCGACTTTATCGACATGGACGAGCGCAAGAACCGCAAGCGGGTCATGGAAGCGCTCTCCCAGGAGATCGCCAAGGACAAGGCTCCCAACAAGATTCTAGAGTTCAACGAGTTCGGCCTGGTGGCCATTACTCGCAAGCGTGTCAAGCAGTCGCTGGAACGCACATTGTGCCAGCCCTGTCCCTACTGCAGCGGGTCCGGCATGGTTAAGTCCGTAGCGACCACTTGCTACAGCATCTACCACGAGCTGGAAAAGATGAAAAACTACGTCGATGGAGAGATCATGATCCGCGTCCATCCGGATGTGGCGCGGGCGCTCCGGGAAACCGAATCCAACGTTATCGCCGAACTTCGCCACATGCTGAACCGGGAGGTGCTGATCAAGTCAGATCCCGGCCTGCACATCGAGCATTTCAATATCGTCACCTGAAGGGAGCGGAGGAGCAGCGGGGCAGGGGAGCTGAGGAGTCGAGGTTAAAGACAGGTTAAAGACCTACGTTCTACGGTTCGGCTTAAGCAGCCACGCTAACGGGTGCACTATCATTCTCACCAGCTTTCCTAGTATCCGATCATATACCTCATGGAGTTCCTTTGCTTGGCTGCCCTCGAGATACTTGCATCTGCTGGCGAATTCAAGCCACGTTTGAGTTTCTGCTGCTTCGGCCTCGGAGTCGTTCAGCTTGAAGGACGAAGGCTCCCTCGTACCTGCGCTTACGCCATGCCTCAGACAGGTTCGCACAAACTGCGCGCGATGATCGGCGAATCTGATCCGTCAGTGAGAAACGTTCCTCAATTGGGAAGCTCTTGGTGAGCTCGAATATCCGCATGGCTACATCGAATGCAAGCTTGTATACATCCAAATTCTCTATTGGCTTTTGAATCATGTTCTCCTCCGCTCCTCTGCCCCTCTGCCGCTTTCTAAGAGTCGAGGACGGAGCGAGTCTTTTCGACAAGAACCTCCGGGCTGAATGGTTTCTGCAGGAAGGCTAAGTTCAAATCAAAGGCGCCCTCGCGAAACACTACAGAGTCCGTGTAGCCTGACATGTAGAGCATCTTCGTGCCTGGGTGCAATTGCGCCAACTGTTCCGCAAGCTGCAGCCCACCCATGCGCGGCATCACCAGATCCGTGAGGACAAGATGAACGCGGTCGGGGTAATTTCCGATAACCTGGAGTGCCTCCACGCCGTGACGGGCTTCCAGCACATTATAGCCGTACGTGCGCAGCACACTTCGAACCAGATCCCTAACCGCATCCTCGTCCTCAACCACCAGCACCGTTTCGGAACCGCGCAATGATGCGGGTATGGCTGCCGGGGGTTGCGGGGATTTGATGACTCCATCCGCCCTGGGGAGATAGATGCTGAATCTGGCGCCTTTATCGGGTTCGCTTTCCACCGCGATCGATCCGCCGCTCTGTTTCACAGTCCCGTAGACCGTGGAAAGTCCGAGCCCTGTCCCCTTGCCCTGCTCCTTGGTCGTAAAGAAAGGCTCGAAGAGGTGATCTCGTGCCGCTTCATCGATGCCCGGCCCCGTGTCGGTTACCGACAGCACCACATACAGGCCCGCGTGTAGCAACCCAAGGCGGAGGGCCTCCGTCCGGTCGACCTCGGCGTTGGCAGTCTGGATGACAAGCATTCCCCCTCGAGGCATGGCATCGCGGCTGTTGATCGCGAGGTTCAGAAGCACCTGCTCTATCTGTCCCGGGTCTGCCTTTACAATCCCCAGGCCTTCGCCCGGATGGAAGACCAGGTCGATGTCCTCGCCCAGCAAACGCCGCAAAATCTTGTCGAGATTTGACACCACCACGTTGAGGTCCAGCAACTGCGGTAAGAGGATCTGCCTCCGGCTGAATGCGAGGAGTTGCCTGGTCAGCATGGCCGCGCGTTGGCCGGCCTTCTTAATGGCTTCTACATCTTCGCGCATAGGGAGACCGGGTTCGATTTCGGTCAGGAGCAAATCCGAGTATCCCAATACGGCGGTAAGCAGGTTGTTGAAATCGTGCGCGACCCCTCCGGCGAGTCTGCCTACAGCTTCCATTTTCTGGGAGGCGCGCACTCGATCTTCCAATCTTCGCCGTTCGCTCACATCGCGCGCCACAAACTGGAAGCCCACAGGTTTCCCTTCCCGGTGAATCACCGAGGGGCTGATTTCCAGAGGTATCTGTTTCCCGTTTTTGGTGTTGATCTCCAGTTCGCAAATGGCTGCCGTGTCCTCGCCTCTCAAACTGCGCTCCTGCGCGCCGCGTGCAAGCTCCAGCTGCCCCGGCGGGAGAACGTTGGCAATGTTCATCCGCAAGGCCTCTTCCCGCGAATAGCCCAATACCCTCTCGCCGGCGTTGTTGACGGAGGTGAAGTTTCCCTGGAGATCGATGGTGAAGATGGTATCGTTGGCGTTTTCAAAAAGCTCGCGGTACCGCTCCTCGCTTTGAACGAGGGCCTCCTTCGCGCGCCGGTGGTCGGTTGCATCGAGTGCAACGGCGAGGACACAGATCTCGCCTTTGGCATTGCGCAGGGGAGTCGCATGCGATTCGAGCAAGCGCCGGGTTCCCTTGAGCCCGATGATTTCGTACTCCATCCCGACCTTTTCGCCGAGCAAGACCCGCTGGGAGCAGGACGTAAATGTATCCCGGTATTCAGGAACAATGAATTCGATTATCGGCCTCCCCAGGACCAGCTCGGGACGGTCCGCTTCCACCATGGCGAGGCCGGCCTGATTCATTTCAACGAGAATACCGTTCTGGGACAGCAGTTTGATGGAGATCGGTGCGGATTCAAAGATCGCACGGAGGCGATTCTCACTCTCCTTTAGCTCCTTTGCCGCCTTCTTCCGCGCGCTGATGTCGCGCGCGAAGGCGCAGGCGTATCCCTTTCCGTTGAATTCCAGATAACTGCTCGTGATCTCGACCGGTATCAGTTTCCCGTCTTTGGTGCGATGGCGGGACTCAAAGGTTAGCGTGCCGCCTTGCTGGGTAAGCTGCCATTTTTCGGGCCACGCTTCTGCCGAGAAATAAGGATCGATATCGCGCAGCGTCATCGAGAGCAACTCCTCTCGCGAGTATCCCAGAGTCCGGCAGGCTGTATCGTTCACATACAGAAACCGGGCGTCGGGACCTACCCAGAAGGCGCCTTCCGGGGCGTGCTCAATGGAGAAATGCATGAAGCGAAGCTGTTCCTCCGTTTGTTCCAGCCTGGCCTGTGAAGCTTGCAGCTCTGTCAGCTGACGCCGCAGTTGGGCTATTTCATCGCCGAGCCGATTAGCTCGATCGCTCATTGCTTTTGGCCTCTTCCCACAGGGCATCCATCTCGGCAAGGGTGGCGTCTTTCAACTCCCGCCCCTGTTCTTTCACGCGAGTTTCCAGGTAGCGGAAGCGCCTGATGAATTTCTTGTTGCTGCGCCGGAGGGCGGTCTCCGGGTCGATTCCGAGAAACCGGGCTACATTCACCACAACAAACAGCAAGTCCCCCACTTCCTCCGCAACAGGCTCTGGTTCCGGGTTCCGGTAGGCCCGCAAAATTTCGTCGGACTCTTCCTTGAGCTTCAACAGAACGTCTTCCAGCCGAGTCCAGTCGAAGCCAACGCGAGAAGCCTTCGCCGTGATCTGGTAGGCCTCATACAGGGCCGGGAGGCGAGAGGGGATGCCGTCCAGCAGCGATTTCTCCGAGTCGGGCCGGGAAGCGGAGGCTCGCCCTTTTTCTGCGGCCTTGATGTCCTCCCAGTTCCGCAAAACATCTTCAGCGGTCTTCAAGAGAGCATCGCCGAAGACGTGCGGATGCCTGCGCACCATCTTTTCGTGGAGCCGATCGATGATATCGGCCAGGTGGAACTCCCCCCTTTCCTGCGCAATCTGCGCGTGAAAGACGACCTGAAAGAGCAGGTCTCCGAGCTCTTCCTTCAAATCGCGCGGATCGGGGCCGTCCAAGGCGTCGAGAACCTCGTATGCTTCCTCAATGAGCATGGGTTTGAGCGTCTCGCGTGTCTGCTCCTTATCCCACGGACAGCCCCCTTCGCCTCGAAGCTGCTCGACCAGTTCCACCAGTTTTTGAATGTCAGCTTTCTTGCCGGTCATTAGAGTCCCAAAGTCTAACACATCAGAGGTTCGGAGTTCAGGCTTTAGCCCGCCTGCGGGCGTAATTAGACGTGGGAGTCAATTTGACGCTGCGTGAACTCCTCAGAAGCTGTGGAGAATGAATTCAATTCGTGTTAATTCGTGGAATTCGTGGCCACTAAAAGCCGCCACGAATTCCACGAATTTCACGAAAACAATCACTGCCATTTGGATGTCGTTGGTTCCAAATACAATTTTTTCACAGTCTCTCCGGCCGTGCTGCTTGACTCCACTTTTAACTGCACCCCCTGCCTACAGGGCCCCGGCAAAATCAGCAATTTCTTGAAAGTGACAAATTACCAATGACAGATGACAAATCCCCGGTGGCAATCCGATCCGGTCTATTTTGTCAGTTGTCATTTCGAGTCTCGGGCGGGCGACCATGAAGGTGGATTTTTTCACGACGGATTCGCGAAACCCGGGGGAAT
>Ga0209056_10006334_pt1 | contig 12240 bp, 14 predicted proteins | sample GraSoiAngelo_114_FD_185876 | JGI IMG/M metagenome (GOLD analysis project Ga0209056, IMG submission 185876) | Grasslands soil microbial communities from the Angelo Coastal Reserve, California, USA - 14_0903_13_40cm (SPAdes) (version 2) | ecosystem: Environmental > Terrestrial > Soil > Grasslands... | reverse complement strand
GGGCTGTGCTGTCAGCGTCAGGGGCTTCGAATGGCGGGCGCGTCACGGTCGGAGTGGAGGAAGCACCGGGGCAAGCGGGCTGGTTCGCAAGCGACGGGCCAGAAGGCTAACCTATCGTGCAAAAACATTACATATTCATTTCCTACCCATTCCTGTTGCAATCTCTCCGCGGCGTGATATATGCTTTCGCTCGCAACACGCCCAAAGGGGGAGATAGATGACTGACGTAGCTACCGTCCAGAGAACTTACCCTTGGACAACCAACGTGGACGGAGTGCGCCTCACGTTTCGGCTCATGGAGCCGTCTGACCGCCAGGCTGTTCTCGACTTCGCCCGGTTGCTGCCCAACGACGACCTGATGTTCCTACGCACGGACATCACCCAGCCGAAGACGGTGGACGCCTGGATTAACTACATCAAGACCGGCCGCACGATAACTGTCGTCGCGGAAGCCGACGGCAAGATAGCCGGCTACGCGAGCATCCACCTGAACGATGCCCTCTGGACTCGCCACGTCGCCGAGCTGCGGGTCCTCGTGGCCCGGGATTATCGCGGACTGGGCCTTGGCAAGAAGCTAACGAATGAAGCCTTCGCGATCGCCAAGGATCTCTCGCTGAAGAAGATCACTGCCCAGATGCCGACGGATCAACGCGGCGCTCGCCAGGTGTTCGAGCGGCTGGGCAGACACACGACCTACTGATCATGTCGTACGACGTGGCAGGCTTCAACAACGACGCTCACGGCAGGTCTCGAAACTAGCCGAAGTCTCAGAAGAACAAAAGGCCGCCCATTAGGGCGGCCTCGATTTTTAGTCCGAATCGCTAACCGGCATCCGCCGCCATGCGCTCGCCTGCGGCCGCCGCGGAACCGCGGCGACGGCTTCCCACCCTCGTCGTTTGCCGGGCGGCGCCCATCTGTGGCAGGTCGGACCTATCCACGCCAGCGGCCGAGCGAAGCTCCACGAATGCCTGGTCCAGGAACTCCTTTAGCCTAGCGACGTCGGGAGCGGCGTTCGGGTCGGCCATGAGGCCGAAATAGAGCTTCTGATCATAGCTGGTCACCCCACAGCCGACGCCCATCTCCCACGCAAGGGGCATCATCGGGTAATGGGCGAGCAACCGGTGGCCGACGCTATACAGCGGGATCATCGGCCCGGGGATGTTCGTGCAGACGAGGTTCGCCAGGTTGTTGGACGGCGGCGGCAGGAGCCCGGCGAGCGACTGGATAGCCGGCGGGACTGCGCCGAGAAAATCGGCGAGGATCTCCGTGCCGGACGCCACGTTTTGCCGCTTCAGCTTCTCCGTCGTCTCGGTTATTGTCCTCAGGCGGGTGACGGGATCGTGCTCGCCGGCCGGCGCCTCGATCAGCAGCATCGAGACACGGTTCCCGAGGTTGCCGCGCTCGTCTTCGCGGCGAACGTTGACCGGCGCCAGTATGCGCACCTTGCGGTCCTGCGTGCTATGACCATGCATCTCCAGGTAGCGCCCGAGCGCGCCGGCGAGGACTGTCAGCACGACGTCGTTGACTGTCCCGCCGCAGGAAGCGCGAATGCCGCGTATCTCCGCGAACGAGAACTCGCTGCAGGCCAACCGGCGCTCTCGTGTCAGGGGCTTGTTGAATGGCGCGCGAGCGACCGGGTTCGCCATGTATAGCTGCGTCGCCTCGAGGCTGCGCAGCGCGGTTCGGGTGCGGCTTTCGCCGGTGAGCATCGAGTCGACGGTGCTCTTCTGAAGGTCGCTCAGGCGGTCAAGGCGCTCGGTCATGTTATCGAAGATCGCGTCGATAAAGCGCGTAGGCGCCGCCGGAATCGGCGGGCGGGCATCGATAACGACCGGCGGAGGAGGCGCCGGATTCGACGACACGTCAAGGACGATCATCAGGAGCTCGATGCCCGAGACGCCGTCCACGAGGCAGTGGTGAACCTTCGATACCAGCGCGGTCCGATTACCTTCCAACCCTTCGACCTGGTACATCTCCCACAACGGCTTGTTGCGGTCGAGCATGCCTTCGAAAAGCTTCGCCGACGTCTCCATGAGCTGCACATCTGTTCCCGGCCGATCGAGCTTGACGCGCCTGACATGGCGGTGCAGGTCGAAATCGGGGTCCCATTCCCAGGTCGGGTGGCCGATGTTGAACGGCGCCGGTACGGCGCGCTGCTGGTAGCGCGGAATCAGGTGGATCTTAGACGCGATGTTCTGAACGAAGCGCTCATAGGGGACAGCCCCGTCGAAAATGGCTATGGAGCCGATATGCAAGGGCGCTTCCGGTCGCTCCATATAGAGGAAAGACGCGTCCTGCGCACTGAAGCGCCTTCTGTCATTGTCTTGGGACATCGTCGCTTCCCTTCACCCGGACGGGCTTTCATGATGGGCTGACAACCTGCCGGTCCGGTTGACCCCCCGCAAGCGATAAAGGCATTATATACCGTCACTAGCGAAGGGGAACCTCTAAATGCGACTTTTCTAAGCGGGAAAAGCGCGCTCTGTTAATATAGAACCACGGTACGTCTATTAGCGGTGCCATATGGCGAAAAGGCGTAAGTACCTTGACGAAGAGTTCGAAGCAAGCGCCTCTCTTCCGCTGTGGCGAGAGGCATTGCTGGGTATCGACTGGCTTTCGCTTCGAATCTCTGCCGTCTATCTAGGAATCGGCATCCCGCACGGCGACAACTCCGCCGTGCTGATAATCCCCGGGTTCATGGGCTCCGATCAGTACCTCGGCGATATGTACAGTTGGCTCGGCCGCATCGGCTACCAGCCATATCTTTCCGGCATCGGCCGCAATGCGGACTGTCCGGAGGTCCTGACGATGCGCCTGCGTGAGACGATCGACCGCGCTTCCGAAGAATCGGGAGGCAAAGTGCATCTCGTTGGGCATAGCCTTGGCGGCGTAATTGCCCGCGGTGCGGCCACCCGCTGGCCCCATCTCGTCGCCTCCGTGACGACGATGGCCTCTCCCTTCCGCGGTGTCCGCGTTCATCCGTTCGTCCTTCAGACGGCGTTCCTCGTGCGCGGTCGCATCCGGCAGCGGCGGAACGGTCCGTCCGTCATGCCCAACTGTTACAGCGGCGAGTGCGCATGCGAGTTCGTCACGTCCGTGCGCGCGAACTTCCCGGCGTCCATGCCGAAGCTGGCTATCTACACTACGACGGACGGCGTCGTAGACTGGCGCTGCTGCATCAATGAAGACGGCACGGACGTAGAGGTGCCCGGGACTCACGTCGGCCTCGCTTTCAACCCACAGGTGTACCGCCACATCGCAAACTTCCTCGCCGCACCCGAGAATTACAACCGCAAGCGCCGTGGCGCCGCTTAGCACCTGCTCCCGGCCAAACGGCATCGCGCGCTTCATTCCGCGGGGTAAGCTACGTCCGTTCGTCGATCTGATCTGGCAGTACAACGGCCTATTGCAGGCGCACGACCTCGAACGTGTCCTGCCCACCGGCACGATGAGTATCATTATCAACCTGGCCGACGACAAGTCGCGCAAATACGCTCCGGCCGACCCACGCCGCGTCGAGCGCCTCCCGGGTAGTATCCTCAGCGGCCCTCGCGGCGCCTACTTCTTGATCGGCACAGCCGAACAGGCGTCCGTTCTCGGCGTCGCGTTCACGCCCGGCGGCGCGGCTCCTTTCCTCCACATGCCGGCGAGCGAGGTCCGCGATCTACTTGTCTCTCTGGAGGATGTCTGGGGCGCCGAAGCGCACGGCCTTCGTGAGCGGCTGCTCGAAGCCACACCCGATGGCCGCTTCGCGATTCTGGAAAGCTGGCTGCTGCAGCAGGCTTGCGGCGACCTCACCCAGCACCCGGCCGTTACCCACGCTCTGACCGAGTTCGGCGGCGTGCCTCACATACAGAGCGTTTCCGAGGTCACTGATCACGTTGGCCTCAGCTCCCGGCGTTTCATAGAGGTCTTCGACGACGAAATCGGCCTGACTCCAAAGCTCTACTGCCGCATTCGGCGCTTTCAGCACGCGATCAGGCTAGTCCACGAGAGCGATGACGTCGACTGGGCAGACCTGGCCGCCCGAGTGGGCTACTACGATCAATCGCATTTGATCGGGGAGTTCCAGGAGTTCTCCGGGCTCAACCCGAGCGCTTACCTCAAAGACCGTGGCATCCACATGAACCATGTGCTGTTTCGGGCCTGATCCCCTGGCCGGGTCAATTTCTTACAATACTCGCTGCTATCGGTCCGTCGGACAATTGGGGCGGAAAGGAGGAGCGTAATGGCAAGCGTTCGGTACATGGTCAATAACGTCAGTGAGGCGATGGAATTCTACTGCGAGCGCCTCGGATTCGCCATTGAGAGGGACATGCAACCGAACTTCGCGTCTGTTCGCCTCGACGACCTCTCGCTCTGGCTCGCTGGGCCGGGCAGCTCCGCCGACCGGCCGATGCCGGACGGCGCGAAGCCGGAGGCGGGCGGGTGGAATCGGCTAGTGATCCATGTCGATGACATCGAGGCGCTTGTTCAGCGACTCAAGGATGCCGGAGCCTCCTTCAGAAACGAGATCGTGCGTGGCCCGGGAGGCGCGCAGATTCTCATCCAGGACCCTTCCGGCAACGTCGTCGAGCTGTTTCAGCCGGCGTCATAGTCCATCTCTGGAGCCTACAGGTCGATCACGGAGGCGCAGTGGCGAACAAGAGCGCCTTAGACCGTGTGCGCGAGATCTGCCTCGCCCTACCCGAGGCGACGGAGAAGCCCTTCGGCGGACATACTGATCCGACCTGGCGGGTGCCAGACAAGATCTTCGCGATGTACAGCGACAACCACCACGGCGACGGAAGGGTCTCGCAGTGCAAGGCACCTCCGGGGGCACAGGAAGTGCTGACCGGCGCAGACCCCCAGCGCTTCTTCATCCCGCCCTATGTCGGTCATATTGCTGGGTCGGTATACGACTCGACGTCCGGCCGGTCGATTGGGATGGCCTCGCAGCCCTCGTCAATGACAGCTACAGGATGACCGCGCCGAAAGGGCTGCTAAAGCAGCTAGACCCGGCTGGCTAAAGGATGCGAAAAGGAGGAAACTCTATGCCCGAGAACAATAACAACGTCGCGAACAACGTCGCGCAACACATCGTCCCGATGATCGCCTATGAGAATGGCGCCGGGGCGATCGACTGGCTGGTACGCGCCTTCGGATTTTGGGAGGTTATACGCATGTCAGACAACGACGGGCGTATCGGCCACGCGGAGCTCGAGCTCGGCGGGGGCGTGATCATGCTGGCCTCGGCGACGCCCGACTACCAGAGCCCGCGACGTCACCGCGAGCAGTGCGAGCCGGCGAGGGCATGGTCGGCCGTTCCGTGGATTATCGATGGAGTGATGGTCCAAGTGAGCGACGCCGACTCCCACCATCAGCAAGCCCGGAAGGCCGGTGCACACATCCTGTCGGAGCCGGAAGACAAGCCATTCGGCCGCATCTACCGGGCCGAAGACCTGGAAGGCCACAGATGGATGTTCTTGCAAGCAGCCGGCTAGCCGGCTGAGCGACCAAGATTCGAGCAAGAGAAGGAGGAAAGAAAATGGCAGTTAAATGGATTCCTGAGGGTTACCACGTGGTGACGCCATATTTCGTCGTGCCCGGCGCGGCGGACTTCATCGAGTTCCTGAAAGAAGCATTCGGCGCGCAGGAGAGGGAACGGTTCGGCCCGCCTGACGGCCAGATCATGCACGCGGAAGTGAGCATCGGCGACTCTGTAATCATGCTCGGCGACGCCTCCGCTGAGTTCGAGGCCACACGTTCCTCGACACACCTGTATGTGGACGATGTCGATGCGGCGTACGAGCGCGCACTCGGAGCGGGCGGCGAGTCCCTGCGTGAGCCGCAGGACCAGTTCTACGGAGACCGCAGCGCGGGGATTAGGGACCGCTTCGGCAACCAGTGGTGGCTGGCAACCCACGTCGAAGAGGTCTCGGTAGAGGAGATGCAGAGGCGTCAGGCGGCAATGGCGCAGGCCTGACGACCCGCGGAACCAGAAGGAGAGACGCCCCGGAGAACCGGGGCGTCTCATCGCTGCGGGAGAGGGGAAGGCGATTTAGCTGGCGGTGTCGGACGACTCGCGGGCGCTCTTGCGCGCGGCCGCCTTCGGGCGGCCGTTGGTGGCGCGGTTGCGGATGCTCTGGACGGCCGTGCCTGCGCGGCCGACGGCCTCTCGCGTCGCCTCGATCGCGGCCTGGCCAGCGGAGCGGTTGGACTCAATCACGCGCCGCACAACCTCGCGGCCCTCACGCTGGCTGTCCGAAAGCTCGTCCAGCAGCTGGCGCGTTAGATCGAGCACGCGCCCCTGGGAGTCCGTCGCCGAACGCACGGCGGCGGTGTAGAAGCCGCTCACGTCTCGCGGGGACGAGGCGATTCGCCGGGTGAGGTCGATCGCTTCGCGCTGGCCGCGCTCAACCTCGTCGATGAGCTGCCGGGAGACGCGGTAGCCGCGGTCGTTAGCCGACTTGGCGGCATCGAGGAGCGCGTCATAGGCCTCGTTCACCGCGGTGAAGAACTTGTCCACATTTTCTGTCCTGGGCATTGGTCTAACCTCCTATTGACAAAGAATTTATCTAGGTGCAGAATACACATAGCAGCAATTTGATGTCAACCCCTTGAGAGGGCGAATTTCAGAAAATGGCGAACACAGCTAAGAAAAACACGGAAAACGACGCAGCCCATAACGGCAAACCGGTAGGCTCTCCATTTAGTCCTCGCCTGCACGGCGATCTGCTCAGCTCCAGCTTGCTGGCCTACCTGCGCCGCTGGAATGCATACGGCTATCAGCTCGTGCAGGAACTGGGAAAGGCCGGCCTCGCGAGCTTCGACTCGACGACTGTCTACCGGACGCTTCGACAGCTGGAACGCGCCGGGCTGGTCTCGTCCTTCTGGGACACGTCGGAATCCGGGCCCGCGCGGCGGATGTATGCCCTCACCCAAGCTGGAGAGGCTATGCTCGACGTGTGGCTGGAGCTGTTCGGCCGCTATCAGCAGGTATTGCATTCCGCCCTCAACTCGTTAGACAATCTCAACCGTCCCGCCGCCCGGCGGTCCGAGGCCGCTGATGGCCCGGACGAGCCGGCAGAGGAGAAGTAAATGCCTGAGACGAGCACCCGTACCGACGGCGCCGCCGGCGAGGCGATGGAACTGTGGCGAAACTGGCTGACCGAGACGGAGCGCCAATGGAACAGCTTCTTTGCCGAGGTCATGGGCCGAGACTCTTTCGGCCGCGTCGCCGGCAGCTATATGGAGGCCTACTCCGTCGTGCAGCGCGCGCTCAACCAGGGGATGGAGCGTTACCTGAACACGTTCAACCTTCCGACGCACAGCGACGTCGTCGAACTTGGCGAGCGGCTGCATAACATCGAGGAGCGGCTGGCGACGCTCGAGGCGAACCTGAACAACCTCGCTTCCGCGGCCGGCATCCCGACCACGGCAGCCGTCACCCAACTGCGGCCGCGCCGAACGCGCCGCCCCCGCACGTCCAAGAACGAATCCAAGTAACAGTCCATCCCCGCTCCAAGGAGGGCAGCCGTGGCTACCGTCCGTCAGCCCGATGTAAATAGACTTCTCGGCGCCGCCCAGACGGAGGTCCAGAAGAACCGCCAGCGGATCGAGAAGGGTCTCGATATCCTCCTCGCCCGTGAGGAGCCGCCCGTTGGCGTCACCCCCAAGGACGTCATCTACTCACGCGGGACGCTCCGCCTGTATCACTATCGCCCCATGACCGACGAGGTGTACCGCGTGCCCGTCGTCTTCGTCATGTCGCTTGTCAGCAAGCCGTTCATCCTTGACCTGACTTTCGGCCAGAGCTTCGTCCAGTACATGCTTGCCCAAGGGTTCGACGTCTTCATGGTGGATTGGGGCATTCCCCGGCCGGAAGACAAGCGCCTGAAGCTGGACGACTACGTGCTCGATTTCATGCCGCGCTGCTTGGAGCAGGTGCAGAAAGCGACGGGAGAGAAGGAGTACAGCATCCTCGGCTACTGCATGGGCGGCCAGTTGGCCCTGATGTACGGTGGACTGAACCCCGAAGCGCCCATCGCCAACCTCGTCTGCGCCGCGACGCCCGTCGATATGGAAGGGATGGGACTGTTCCGGCACTTCTCCGATCGGCGCTGGTTCGATGTGGACCGTCTAGTCGACGCCATCGGAAACATCCCGCCCGATTTCATGCTGCGCTCCTTCGAGATGCTGCGGCCGATGGACCGTTGGATGAGCTATGTCCGCCTGCTAGACAATCTGTGGGACCCCGTCTTCGTCTACGGTTACCGCGTCATGTACAAGTGGACGAACGAGCAGATCCCGTTCGCCGGCGAGGCCTACCGCCAGATGATCCGCGAGCTAATGTGGGAGAACAAGCTGATGAAGAACACTCTCACGCTCGACAACAGGCGGGTGGACACGAAAGCGATCACCTGCCCGGTTCTCAACGTTATGGCGGAACACGACCATATCGCGCCCTATGCGGCGACGAGACCCCTGACTTCGCTGGTCGGCAGCCTGGACACCGAGGACGTGCTCTTAAAAGGCGGGCACGTCAGCCTCGTGGCCGGCAAGAACGCCGTCGGGCGGCTTTGGCCGAAGGTCGCGGAATGGCTCGGCGAGCGCTCAGTATGATGCGCATCGAAGGCCGCACGGCGATTATCACCGGCGCTTCGTCGGGCATTGGCCAGGCAGCGGCGCGCGAGCTTGCCGGCCAGCAAGTGAACGTCGTGCTCGCTTCACGCAGCAGGGACAAGCTCGAGGCGCTGGCACTTGACCTGGTCGCGCTTCCGGGGAGGACGCTCGTGGTTCCCACGGACGTGACCGACCGGCTCGCGGTTGAAGCGCTGGTCCGTAAGACAGCCGAGGAGTTCGGCGGCGTAGACATTCTCGTCAACAACGCCGGTTCGGGTCTTTTCGCACCTATCGCCGGCGGCAACCCCGAGAACATGCGCCGCCTATTCGATGTCAACTTTTGGGGTGCGATCAATTGCATTCAGGCGACAGTCCCGTACATGCGGACCCAGCGGGCCGGCCATATCGTAAACGTGGCGTCGCTGGCCGCGAAAGTCTCTCCGCCGTACATGGGTATCTATTCGGCCACCAAGTTCGCGCTGTCGGCAGTATCGGATGCGCTGCGCTCTGAACTCGCTGGCAGCGGGATCGGGGTGAGCACGATCTATCCCGGGCTGACGTCGACTTCATTTATGGAGAACATGACCCAGGAGCTCGAGGTGCCGTCCTTGCCGCCCGTTGCGCGCTTCGTTGACGCCAGCGTTGTGGGTCACCGCATCTCGCAGGCCATTCGCTTCGGATTCCGCGATGCGTACATCTCCCCGGAAGATATCGCCGCAGTTGCTCTGAACACCGTCGCGCCGCAGATCGTCGACTGGACGATGCGGGTATTCATGGGCCGCCCGCCTGCGCTCGATGTCCCGGAAATCGAGCTTCCTCGCTCCGGCCTGCGGCGCTGGGAAGCCGACGCTGAACCCTCCGAGCCTGCCTGAATCTGGACGCAACGTCGCCAGCTTTCTGAAACCCCAGCGCTGCTCAGTGTTACCGTCGTGCAAGCTTTGACGGATTATGCTCGCACTTGACGGAAGGGTGCCGCCCTAGAGAGAGGAGGCAGCGAGGTGCAGACGATCTTGATTCTACTTGTTGGCGCTGTCGTCGCTATCTTGCTCGTTGGCGTTGCGATCCTGTTCTACGAAGAGGACCGAAAGCGGCGCGACCTTAGAATGAGGCAGGCTATGGGGCGTGGGCGAACACTCATCCCTACGGGTGCCCGTATAGCGCCCCAACACGAGATCGCGCCGGCGCAACGTCTAAGCAGCCTGACAGTCAACCCACTTACGAGCGTCGAGGCGGCGCGCTTCTCGAGAGAATGGCGAAGAATACAGGAGCGTTTCGGGGACAACCCGCGCTCGGCACTTGCGGACGCCGACTGCTTGGCGCAGGACGTTATGGAAGCGCGGGGCCACCGGATGAACGACTTCGAACGAGTCCCGACCAGCATTCAGGCCGAATATCCGAGATATATCGAAAACTACCGCAGGGCTCGTCGCATCTCGCTGCTGATCGTCCGGGGCCAGGCCGGGACGGTGGAACTACGACAAGCGCTGGTGCACTACCGTTCGCTGTTTGAAGAACTGCTCGAGAGCGAGGAGGGGGTCCTGACGCGTTCCTAGTGAGGAACCGGTGCTGAGGCCCTCCGAGCAGGACCATGAAGAAGGGGCCGGCATGAGTCGGCCCTTTGTTTGTCGGCGATGGTGGAGACGGAGGGGAATTGAACCCCTCGTCCAGAGGAAAGCCTCCCCGAATCTCCTACAGGCTTAGCCGTCGTTTAGATCTCGCGCGGCGTACGTCCGCGGCCAACTTGCCGCCGCGCCAGCCGATGATTCTTAAGCCCCTCGTTATCGGCGTCGGAGGGACAGCACCCCGACATTGCGTCGTCGGGCCCTGCCCATCGGGGTGAGGCCTGGGCCCAACGTGGCTACCTTAGATTAGGCAGCCAAAGCGTACTGGTTTGTTCTGCCAGTTACTTTTAGCGCCACCTGATTTACGAGTTGGTGACGAACTCGGCCTGCAATCCGGGCTCAACCTTCCCTGTCGAACCCTTTCGTCCCCGCGCCCCTATTTTAGCACGTGCGGGGAGGCGGCGCGGCGTTCGACATGGACCATCTTAACCAATGGCCCACCCGAACTGGCGATTTCGTTTACCCAACCGGCACAGGCCGGCTGCTATCGTGTTTGCGGAACCCGGTCTGGAGGTCAAAAATGCGCCGAAAACCGTCTTTACCATTCGCGGCCGAAAAGGGGCAAGCAGTCACCATCGCGATTCTCTGCATGTCGATGTTGTTGGGGATGGTCTCGATGGCCACGGACCTCGGCCTGTTCTTCCATGACCGGCGACATCTACAGAACTCCACCGATGCGGCAGCCCTCGCTGGCGCCGCCGAACTGCCGCTCCACCCGGACCTCGCGGTCGATCGCGCGCGCCAGTGGGCGACGAAGAACGGGATTCCCAACGCACAGATCAAGAAGCTGGAAGTACGAACGACCGTAGTTACGAACGACACCATGTATGTTGAGGTCGAAAAGCAGTTTAACTGGATCTTCGCGCGGGCTCTGGGGCGATTCAGTGACGCAGTCTCCGCCCATGCCGCGGCGAGAGTTGGCTCCCTGTCGGGCGGTTATCACATGATGCCCTGGGCGCTGCTCCAGGGCGAATCTGTGTGCCTCAACGCCTCCGGCAATGCGATCCTGAATGCGAGTTGCAGTGTGAAGGTGGGGGCAGCCAGCGGCATTACCGGCTGGTACGGCGCTCTCGACTTCGATGGCAACGGCGGGGGCGCCTCGGAATACCAGGCGAACATCATCGATGGCACTACGGACTGGAAGTACTGTATTCACGGCGACCCCGCGCCCGGCTGCATCTCCGCGGTCTCCGTAATCGATACACTCACGGGCAATAAGGTGGGACCGACCGGGGCGGGGATCGATACACGGCTGTCGGCCGTAATCTGCGACGCTAATCACAACGGAAAGGATGACTTCGGCGAGGTATTTCAGACGAACCCGGGCGGCAGCCCGACATACGTCACGACTTGTCCAGACAGCCCGCGGCTGGTGATCATCCCGATCGTAAGCTACACGAACGTGCCGATCAAGAAGGTGACCATCGAAGGCTGGTCCCTGGCTTACCTCTCCGGCTACGCGTGCGTCGAGGCGCCTGACTGCTCGAGCGGGCACGGCCACTGGGAGGTGCAGATCCAGATCGTGGATGCTGCTTATTCCCAGTCGGCCGGCTTCCTCGGCGCCTACGACGCCGATTCCGGCATCACGATTCGCCGTCTAATCGACTAACCCTCCTCCTCCCTCCAGCATGCGGCGGCCTGTTCGAACAGGCCGCCGCTCGGCTCGCCCGGCTCGCCTCGCATTCAGGCTTAACCGAGCATTCACTAACGTTAACTTCTGGTAAACCGAAAGCCGCCAGCACCGGCGATAGGCTAATTACAAGTCAAGAAAGATCTGAGGGTACGCTAATGAAGACGACGCAAGCAGACAGCCGGCGAGAAGGCGGGCAGACGCTTCTAATTTTCGTTCTCGCGCTGACCGTCCTGCTGGGAATGACGGCCATGGCCATCGACGTCGGCTTGTTGTTCGAGGACCGGCGTCACATGCAGAACACCGCCGATGCGGCCGCACTGGCAGGAGTGGCGGAGCTTCCGGGCAACCCGGCGGCCGCGAAGTCTCAGGCAGCATCATGGG
>Ga0209056_10006332_pt1 | contig 12241 bp, 9 predicted proteins | sample GraSoiAngelo_114_FD_185876 | JGI IMG/M metagenome (GOLD analysis project Ga0209056, IMG submission 185876) | Grasslands soil microbial communities from the Angelo Coastal Reserve, California, USA - 14_0903_13_40cm (SPAdes) (version 2) | ecosystem: Environmental > Terrestrial > Soil > Grasslands ... | reverse complement strand
TTTCCGTCACCGCCGTCCAGATGGTCACGGCCTTTGCGGCCATCGCCAACGGTGGGCGCCTCATGCAGCCGCAGATCGTGCGGGCGCTCCTGGACGCCAATGGCCGCGAGGTCCGGACCTTCGAGCCCAGAGCCGTCCGCCAGGTCATCTCGCCCGAGACGGCGCGCGAGCTCACCACCATCCTCACCGCCGTGGTCCGGGAGGGGACGGGGCACAACGCCGCCATCCCCGGCTACGAGGTCGCGGGCAAGACGGGCACGGCGCAGAAGATGGACCCGAGCACACGCCGCTATTCGCACGCCCCGGGCATTCTCTCCTTCGTGGGCTTCGCCCCCGTGGACGATCCGCGCATCGCCATGATCGTCCTCCTCGACGAGCCCAAGAACGAGAAGTGGGGCAGCGAGGCGGCCGCACCCATCTTTGCCGCCATCGGCCGCGAGGCGCTGCGGCACCTGAACGTGCCTCCGCGAGGCACGATGCCCGTGCACCTCCTGCGCGTCGAGGCGGAATCGCCGGCACCGGGTGGGATGGTCGTGCCCGTGCGGCGCGTGAGCCTCGATGCCGATCCGGACGTCCCCGCGGCCATGCCGGCGCTCGAGGGCCGCTCGCTGCGCCAGGCCATGGCGGCCCTCGCGCCCTTCGACGTGACGCTCGAGGTCAGCGGCCGAGGTGCGGTGGTGACGCAATGGCCGGCCCCCGGTACTCCCCTCGCACCCGGCACGGCGTGCCGGCTCGTCCTGGCCGGCCTCCCCGAGCGGCCGGCCGCGAGGCCATGAGGGCGTCCCCCGTGCCCATCACAGTCCTGCTCGACGCGCTGCCGGAGAAGAGGGTGCTGGGCGCCCTGCCTGCGACCGTCTCCGGTCTGGCCTATGATTCCCGCAAGGTCGCTCCCGGGGACCTCTTCGTCGCCATCCCGGGACTCAAGCAGGACGGCCGGCGCTTCGTGGACGATGCGCTCGCGCGTGGCGCGGCCGCCGTCGTCCTCGAAGGCGCCGACGCGCTGGAGGGCCGGCCCACGGGGCGCGTCCTCGTGCCGTCCTCCCGCGCGGCCCTGGCCCGCCTGGCCGACGCGTACTTCGGGCACCCGTCGGCCTCGCTGATCGTCGTCGGCATCACGGGCACGAACGGCAAGACGACCACGTCGTTCATGGTCGACGCCCTGCTGCGGGCGCGAGGGCTCGAGACCGGCCTCATCGGCACCGTGGAGTACCGCATCGGCGCCGAGCGTGTGGCCGCGGGCCAGACGACGCCGGAGGCCCTGGAGCTGCAGGGACTCATGCGCCGCATGCTCGACGCCGGCGTCGCCGCCCTCGCCATGGAAGTCTCGTCCCACGCCCTCGCCCTCTCTCGCATCGACGGCACGGAGTTCGACGTGGCCGTGTTCACGAATCTCACCCAGGACCACCTGGACTTCCACGTCACCATGGAGGCCTACGGGCAGGCGAAGCGCCGGCTCTTCGAGCTGGTGGCCGCGGGCGCCAAGCCGGCGCGCTCCGCCGTCGTCAATGCCGATGATCCCGCGGGACTCTCTATGGTCGCCGGCCTGCCCCTGCGCACCGTGACCTACGCCATTCGTGGCCGCGCCGACGTGCGCCCCGCACGCTGGTCGTCCGGCGGCGAGGGCATTCGCATGAGCGTGCGGACTCCCGTCGGCCACGTGGAGATCGCCTCGTCTCTGGTGGGCGAGCACAATGTGATGAACCTGCTCGCGGCCACTGGGGTGGGTGTGGCCCTGGGCATGGCCCCGACCGACATCGCGGTGGCGCTGGCCACGGTCACTTCGGTGCCCGGGCGCTTCGAGCGGGTCGAGGCGGGCCAGCCATTCCTGCTCGTGGTGGACTATGCGCACACACCCGATGCCCTCGAGCGCACGCTCGAGACCGCGCGCAAGCTCGTGGGATCGGGAGGCCGCCTGGGAGTGGTCTTCGGCTGCGGCGGGGACCGTGATCGTGGCAAGCGGCCCCTCATGGGCGCCATCGGCGCGCGGCTCTGCGATCGCGTGTGGATCACCTCCGACAACCCGCGAAGCGAGCAGCCTGAGGCCATCATCACCGAGATCGTGGCCGGCATACCGGGCGGTCTGGCCGTGGACCGGCATGAGACAATCTCCGACAGGAAGGCCGCAATCCGCAGCGCCCTCGCCTGGGCCAGAGCCGGCGACGTGGTCGTCATCGCCGGCAAGGGCCACGAGACATACCAGATCGTCGGTACCGACGTCCTCCCCTTCGACGACCGAGCCATAGCCCGGGCCGTGCTCCGGGAGATCGGGCCATAGGACGGCGCATGCCGGCATTCAGCGTGGAAGACATCGTCCGGGGCACCGGGGGTGCGCTCCTCGGCGGCGATCTCGGCATCGCGGTGAGCGGCGTGTCGATCGACAGCCGCAGCCTCGGCATCGGCGATGCCTTCTTCGCCATCCGTGGCGAGCGCCTCGACGGCCATGCCTTTCTGCGCGAGGCCGTGGGGCGGGGCGCCGCCTGCCTCGTGGTCGACGCCGTGTCCGACGATCTGCCGCCCGGCGTGCCCGTGGTCCTCGTGGACGATACGACGCGGGCGCTGGGACGTCTGGGCGCCTGGCACCGCGCGCGCTTCGCCATTCCCGTGGCGGCGGTAACGGGGTCGAACGGCAAGACGACGACCAAGGAGATGATGGCGGCCGTGCTCGCGACGCGCGGGCCCGTGCTCAAGCCAGAGTCGAGCTTCAACAATCAGTGGGGCCTGCCCCTCACCTTGCTCAAGCTCACCGCGGAGCACACGGCCGCGGCCATCGAGATCGGCACGAACCACCCGGGGGAGATCGCGGCCCTGGCCGGGATCGCCCGTCCGACCATCGCCGCCGTCACCACCGTATCGAGCGCGCACACGGAGTTCCTGGGCTCGCTCGACGACGTTCAGCGCGAGAAGAGCGCGCTCGTGCAGGCCCTCCCGAATGACGGAGCGGCCGTGCTCAACGCCGACGACCCGCGCGTTCGCGCCATGGCCGCGCAGACGCGGGCACGCGTGTGGACGGTCAGCGCTCGGAGCGCGGCCGATGTACGCGCGCTGGGACAGGTGAGCGAGTCGTCCGACGGGGTCGGCTTCGAGGTCGAGACGGCGGAGGGACGGCGCCCGGTTCGCCTGCGCTTCTCCGGACGGCACAATGTCACCAACGCCCTCGCCGCCGCCGGCGTGGGTGTCGCGCTCGGGCTGCCTCTCGACGCGATCGTCGCCGGGCTCGAAGCGGCGCGCCCCGTCAGGGGACGCTGCGTGTGGCGTCGGGCGGGGGCGCTCCTCATCCTCGACGATACGTACAACTCCAATCCCGTGTCCGTCCGGGCCGCCCTCGAGACGCTCCGGGCCTCGGCGGGCGGGCGTCGTCGCGTGGTCGTCCTGGGCGACATGCTCGAGCTGGGGTCCATCGCCGCGCCCGAGCACCGGGAAATGGGCCGGGCCGTGGCCGTCGCCGGGGTCGCCGAGTTCATCGGGCTTGGGTTCTGGTGCGGCACCGCGGTCGAGGCGGCGCGCGAGGCTGGGCTGGCCGAGAGCCATCACGCGGCGACCTTCGAGGACACCGTCGTCCTGCTCCTCAAGCGCCTCGCCCCGGGGGATGCCGTGCTGATCAAGGGCTCCCGCGGGATGCGCATGGAGCGCGTGGTGGATGCGCTCATGGCCCGCTTCGGAGGGGAGGATGGCTGATGCTCTACGACCTCCTCGTGCCGCTCGCCAAGGACAGCATCCTCTTCAACGTCTTCCGCTACATCACCTTCCGCACGGCCATGGCGACGGTGACGGCGATCGTGATCTCGTTCGTCCTCGGGCCCTGGCTGATCGGACGGCTGCGCGCGCTCCAGCGCGGGGGCGAGACCATTCGCGAGGACACGCCGGAGCGGCACCGCAGCAAGGCGGGCACTCCGACCATGGGCGGACTGGTGATTCTGGCCGCCCTGCTGATCTCGACGCTCCTGTGGACGAATCTCCACAATCGGTACGTCTGGGTGCTCATCCTGGCCACGGCGGGCTTCGCGGTCATCGGTCTCCTCGACGACTGGCGAAAGCTCAAGACCAGGAAGGGCATCTCCGCCAAGCAGAAATTCGGCGCGCAGATCCTTCTGGTCACCGCGCTGATGGGCTGGCTCTACGTCTGGCCGCCCGACGGCTTCACGACGGGCCTCGCCATCCCCTTCTTCAAGGGCTGGCTCCTCACCCTGGGCTGGCTCTGGATCCCCTTCGCGCTCCTCGTGATCGTGGGGTCGTCCAACGCCGTCAATCTCACCGATGGTCTGGACGGTCTGGCCATCGGGCCCATCGTGATGGCGGGCGGGGCCTTCGCCATCATCTGCTATCTCACGGGCAATTTCCGGGCGGCCGAGTACCTCAAGATCCTGAACGTCAAGGGCACGGGCGAGCTGACGATCTTCTGCGGGGCCCTCGTGGGCGCCGCCGTGGGCTTCCTCTGGTTCAACAGCTACCCGGCGCAGGTCTTCATGGGCGACGTGGGCTCGCTCGCCCTGGGCGGGGCCATCGGGACCCTCGCCGTGCTGACCAAGGCGGAGCTGCTCCTCCCGCTCATCGGCGGGCTCTACGTGGTCGAGGCCGCTTCCGTCATCATCCAGGTCGGCTACTTCAAGCTCACGGGCAAGCGCTTCTTCCGCATGGCCCCCCTCCATCATCACTACGAGATGCAGGGGTGGCCCGAGCCGAAGATCATCGTGCGGTTCTGGATCGTGTCGTTCATGTTGGCGCTTCTCGCGCTGACCACCCTCAAGCTGAGGTAGGCCGGTGATCACGCTCACGGCCGAGACGGCGGACGAGGATCACATGACGGGGGAGCGGGGCCAGGGCTACCGGCAGTGGCTGGCCGAGCGCACCGTGGCCGTGGTGGGCCTGGCGCGAAGCGGGGTGGCCGCAGCCCGGCTGATCCGCCGGCTCGGCGGCCGCGTCCTGGCGTCCGACTCGGGCCGTCTCGAATCGCTTTCCCGCGAGGCGCAGGAGCTCGAGCAGCTCGGCTGTCGCCTCTGGGTGAACGGCCATCCGGACGCCGCCTTCGAAGGCGCCGAGCTGGTCGTCGTCAGTCCGGGGGTGCCCCTCGAGTTGCCCGTGCTCGAGGCCGCCCGCGCCCGCAGCGTGCCCGTCATCAGCGAGCTCGAGCTCGGCTGGCGCGTCATGGAAGCCGATCTCATCGCCATCACGGGCACCAACGGCAAGACGACCACGACCGCCCTCACGGGCGAGCTCGTGGGCGGAACGGTGAGGCCCGTCCTCGTGGGCGGCAATATCGGCACCCCGCTCTCCGCCCACGCCCTGGACTTCCCCGCCGACGGCCTCATCGTGGCGGAGGCGTCGAGCTTTCAGCTCGAGGCGATCGAGCTCCTGCGGCCGCGGGTGGCCGTCGTGCTCAACGTCACCCCCGATCACCTCGACCGGCACGGAACGGTCGAGCGCTACGTCGAGGCCAAGGCGAGGATCTTCGCCAACCAGACCGAGGCGGACTGCGCGGTGCTCAACGCCGACGATCCCGTCACGGCGGCCCTCGCCCCGCGCACCCGCGCGCGCGTCCTCTGGTTCAGCCGGCTGCGCGCCCTCGATCACGGCGTCTTCGTGCGAAGCGGCGCCATCGTGGCCAAGCTGAACGGCCACGTCGAGGAGATCTGCCCGCTCGCGGACATCCCGCTGCGCGGCCAGCACAACGTCGAGAACGTCCTCGCCGCCACCGCCTGCGCGCTGTGGACGGGCTTGAGCCCCGAGAGCATCCGGCGCGGCATCGCGGCCTTCCGCGCCGTCGCGCACCGGATCGAGCGGGTCCTCGACGAGCGCGGGGTCGGCTACTACAACGACTCCAAGGGCACCAATGTCGCCTCGACCATCAAGGCCCTCGAGAGCTTCTCCGAGCCCGTCGTCCTCATCGCGGGCGGCAAGGGCAAGGGGCAGGACTTTCGCCCCCTCGCCGAGGCAGCCCGCGGCCGCGTGAAGCGCGCGGTGCTCATCGGCGCTGACCGCGATCAGATCCGCGCCGCGCTCGAGCCGGCGGGGGTGCCGTGCCAGGACGCGGGCTCCATGCAGGACGCGGTGGCGGCCGCGCGAGAGGCCGCCCGGATCGGGGACGTGGTGCTCCTCTCGCCCGCCTGCGCTTCCTTCGACATGTTCGACAACTACGAGCATCGCGGCGAAGTGTTCAAGAACACCGTCCGCGAGATCGCGTCCTAATGCCTCGGCGCCTGACACCCGATCTCTCGCTCTTCGGCGTGGTCCTGGCGCTGGTGTCGATCGGCGTGGTGATGGTGTACTCGGCCTCGGCCATCATGGCCGCCGACCGCTTCCACGATCCCGGGCACTTCCTGAAGAAGCAGGGCGTCTGGGCAGGCCTGGGGATGATCGCGCTCTTCGCGGGACTCCGCTTCGACTACCGGCGGCTCCAGCGCCTGGTCGCCCCGCTTCTCGTGCTGTCGTTCGCGCTCCTCGTCCTCGTGCTCGTTCCGCCCTTCGGCCAGGAGATCAACGGCACGCGACGGTGGCTTCGCCTCGGGCCGGTGTCCTTCCAGCCCGTCGAGCTGGCCAAGCTCTCGCTTCTCCTCTACCTCGCCTCCTTCCTCGCCCGCCGCGGCGAGGTGGTGGAGAGCTTCGCGCGGGGCCTCCTTCCCCTGCTCCTGATGGCGGGCGCCATGGCTGGACTCACCATGCTCCAGCCCGACATGGGCAATGCCGTGGTGCTCATCGTGCTGACGCTCGCCCTGGCGTATCTGGGCGGGGCGCGGCCCGCGCACATGGGGCTGATCGCCGGCGCGGCCTTGCCCCTGGCCGCCGTCGCCATCGCCATGAAGCCGTATCGTCTCCGGCGCGTGGCCGCCTTCTTGAACCCCTGGAACGATCCGCAGAATTCAGGCTTCCAGATCATCCAGTCCTTCCTCGCCCTGGGCTCGGGCGGCTGGCTCGGGCGCGGCCTGGGCGAGTCCAAGCAGAAGCTCTTCTATCTCCCCGAGTCCCACACCGATTTCATCTTCGCCATCATCGGCGAGGAGCTGGGGGCGATGGGGGCCCTCGTGGTGGTCGGGCTCTTCGCCGTCCTCATCTGGCGGGGCCTGCGCATCGGCCTCCGCGCGCCCGAGCCCTTCGGCGCCTATCTCGCCCTCGGGCTCACCATCATGCTCGCCACCCAGACCCTCGTGAACCTGGGCGTGGTCACGGGACTCTTGCCCACCAAAGGGCTCCCGCTACCCTTCATCTCCTTCGGCGGGTCCGCCCTGACCATGACGCTCTTCTCCACGGGCATCTTGCTCAACATCTCGCAGCACACGGGAACGGCCTGAGCCGTGTACAAGAAATACCAGCAGATTCATTTCGTGGGCATCGGCGGCGTCGGCATGAGCGGGATCGCCGAGGTGCTCCTGAACCTGGGCTATCGCGTCACCGGCTCCGATCAGAAGCGCAGCGAGCTCGTCGAGCGACTGGAGCGGCTCGGGGCCAAGGTGTTCCTCGGCCACGAGCCCAGTCACGTCGAGGGCGCGCACGTGGTCGTCTACTCCTCGGCGGTGGCCCGCGACAATGTCGAGGTCCAGGTGGCGAGGCAGCGGGGCGTGCCCGTCATTCCACGGGCCGAGATGCTGGCCGAGCTCATGCGGCTCAAGTACGGCATCGCCATCGCGGGCACCCATGGCAAGACCACCACCACCTCCATGGTGGCGGCGGTGCTCGGCGCGGCGGGGCTCGATCCCACGGTGGTCGTGGGCGGCCGCATCCACGGGCTGGGCACCAATGCCCGCCTCGGGCGCGGCGAGTTCCTGGTCGCCGAGGCCGACGAGTCGGATGGCTCCTTTCTCAAGCTCACGCCGACCATCGCCGTGGTCACCACCGTGGATGCGGAGCACCTGGACCACTACGCCGATCTGGACGCGATCCGGACGGCGTTCCTGGCCTTCGTCAACAAGGTGCCGTTCTACGGCTCGGCCGTGCTCTGCCTCGACCAGCCCAACATCCAGCAGATGATCCCCCAGATCGAGAAGCGCGTGATCACCTACGGGCTCGAGTCGGGCGCGGATCTCACCGCCCGGCGCCTCTCGTTCTCCGGCGTGCAGTCCCAGTTCGAGGTCCTGCATCGTGGCCGTGTCCTGGGGTCCATCTCGATCCAGGTGCCGGGCCGCCACAACGTCCTCAATGCCCTCGCCGCCGTCGGCGTCGGCCTCGATCTCGAGGCGCCCTTCGAGCGAATCCAGCAGGCCCTGGGCGCCTTCGCGGGCGTCCAGCGCCGTTTCCAGATCCGCGGCGAGGCCGCGGGCGTCCTCGTGGTCGATGACTACGGGCATCATCCTGCCGAGATCCACGCCACCCTGGCCGCCGCCAAGGCCGGGTTCGACCGGCGCGTCATCACGGTGTTCCAGCCTCACCGGTACTCACGGACCCACGCTCTGCGGCAGGAGTTTCTCACCGCGTTCTACCAGTCCGACGTGCTGATCGTGATGGACATCTACGCGGCCGGTGAGGCGCCGATCCCTGGCGTCCACGCGCGCGACCTCGCCGACGGCATCCGCGCCCATGGGCACCGCGAGGTGCTTTACATGGATGGCGACCGCCCCGGCATCCTCAACTACCTCTGCGAATCCACGCGTCCCGGCGATCTCGTGCTCACCCTCGGCGCTGGTGACGTCGGCCAGCTCGGGGCGGAGCTCCTTGCGCGCCTGGGCGACATGCCTGACCCGTCCAACAGGAGGACTTAATGCTCGGAGAGATTCGGGGCGAGGTACGGTTCAAGGAACCCCTCAGCTTCCATACCTCCTTGCGCATCGGGGGGCCCGCGGACATCTTCGTGGTCCCCCAGGACGTCGAGGACATCCGGCTGGCGCTGGGGTTCGCCGAGCGCGAGCAGCTGCCCGTCGAGATCGTGGGCGGCGGCAACAACCTCCTCGTCCGCGACCGCGGCATCCGCGGCGTGGTGCTCAAGCTCGAGGGCTGTCTGGGTCGCGCCGACTTCCGTGGCGAGGAAGCGGTGGCGGGCGCCGGGGTCGGTCTCTCCGCCTTGATCCGCGAGGCGGCCGCTCTGAACCTCGGCGGGATCGAGTGCCTGGTGGGCATTCCCGCCACCATCGGCGGCGCCGTGGCCATGAACGCGGGCACACCCGATGGCTGGATCGGCGACTTCATCTCCGCCGTGTACTTCCTGCACCCGGACGGCACCCTGGGCGAGTTCAAGCCCAACAACGGCAGCTTCGGCCACCGCGCCTTCTTCGCGCCGCCCGGCGCCGTGCTGGTGGGCGCGCGGCTGCAGCTCCATCGCCGACCCCAGGCAGAGATCCAGAAGGACATGCGCCAGCGCCTCAAGCACAAGAAGTCGACGCAGCCGCTCGCCCTCGCCTCCGCGGGATGCGTGTGGAAGAACCCGCAGAGCGAGGTGGCGGCCCGCCTCATCGAGAAGGTCGGCTTGAAGGGCAAGCGGCACAACGGCGCCGAGATCTCGGCCAAGCACGCCAACTTCATCGTCAACCGGGGTGGCGCCACCGCCGCGGACATCCTGGGTCTCATGGAGATCACGCGCGAGCGGGTGCAGAACCACTTCGGGCTCACCCTCGAGCCCGAGATCCGCATCATGGGAGACAAGTGAGGTCGGACGGGACATGAGAGGTCGGAGCGCGGTTCTCTCACCCCGCGGGGCGGCCCTCCGTCTCAGCGACCTCGCGGAGCCGCTCGCCGCCATGACCGGACAGCGGCTCGACCGCCGGCGCCGGCGCCGGCGCGTCCTCCGGCTCGCGCGTCGCGTCGGACTGTGGGGTGGGGCGGCCCTGGTGGTGGCCACCCTCGCGGCGGGGGCGGGATGGGAGTCGCGGTGGCTGCTGCGGACGGCCCCGTTCTCGGTCGAGCGCGTGGAGGTGGCCGGGCAGGAGCGCCTGTCGGCCGAGGCGATCGTGAGGGCCTCGGGCATCGCCCGCGGGCAGAGTCTCTGGACGCTCGACGCTCGCCGGGCCGTCGCCGGCGTGGAGGCCCTCCCGCTCGTGCGTCACGTCGAGCTGATCCGGGCCTTGCCGAACCGCGTCACCCTGTTCGTCGAAGAGCGACGCCCGTTCACCCTCGTCCAGGCGGCGGGCAAGCTCGTGTGGGTCGACGAGCAAGGGGTGGCCGTGGCGGGCGAGGCGCGGCCGGTGGCGATGGATGCGCCCGTCATCTCGGGGCTCAGCCCCTCGGACCTCGCGCCGAACGGTCGCGTGCCCTCGGACCGCGTCGCGACCGGACTGTCGCTCATACGTACGCTCAAGCGCGCTCAGAGCTCGCTCTTGAGCGAGATCTCCGAGGTCGACGTGAGCAGGCCCGAGGGGCCCGTCCTCTACATGGTGAACGGCGTCGAGGTCAGGCTGGGCCGGGAAGACTGGGAAAGCCGGCTCGGGCGGCTCCAGCGCGTGGCCGCGCAGCTGCGCGCCACGAACCAGTCCGTCACGTCCATCGACCTGCGATTCCGCGACCAGGTCGTGCTCAGAACCGCGGCGAGGTAGGGGGCGCCATGGCGAGATCGAGAGGACGGCAGCTCATCACGGGGCTGGATGTCGGCACGACCAAGATCTGCTGTGTCATCGCGGAGTGGTCGTCCATCGGCACCCTCGACATCGTGGGGGTGGGCACGAGCCCGTCGCGAGGCCTGCGCAAGGGCGTGGTCGTCAACATCGACTCGACCGTGGAGAGCATCAAGCAGGCAGTGGGCGAGGCGGAGGAGATGGCGGGCGTGGAGATCTCGAGCGTCATCGCGGGAGTGGCGGGCGGGCACATCCGGGGCGTCAACAGCCGCGGCGTGGTCGCCGTCTCCGGCAAGCACCGCGAGGTCAGTCCCGCCGACGTCGAGCGGGCGCTGGATGCCGCGCGCGCCATCAACCTGCCTCAGGACCGCGAGATCATCCACGCGCTGCCCCAGACGTATCTCGTCGATGACCAGGACGGCGTCAAGGAGCCCCTGGGCATGTCAGGGGTTCGCCTGGAAGTGGAGGTGCACCTGGTCACGGGGGCCACGACCTCCGTGCGCAACGTGGTCCGCAGCGTCAACCGCGCGGGACTGCAGGTGCAGGACATCGTGCTGGAGCCGCTCGCCTCTGCGGAGGCCGTCCTGTCCGAGGAGGAGAAGGAGCTGGGGATCCTCCTGATCGATCTGGGCGGCGGCACCACCGATGTGGCCCTCTTCCGCGACGGGGCCGTGTGGTACACCGGCATCTTGCCGTTGGGCGGCGACCACATCTCCAACGACGTCGCCGTCGGCCTTCGCACGCCCACCGCGGATGCCGAAGAGCTCAAGAAGCGGCACGGCTGCGCGCTCACCGCGCTGGTCCGGGAGGACGAGGTCATCAGCGTGCCCTCGGTGGGCGGGAGAAAGGCGCGGGAGCTGTCCCGCCAGATCTGCTCGGAGATCATCCAGCCGCGCGTCGAGGAGATCTTCACGCTCGTGGCGCGGGAGCTCACCAAGGCCGGCCTGGAGGATGCCGCGGCGGCCGGCGTGGTCGTCACCGGCGGCACCGCGATCATGCAGGGCGTGCCCGAGCTGGCCGAGCAGATCTTCGACCTCCCGGTGCGGCGCGGAGTGCCGACGGGCATCGGCGGCCTCCACGACGTCGTGCAGAGTCCCATCCACGCGACGGGCGTCGGCCTCGCCCTGTACGGCGCGCGCGGGCGTCGCGCGAGTGGGACGGAAGAGGCGGCGGGCGCGACCTCGGGGTCGGGCATGCGACGACGCCTGAGGGATTGGTTCGGTGAGCTCTTCTAGCAAGGGGCCCAGGGTCCCGGGGCAGGGGGATCTGTTCCTCCAGCTGCCGCGGGGCCGGCCAAGCTACTCACGCAGGTCGGTCAAGGAGGAGCCGATGGAGCATCGACGGGCGGGGCAGCCGGTATTCGAGCTCGAGGAGACGCGGGACAACGCCAAGATCAAGGTCATCGGCCTTGGCGGCGGCGGGTCCAACGCCATCAACCGCATGATGGAGGCCCGCTTCAGCGGCGTCGAGTTCATCGTGGCGAATACGGACTCGCAGGCCCTCCGCGCCTCGCCTGCCCCCATCAAGCTCCAGCTCGGGGCGCGACTGACCCAGGGGCTGGGCGCGGGCAGCGATCCCGAGATCGGCAAGAATGCCGCCCTCGAGGACCGCGAGCAGATCAAGAAGCTCCTCGAGGGCGCCGACATGGTGTTCGTGACGGCGGGCCTGGGCGGCGGCACGGGCACCGGCTCGGCGCCCATCGTGGCCGCCACCGCCAAGGAGCTGGGCATCCTCACCGTGGCCGTCGTCACCAAGCCGTTCGCCTTCGAGGG
>Ga0209056_10006330_pt1 | contig 12245 bp, 9 predicted proteins | sample GraSoiAngelo_114_FD_185876 | JGI IMG/M metagenome (GOLD analysis project Ga0209056, IMG submission 185876) | Grasslands soil microbial communities from the Angelo Coastal Reserve, California, USA - 14_0903_13_40cm (SPAdes) (version 2) | ecosystem: Environmental > Terrestrial > Soil > Grasslands ... | reverse complement strand
GAACAGCAATTTACGTCCTCGCCTATTTTTGATGGGTTACCACGACCGTCCAATGATCGTGCGAGCGGAACGGAAGAAGACGACAGCGTGGACTGGGTGAAAAGGAGACTTATTCAAGGTCAAGCGGCTGGGGAAGATGTGTGCATGGCGGTGTGGTTGCTCGGTCGTGGCTCCTTTTATCGAATCCGAGAGTTCGAGCACGTTGAGGATGCTGTCGCCTTTTTTCGCGGTTTCAGCGAAGCTGCGCTTCACAGCCCCACGCATCGCGACATGTTCATGTGCGTGGTTAAGTTCTCAGTTCTCCAACTAAGGAATACAGCAGCCAAGGGAACAATGCTTAGATAGAAAGGCGCAAATTGAGCCACTGCGAAGTCATCGAAGTGAGGAATTCAGCCGATACGGTCGGCCTTGCCTGCCTAAAAACCGCCAGCAAGCAGTGTTCGGACTGCGGGGCTGACTTGTGCGAGTTCCACACAGAAACATGCGCTATGTGCCGCGCTGTGTTCTGCCCGCCCTGCTTGACCTTCCATCAGCAGCACTCGAAGCCAGCCTCAGCGGATCACGGCAAACTTCAGGAACGAAAAAGAGCTTAGAATTCCAGCGCATCCATGAAACCACTGGAACGACGGGCGGAGAGGCGACTGAAGCATCCGGCAGGCACCGAGGTTGCAGCGATTCGCTATCTCGGAAACCCCAAGTTTCTGCCAAGCATCCGCATGGGCGACTGGGTCGTTGACTGCCAGAAAGTTGGGGACGCTCGGTACGTGGGGCCACCAGCGCAGGCGCTAAGTCACGAGAAGTGGACATCCTCTCGTGGCACGAAATATGCGGTGCTGATGCTGGAATCGCCCACCCATGGCGAATCGATGACGTTAAGCCAATTCCGCAAAAAGGTTAGGTCGATTGAATCAAAACTGGATGCTCCCAATCCGAGAACCAGACCCATCCAAAGCAATGATCTCGCCGACAGAATCCTGCGTCTCTGGACGGCAAGCGGCAAGGTCGCCAAAAACATGAGTCGGGCGTGACAGTTGCTCGGACTGTGGTAGTGAGTTGTGTGAATCCCACGCAGAATCCTGTGGCGCGTGTCGCTCGATCTTCTGCCCGTCCTGCCTTTTCTTTCATCGGGCGCAGCACTCGAAGCCCGCGCACGGGGAACGTCGAGAGCGAAAAAGAGCTTAGGGGCCTGGTAACAAAACCTCGGCCATTTCGTATTGAAGAGCGACTTCAACGGAGTCACGAGCTTGACTGAATCGCCCCACTCAGTTCGATGGCCGACCTCCCACTATGCCCTCTCAGGTGCTTCTACCCTGAAGATGCACCAAAAATGCACACACTTCCGTATTGAATACGCAAGATATTCATGGCATTAACGATGGCGATTACAACGATGGACAGAGGCAGACGAATTTAAGCCTGAGAGCCAGTTCCACTGAGACCAGATTTCTATCGGCCCATCAGCCTGCTCTCTCAGCGAACCCCTGGAAATTAACCCCGCCACGTCGTCTCAGGCCCCAACAGGAATTCCCTACCTTAAGGAGGCAGTAGCCATGACATGGAACGTATGGGGCCGCCATCGGGTTGGGTTCTGTTGGCAGCCCGCCAATCTACACATAAAAGGAGACGAAAGATGAAACGGGGAATAGCTGTTTTTCTTTTTAGCAGCGCAGCGTCTCTGCTCTTCACGGTTGCGCATCCGGCGCTGGGCCAGACAGGCGACACGCAAGTCACGCTTTCCTGTAACGATGGCCACAGCGTGATCTTTGCCGTCGATCAGATCACGCTCACGAGCCTGCTGGCGGACGTCCAGGCGATCAACACAAGCGGCACCGGAACCAGCTGCACTTTAACCATGGCCGCAATCGACCCCTCAAGCGAGACTACGGAGTGGACGGTTTACGACTACAATCCTTCAAATCAAGCGATCGCGCCGCGCAACTCACCCAACTCCATGCCGGCAACAACTGCTGACGGCGGCATGACCTGGCAGTTCCCTTTCCGGCCCAATATCTACACAGCGCTCTTCACCACCACGGACCCGAACATGACTGGCAACCAGTCCATGACGACGCTGAAAGATACGATCTCGGTGAGCGGCCCTGCCACAACCTTCATGACTCAGCATGGGGGCGGTGCTGGCTGCAACACTAACTTTCCTGCCACTGTGAGGTTCTTCTTCAGGTCGCCGTCCGCCTCTGGCCCCGGCGATCCGCCGCCCGGTCAGCCCGTGAACGGCCTGCCCCCGGCCGGCTTCTACACCCAGTTCTGGTGGTCGAACCCAGTGCACGTGGAGCTGCTGAGCGGAAACCAAGCATCAATGATGACGGCAGACATGTTTAACCCGGCTGAGTGGTCGGATTGGGATGGCAAGTCGGCGACCGATCCGCTCGTCACGGCGGCCTTCACCAAGGCCACGCAGAATGTGCAGGCGATTGGACTGTCCTTTGGTGGCACGTGCTTCTTCGAAACCGGCGTCACCGCCGTATACACGGGGACTCCGCCACCGTACGAGGTCTTCTCCAGCAAGTTCAGTGAGAACTAACCACGAACTAGCCCATTGTAACCCTCACGCAGAGCCAGTAATCCACTGGCTCTTTTTCACTGTTCCAAGCTTTTTCCTAACATCGGCGCTGCATTCCAATCATCGCAGATGCTGTGATTTTCGCAGAAAAGCCCACGCCTTTATAATCGGTCGCATGGCTCTTAGGCGCAAGGCGTCGCATCAAGCTCCACAAACACACCTTCGAGTGTCCGCACTGCCACAGCCACAAGAAATCAAGCGCTCTGGTCGCGCGTGTACCAGATGTGGAAGTGGAGGGCCTTCAGAATGCGACGCGATAATTTTGACAAGCCGTGCTACGGGAAAGAAGGTTCCAGCGCAATTCGAGGCCGGGTGTAGCTTCCCCAGCGCCACAATCATGATCTGCTGGCCTTGGGCGCGGTCTCGCCCTCGTCTATCGACGTGAAACCCGGCTATCGCAAGCGCAACGTCGCTGTAGCCTAAACTCAAATAGAAGGGCCGGCAGACCGGCTGCAATCCGCGCGTCACCCTCAGCGACGGTAGACACGCGGGCGCACACCTCCGACCCTTCATTTGAAAGTTTCGCATCGCTTTTACGCTATGTCGCTATCTCGTTCGGTGTTGAACTTAGGTTTAGACCGCAAAGTGAAAACGGGCGGTGCCATTGAGAACACTTTCGGACCGCCCACGTTAGCGAAACCGATTGCTGTGGGCGCAAGCCTTGCAAGAACTGATAGAACGCCGTTACGAGCAAGATTTGGCCGAGGCAATAAAATAGTTATTTGTTGAGCGAAGGGGAGCAGGCATCCATTTGAGGCGAGAATGAGCGACCAGACAACCATAATTAGAGAAATTGCTGAAGACGTTTACAAGACCTTAGGTTCTGGATTTTCCGAGGAGGTGTATGACCGCGCCATGCAAGTCGGGCTTCGACTCGCCAAAATCGGATACGAAGGCCAGAAAGTGGTTGAGTTGAAATACAAGGAGCATTACGTCGGAGAAGGCTATCCAGATTTGGTAGTCCATTTGGGGAATGAAAAGCTGATTGTGGAACTGAAGGCAATCAGTGGAGAATTGGGTGCTTCAGAGGAACAGCAACTTCGCAATTACATGACGATTCTGAAGGTCCAGCGGGGATTGCTAATAAATTTCCAGCAACCGGGCCGAAAGCAGGGCAAGACCAAATTGGATATTCGGGAGCTTGCGTTGTGAATGCGTTCCTGCCTTCCGAAGAATAAAACTGTGTTTATGCCGAAATTAGTGTCAGAGCGTATCAAGAAACTTCGGGAAGAAATAGCCGAGATCAGTGAAGCGAACCGCACGCAAATGCACAGGAGAGATGGAGGGGCAGCCGCCGACCAAGAACGGCGGCTCCAACGATTGCAGGAAATTCTGGATGAGCTTATGACTTTGACTGATTGGAAAAAGCCCTAACGTCTGAAGTAGTTTTAAGCCCTTTTTCGCTCTCGACGTTCCCCATGCGCGGGCTTCGAGTGCTGCGCTCGATGAAAGAGAAAGCAGGACGGCAGAAGATCGCATGGCATCCGCCACTGGTCTCTGCGTGGCGAGCTAGGCAGCTTTGCGTGAGAGCTTTCGCTTGTGCCGTGCTTCCGAAAGTGGCACGCCGGAGATCGGCGGTAAGATCGGTGTTTTGGGTCGCGATGTGGATGGGAGAGAGCGTGAATGGGATTCTTTAGCGATTCAACTCATCCGGCAGGGCATAGATGTATCGCCCGCCACGACGAATAGGCATGCCTGACCTCCCAGCACTGTGCGGTCCGCGACGGACGATTGCGGAAATTCCACGATTTGCGGACATTTGGCTTCGTCTTCATGTTTTTAAGGCATCAGTTTTCAGCTTTGAGCTGCTGGCAAGCCGATCCGGCGCAAGAGCAAGACAAAGCGAGGGTCGGAGCGTAGTCGGTCAAAGGTGGGATCCACCCCTAAGTAAGTGATTCCATACGCTCGCGCCTCGAAAGCCCTTTCAAGCCACATCAATGCCTTGTCGGTGTTGTCTGCATACGTATAAGCGACAGCTATACTCATCGGATCTACATCATTCCTGTCGTCTTTCTTACTGCCGTTCATGTTCCGAAACAGAAACTGGAGCGCCGCTTTCCATTGGCCTCTTAGACCAGAGTCTCTCTCACCGCTCTTGAAGGCTGCAATCAGGTCCGGCGCAACGCCACGCAGGGCGGAAGCTTGTACAAATGCCGACGCGGCCTTCGAGTCCATTCCTTTAGTCGCGTAGACCGCTCCGAGCTGCCAAAGCGCAGCCGCGGAGTGCGGGTCCAGATCTAAGGTTGCGTTGCACTGGGCAATCGCCTCGTCGTACCGCCGCGCGAAATACAACACCATGCAAAGATCGGTGTTCACTACGAGCCCGACCGGATCCACTTCTCGGGCGCGTTCCATTTCCAGCACGGAATGTTGCATCTGACCCATCGTCGCGTAGTAGTCCCCCAATCCTTGGTGACCTTCAGCTTGGTTCGGGTTCAATTCAACGGCACGTTTGAATTCACCGCCAGCCGCGGCAAAATCCAGATCATTCTGTAGCAAGCCCCACGCCCTTACGGCATGCACTGCGGCGAACCGGGGATCGAGTTCAAGCGCCTTCGCTACAAGGAGTTTTGCCTTGGAATGGCTCACTTTTTGGGGAATGATTCCCATGTTCCCAAGAATTTGATAACTGCCAGCGAGCTTGCAGTATGCAGGGGCATAGCTCGGATCTCGGTCGATTGCCTTCTGGAAGTATTCGGCAGCCTTGCGTACCGAATCGGCGGTGAACCTGTTCAGAAAGTACTCGCCCTTGAGGTACGATTCATAAGCTTCAGGATTGATCGTTCGTCCGCTGCCCATCCCCATCTGCTGAAGCGGAGTTAGCCTGATTTGGATCTGCTGCGCGATGGCATTTGCGATTTCCTCTTGCAACCGGAGCACGTTACGAACGTCCGCCTGGTAACTTTGGGCCCACAAGTGTTTGTCGGTAGACGCCTCAATCAACTGAGCTGTAATCCGCACTCGTTCGCCGGAGCGTACGACTGTACCTTCGACAATGGCGTCAACCTTCAACTCACGGGCGATCTGGGGCAAGGGCTTGTGAATACCCCGGTACTGCATAACAGACGTGCGGGAAATCACCCGCAGTGAGCGTATCTGGCCGAGGGTGGTAATCAACTCGTCAGTCATGCCATCGGCGAAGTAATCTTGACTCGCATCGTCTGAGAGGTTTTCCAGCGGCAACACCGCTATGGAGTGGATCATGGGAGTTGACCGATTCCTCCACCCGACTCTCGAAATTACCAAAGTGGTCAGAGCGGCCGCCAGGATGATGGATAACACCGTAGCCAGTTTCCAGCGCAGGGGTTTCGATGATGCGATCTCCGGGTTGGGGACGGCAGGACCCTGACGGTTCCAGTCGTAATCGCCGGTCGACTCCACCGGGGCAATGAAACGGTCACCTGAGCGCGGCGGCGGCATGGGCTCTGCCTCGGTTCCCTGATTTACAGGGGCTACGAATCGGTAGCCGCGCTTGGGTAGGGTTTCGATGTATTCCCGCCCGCCATCCCACTGGCCCAGCGTCTTGCGCAATACAAAGATGTTTTTGTTAAGACTTCCTTCCTCAACAAAGGCATCAGGCCAAACCTGCTTCATGAGATCATTTTTGTCGACCAGGTGTCCGGCGTTCTCGACGAGCAACAGCAAGGTTTCGGTGACCTTCGGGCCTAGAGGAACTGGCTTGCCGTCACGCTGCAGAAGGCGCTCCTCGGGATCGAAGCGAAACGGACCAAACGCGTAGAAGTGCTTTGTCTGCCCGGTCATACTCAGGAAGAATTTTTCCAGAATTTTTCCAGAATTTTGGAAGGACTTCTAAACCGCAGCGGGGGTATGGTACAGCGCGAGGAAGCCTGGAGCGGCGGTCCAGAAAGCCGTCCCGCGGCACATTGTAGTGCAGGCTGCCGCTCCGCGCAAGAAAGATCGGTGTCTCCGAAAGGCTGTGGGGCTGGCTACCTCACTCGGAGTGTGCCCGACAGAATCCCGGATCTTCAGCTCGGAACTGAACACCCGAAGGTGAGAAATTATGAAATCAAGAATGTTTTAGCGGTGAGCTGGAGGCGGCAGGCTTATGTGTGAACAATCGCGGTCAAGTCGCTGGTGCGCCAGTACCCGAAACGATGAATTCTTCCACGCGACTCTCTGGAGAAAAGGCGTGATCGGAGATCTGGGGGCGCTGGACGGTGATTGCTTCAGTGTTGCGGGAGGCATCAACTCTAATGACCAGATCCAGGCCGATGAGAGCGACGCAGAGGAGTAGGTCAATGACGAAGTGAATTTCCAAGGCTGGGAGACGCACCCCGCTGTGAGCAAACGCAGAAGAGGAGAGTGTATGAAATCCAGAACGTTGATCTTGGCAATCGCAATGACATTATTCGCCGCGCTGACGCTGCCGGTTCAACTGGCCGCGCAGCATACTCGATACAAACTCATCGACTTCGGTCCCTCCGGCATTGCCATTCCGGGCCGACCGTCAAACAACCGGGGCACTGTTGTATTCGGGGCCTGTGGTGACCGAGACTGCGCTGTCTTTCACTCGTTCAAGTGGCGCAACGGTGTCCTCACGGACTTGGGCGCACTTCCGGGCAACAACAGTAGTGGTCCTATCTGGATCAGTGACAGCGAACTCATCCTTGCAAATGGATCAAACGGTGCAATCGATCCGCTGACGGGCACACCGGAGCAGCGGGGTGTCTTCTTTACGAAAGACGGACAGGTCATCGACATTGGAACGCTGGACGGAGGAAATGAGAGTTTTGGCCTCGCGGTCAATAACCGGGGCGAGGTCGTCGGAGTTGCCTCCGATTCGATACCCGACCCATTTTCCTTATTTGGCTTCGGAACAGAAACACGGGCCATTCTTTGGCAGAAGGGAGTGATGCAGGATTTAGGCACCTTGGGTGGTCCCGATGCCATTGCCAACCTTGTGAACGAGCGGGGGCAGGTGGCGGGGAACTCTTTCATTAACTCGACACCGAACACCATTACGGGAGTGCCCACTTCGGACCCATTCCTTTGGGAGAACGGCACTATGCTGGACCTCGGCACCCTCGGAGGCACGTTCGGCATTGCAAACTGGCTCAACAACCGAGGTCAGGTTGTCGGGCAATCGAATCTGGTGGGCGACCTGACGTGGCATCCCTTCCTCTGGGAGCGAGGCGAGCTGAAGGACCTCGGCACATTGGGAGGAGATGACGGACTAGCGATGTGGCTCAACGACGCCGGCGAGGTTGTGGGCGAAGCTGACTTGCCGGGCAGCGCTGTACAACATGCGTTTCTGTGGCGTAACGGCGTCATGACCGATCTTGGGAGCCTTGGTACAGACAGTGCTGCGTTTTCCATTAATTCAAAGGGTCAGGTCGTTGGCCTTTATTTTCGGATCGGTGTCACAATGCCTCCCTTTCGGCATTCGTTTTTATGGGAGAACAGTGGACCTATGATCGACTTGAACACGCTGATTCCGGCGAACTCAAGTCTGGAATTGGTAGAGGCGGACGACATCAACGATCGAGGAGAGATTGTCGGCGTAGGAGTTCCCGCCGGGGTACATTGTTTCCCCGATTTCTGTGGGCACGGTTTCGTCCTGATCCCCTGTAACGGGGGTGATGCTGAGCGCTGCGAGGACAACGCGGTGGACCAATCTGCCGTGACTCAGAACAATGCGACACTCATCACCCACGGACTGACCATATTGACTCAAGGCCGTCCGACGCCCAGCGCGATCGTGGCTGCGTGGCGTGCGCGATTAGCGCAGCGATATCACATTCGCGGCCTTGGAGTCTCGCCAAGGGATTAGTTGCTGCGTACCTGAACTATGTCAGAGCGAGATTAAATGAAAGTCAAATTCTTAGCCATCTTTCCTTCGCGGTTTCCGGCTGATCCGGCCCCTCGACTCCCAACCCTCACACCACAAGGAGGCAATATGCGCAAGCGGTTTTTACAGTTAGTCCCAGTATTAGCGTGTCTGGCCCTAGTTCTTCTAGCGGTCGGACTCGCCTACGCCACTTTCCCCGGCACCAACGGGCGAATCAGCTTCGCCCGCTTTTTTCCTGACACGAACAGTCTCTCGATTTTCAGCGTGCGCCCCAACGGCTCCGGAGAACAGCAGTTGACGTTTGATGCTCCGAATCATGCAAGCCTCTTCAGCGACTGGTCGCCCGACGGCTCTCGGATCGCCTTCGATAGCGACCGGTTCAACAACGGCACCGATGACATTGTCGACATCTTCACCATGAAGGCCGATGGGAGCGACATAATCCAACTGACCAGCCATGCTGGCTTTAACGGCGAACCGGAATACTCACGCGACGGCAACACGATCGTCTTTGAGAGCGACCGCGGTACGGGCCAGGAGGGAATTTACCTGATGAACGCCTCCGATGGCACGATTGTTCGCCGCGTCACCGTGACACCGGCCCACTTCGCCGATGTCTCCCCTCACTTCTCGTCGCCGACTGGCAGCCGGATCGTCTTCACCCGCGCAAACTTCTGCCGGCCAAACCGGGTCGGTGAGGGAGGGTGTCTGGCCGCAGTCTTCCTAGTGAATGCTGACGGTTCGGGGCTGAAACGAATTACCCCTTGGGGGCTGGACACACTGGCTACCGATTGGTCACCCGATGGGTCGAAGTTAGTGTTGGAATCCAGAATGGACACCACCCTTGGAAGCAAAGTAGACGTTCTCGTTGTGAACGTGGATGGATCGAATCTCGTGAACCTCACCAACAACCCGCCCCTCACGACGGTCCCCTGTTCCACTTCTAAATTCGCGACGTTTTCGCCCGACGGCACCAAGCTGGTTTTCGGGCACACCAACTGCACCGGCCACCCCACGCTCTGGATCATGAACGCGGATGGTTCGGGTAAGCAAGACACGGGGATACCATTGGGGCCTGGCAATCCGGAGGGCTTCGCCGACTGGGGCACTAATCAAGACTGAAGAGGATTAGAACGGCTGACGTAATCGCGCAATCTTCATTCAGACAATTACTCACAATTTCAGAATCGTAAGCAAAGGCGGCAGTTCCAATCTCGCATTCAGTGAAACGTACCATCTAACAATACTTGAGACCGGTGAGACTGCCGTGACGTTTGACAACGTAAGGACGTATTGCCAGTAGGTTCAACCGGGCTCTGGATTTGCTTTTGGCCAGAATTTGGCAAAGAAAGCAGTCGCTGCGTTTCTACGGAAGGGACAAGAAAGTTAGCGATAAAAAGTAATGTAGTGGGTTACCGGGCGGGGTGGTGGGGCCGCATGACAGCACTCCGTTGCCAGCATGAGACCAAGGCGGTACGCGAAGCTCCAACGACATTTGTTGAAGGGAGACTCTGTTGGCTGGTACGAGCGACGTGATTTTTCGTAATTTGGACGGAGGACTCCAAGCGGAACTTAATCAACGCGCAAACACTTCCGATGTTTCACACTTTTGGCCCGGCGATTGATGGCGAAATCAGTCGAAACGTTTTCCGGCTTCTTCGCGCTTCCCATTCCTCGCGGGTGAGTTCAATGAGGTTGGAATTGTCGGCTGGACCTTGCGGCTGAAAGCATCTCGCGAGGTTGTTAATGCTCCAGAATGGACTGTTTTTGGATAAACTGCCAACAGCTTTTCGACTCTCCAATTCTTCCCAGAACTCGCGTGAACACTCCTCGCGGTGATTAAGGAAAACCCACCATAGGTCTCCATCGCTGGTGTTTCTCAGCTTCAGATGAAGACGATCGGTTCCAAGCCCTCTGATATTCATTGCTGACGCCCCGAAAGGCGGACAGTTTACCATTCTCTGAACGCAGAATCGACATCGGCGAAATTTGCCGCAGCACGGTGATCGGTACATCGAAGTTGACTATCGGGCACCTCATTGACTTCGCCTCCGCAGCAGTCCTAACATGGCACCCTGCGTTCCTGCGCCACATATGATTGCTCAAACCATCTCGCATTACCGCATCATCGAGAAGCTCGGCGGCGGCGGGATGGGGGTCGTTTATAAGGCCGAAGACACCCGGTTGGGTCGCTTTGTAGCTCTGAAATTTCTTCCTGAAGAACTGGCCCGTGACCCTCAGGCGCTGGAACGCTTTCGCCGTGAAGCTCGCGCCGCGTCTGCTTTGAATCATCCGAACATTTGCACGATTTACGACATCGGTGAAGAAGATGGTCAGGCTTTCATCGCCATGGAGTTTCTGGACGGCATGACGTTGAAGCACCGGATCGCCAGCAAACGACTGGACGTCGAGATGGTGCTGTCGCTCGGAATCGAAATTGCCGATGGTCTGGATGCCGCACATTCGGAGGGCATCGTCCACCGTGACATCAAGCCTGCCAATATCTTTGTCAGCAAGCGCGGGCACGCAAAGATTCTGGATTTCGGGTTGGCAAAAGTGCTGCCAGTGACTAGGAGGATAGTTGAAACGGCAGGCGTGGCCGTTGAGGCGACTGCCGGGAGGAGTGCCGAGCACCTGACCAGTCCGGGCGCGGCCTTGGGCACAGTGGCCTATATGTCGCCGGAACAGGTGCGGGCCAAGGAACTGGATGCACGCACGGACTTGTTCTCCTTTGGCGTGGTGCTTTACGAGATGGCGACGGGCGCGCTGCCATTCCGAGGCGAAAGTTCGGGTGTCGTCTTCGACGGGATCATGAATCGTGCCCCTCTGTCTCCGCTACGGCTGAATCCTGACTTGCCGCCAAAGCTGGAAGACATAATCAACCGGGCGCTAGAAAAAGACCTGGAACTGCGCTATCAGGGCGCAAAGGAGATGCGGGCCGAGTTGATGCGTCTTAAGCGAGACACGGAGACAGGGCGAGTGGCAGTAGCCAGTTCCGGGACGGTAACGGTGGTGCGGGATAGCAGCTCGCAAGTGGCCGCCCCACAGACAGGGCCAACATCAGGGTCGGCTCCTGCCGTCACTCCCTCGTCGTCATTAGCTACGGTAAAGGTCACCGAAGTTGCCGTGGCCGGTAGGAACACACTTTGGAAAGTTCTTGTTCCTTTGTGCGTCCGGCGTGGGACGCATACCGAAAATCGGTCACTCCGCCAAAATGCTCTGGTGATGACAGTTAAGCCAGTTCGTGGATGGTCGGCTAACCGGACACTATGCCGAGATTGTTGACGTAAAATCGCCATTGCACTGACAACCGGTCAATGAGTGAAATCGCCTGTTGCAGAAAACCGAGCACTTGAATCCGTGGCACAATTGCGAGCATGTTTGACTTGTATTCGGAACGCGCTAGGCAAGTTATTTTCCTTACGCGTCTGGAATCGGGAGCGCGAGGTGCTGAAATGATTGACCTTGACGATCTGCTAGCCGCATTGATAGTCGAGGATCAGAACAAAATTACTGACGCTTTATCCCAACGGGGCGAGATTGGCACTTTTATCGGTTTGACGACGCATCAGCCATTTTTGCCTCCAGATGCTGCGACCAGCTTGCTGGAAAACATCCAACGTTCGCTACCTCGGTCTCAATCCATTCCTACCTCTGCGGACATGGCCATCTCTCCTGCTCTTGGAGAGACTCTGGCGGCTGCAAGTGATTTAAAAGAGAAACTTCAAAGTAAGGAGGTGACGCCCTTGCACCTCTTAGCGGTACTGTTGGCAGGATCGCACAAGTGGGTTCAGGCACTTCGGGACGCTGGAATCACAGAAGAAGACGTCCTAGACGTGATCGGAAAGGAAGATC
>Ga0209056_10006325_pt1 | contig 12248 bp, 9 predicted proteins | sample GraSoiAngelo_114_FD_185876 | JGI IMG/M metagenome (GOLD analysis project Ga0209056, IMG submission 185876) | Grasslands soil microbial communities from the Angelo Coastal Reserve, California, USA - 14_0903_13_40cm (SPAdes) (version 2) | ecosystem: Environmental > Terrestrial > Soil > Grasslands ... | reverse complement strand
GAAGTTCCCCATCGGATTCGGGCGCATTTCTCCCGGAGACCACTGGCAACACGGGCGCGAGCCGAGGAAGGGAAGCGCTTTCAGTTCGGCAGCAACCCGTAAACTTCCAGTTCTCCCAGCACCGTCGAGTCGTTGCCTCGGGTTCCGAGATACACCTTGCCGTTGGCAACGGTGGGCACGGTGAACTTGACCGCTCGACCCGCTTGGTCGCGATTGCCTGCCGCTTGCGAGCTATTCCACAATTCATGACCGAGGTTCGTGGCGTCGTAAGCGTGCAGCACGGCGGAGCCGCATCCGGGCGATTGAGTCGTACAGTACAAGGTGTTGTCTGCTGCCCACACGATGCCGCTGGCCGCGCCGTTTGAGGACAGCGAAGGCGTGGCTCCCGGAAAGCCGAAACTGGCAGCAGTTTGCGACGACGGCGCGCCGCTGAACTGCCCGGTTGTCGGATTGAAGGCATATTGCTTGAGCGCCCCGATGGGTGCCACGTATAGATTGTTCTGCCAGAACACGGGCGTCGCGAAAATGCCATTCCCCGCGTTGACGGTTTGCAGCACGTTGTTTGTCGTGCCGCTGAACTTGCCCATGTTGTCGCGGTTCAGCAGAAAGAGATTGCCCTGCTTTCCGCCCCCGATCACCAAGTGGGTTACGGGACCGCTCGGCTGATCGACCAGTATAGTTGCGGCGCCCGAGCCAAAGTCGGTGTCATTGGCGTCCAGTGTCGATTGATCGCGCGGCGTGAAGTAGTCGGCCACACTCAGCCCGCTCGCAGTGCTCAATTTCACTACGCTGTCGCCGTAGTTCGATCCGCCGACATTATTCGCGTCGAACGTCCCGTTGCCGGTGATGAAATAGAGATTGCCGCTGGCATCGACGGCCGGGGCTCCGCCTCCCATCCAGATTCCGCCGCGGGAATACGACAACGTTCCGACGCGATTGGGGGTGGTATTAAAAACCGCATTCGTCACGGGCACGAGTGTCGAAGCACTGAACCCCATCACCCAGCCGTGATACGGATCGTGATCTTCATGCGAGGCCCAGCTAACGTAGACCACGCCGCCCGATAGCACCAAGCCGGGGCGCTGACTTTCGTTCCTGGGGTCAAATGCCACCCGTCCATTCACGGATCCATCGCCAGTTCCGGCAACTGAAATAGAGGTGTCAATGCCCCGTGGGGTGACCTTTTCGTTTCCCGTCGTTAGATCCAAGGCATGCAACCGCTGGAAGAATTGCGTGCTGGCATTGACGGACTTGCTGACGACGTAAACGGTATTCGTGCTCGGATCGATGACTGGAGTGCCCGTCACGCCCACCTCGGGAGTGATGTCGCCAAATCCGCTGCCCACGAGCCCTCCGGTGGCACCGGAAGGGACAGTGGTTTCGCCCGCTGTTCCGCCGTGGGCGGAATCGAGAAGATTGGCGTGCCAGAGCGTGGCGCAGGGGCTGGTGTCGGCATCGAAGGCATACACACTGTCGTGCTGCGTGGCCACTACGATCACGTTATGCGCCAGACTATTGATCGTTATTCGTGGCACCCACAGCGGCTGGGCGTAGATGGCCCCGTCCGTCGGACACGAGAACAGCTTACCGAACGTAGTGGCGGTCACGAGCGCCGTAGTCAAGGCATACTCTTTGCTATTTGTGCCGTCGCGTGAAACGTTGTTGTGGTAAGTCAGCACGCCAGCCAAATCGGTGACCGCGATGGTTGCGGAGGCGCTCTTGGTCAGGTCGGCAGCACTTGTTGCCGTAACCGTGTAGATGCCCGCGATCGATGGCGCCACATAGGTCGCCGCGTTGCTGGTTCCGTTCGTGAACGTGCCACAGGCAGAACCAGTGCAGCCGCTTCCGGAAGCCGACCATGTCACGCCCGCGCTTCCAACATCATTCATCACCGTGGCAGTAAACGCGAGCGTTTGGGCTACCGCCAGACCGCCGCGCTTCGGAGAAATGGTGACGCTTACGCTGCCGCCCGAGGAGGTGACCGTGATGGTTGCGCTCGCACTCTTGCTTGTATCGCGCACTGATGTTGCCGTGAGGGTCACCGTGGGGTTGGCCGGCACCGTTCCCGGAGCCGTGTAGGTAACCGTCGTGGCCGTTTGTCCGGAGAGCGCTCCACAACCTGGCGCGCAGCCGCTGCCGGACTGCGTCAGACTCCAGGTGACACCCTGGTTTGCGGGATCATTGGCCACCGTAGCCGTAAATTGCCGTGCCGTCGAAACGTTCAACGAGGCGCTAGTGGGTGAGATGGTGACCGACACGGGCGATGTTGATGTTACCGTGATTGTTGCACTGGCTGATCTGGTGCTATTCGAGACCGAGGTTGCTGTGAGTGTCACCGTGGGATTGGCCGGCACCGTTGCCGGGGCCGTGTAGGTAATTGGCACTCCGGACGCGCTCGAAGTTGCCGAGAGTGTTCCGCAAGCACTGCCGCTGCATCCGGCACCAGCAAGCGTCCAGCGCACCCCGCGATTTCTCCAGTCTCTTCGAACCGTGGCTGTAAATTGTTGCTTGCCCGTGCCAGCTTGCACGCTCGCACTCGTAGGGGACACGCTTACGGTGATGTGCGTCTGCGCCGCGCTTCCCGGTGCGTACATAAAAGCAACGAGTCCAAACGCCATCATCGCTGTCGTGGCGAGTTTCCCTACTGAAATCCAATTCGAATGAGCAAGCATGGGCTCCCCTTTCGGCCTGACCTGGCACAGACTCGGTACCATTTGCGAACAGGGGATCAGCTGGGGCGAATCCTCGTGGCAGATTATATCCGAGACTGCTTCACAGACTGGCATGCGATTTCGCCGTGCGTCCCAAAGAGCAAACAGAACAAATGGGCCGGCCTACCGCGAACACATGCGATTTCGCGGCAGGGCCAAATCAAGTTAGAATTGAGGGGAATGCTTACACAGATCGAGGGTTTTGACGCTGCTGCTAGCCGCCATCCGCGCCGCAAAACTTACGGCGTGAAGGTCGGACACGTGCGCGTCGGCGGAGGCGCGCCCATCGTCGTGCAGTCCATGACCAACACGGACACCGCCGACATCGAGACGACGCTGCAGCAGACTTTGGAGCTGGCCGAAGCCGGGTCGGAGATTGTGCGTTGGACAGTGAACGTGCCGGAAGCGGCAGCGGCGGTTCCGGAGATCAAAAAACGGATGCGCGATGCCGGGTGCGACGCTCCCATCATCGGCGACTTTCATTACAACGGGCACGTACTTCTGACCAAGTCTCCTGAATGCGCGAAAGCGCTGGATAAATACCGGATCAACCCCGGCAATGTGGGGGCGGGGCAGCGGCGAGATGAACAGTTCTCCACCATCTGCAAGATCGCGCGCGACAACGGCAAGCCCGTTCGAATCGGCGTGAATGGCGGCTCGCTGAATCAAGAGCTGGTGATGCGCAAGATGCAGGAGAACACGGACAAGAATCTCGGCAAGGAATCCGAAGAGATTATCAACGATTGCATGGTGCTCTCCGCGCTGCAGTCCACCGAACTGGCCATCGAATCCGGGCTTCAGAAGGACCAGATCATTATTTCGTGCAAGACCTCGCGGCCGCGCGACCTCATCACCGTTTACCGCGATCTCTCCGCTAAGACCGAACAGCCCCTGCACTTGGGCCTTACGGAAGCGGGCATGGGCATGAAGGGGCAGATCTGGTCAGCGGCGTCTCTGGGCATTCTGCTGTACCAAGGCATCGGCGATACGATTCGAATCTCGCTGACACCGCGCCCCGGCGGGGATCGCCGCGAAGAGGTTTATGCCGCATGCGAACTGCTTCAGGCGCTCGGGCTACGTTCCTTTGCGCCCAGCGTGACCGCATGCCCCGGATGCGGGCGCACCACCAGCACCACGTTTCAAGAATTGGCGGAAAGCGTGCAGGGCTACATCCGGGACATGATGCCGGTCTGGAAAACGCAGTATGAAGGTGTTGAGGAAATGACTCTTGCGGTGATGGGCTGCATCGTCAACGGCCCGGGCGAATCAAAAGCCGCCAACATCGGCATCAGCCTGCCCGGGACGGGCGAAGCGCCGCGCTGCCCGGTATACATCGACGGCAAAAAAGACGTCACGCTCGAAGGCACTTATGATCAGCTTGCCGTTGCGTTTCAGTCGCTCGTGGACAACTACATCGCGAAGAACTATCCGCGAAAGAGCGTCACTGTTTCCGCATAGCAATCGCATCCTTAGACCGAGCGTTTCTGCCCAAGGCTCATTCCATCCGTGCTTGACCCGAACGCCCTAGATCCTCCAACGATGCTCCCGGATGACCGCGCGCTTGCACTCGTGCGGGACGGGGAGTCCGCCAACCGGACAGGGGAGCGAAAACCATCGAGGCTAGCCGAGCCACTGCGGATTGTGGACCGTGCCGTCGAAGTTGTTTGTGGTCTTGTAGCCTTCGAACTGACCTTCGCGGGCGGCTTGCTGTGTTTTGGCAAGCAGCGCGGCGAACTCGGCGGTGGTCAGCGGCTTGAAATTCCGCGCGACATCGAGAGCCTGCTGCAAATTGGCCAGGGATTCGCAACCGGTGATGACCACGCTGGTGGGCAGGCTCATGGCGTAGCGGAGACACTGGACCGGAGAGACGGTGTTGCTTTTGAGCAGAAGGCCCGCGCCCATAGGTTTCATGCCCAGGACACCGATCTCTTTTTGCACCAGGATGGGCAGCACTTTTTTTTCGAAACTTTCAAAGTGAGCGTCCATGGCGTTGAGGGGCATCTGAACGGCGTCGAAATGAAATTGGTGCGTGGCAGCGGTTTCGAGCATGTTAAGGTGCATCGCGGGATTTTTGTGACCGGTGAAACCAATGTAGCGAACCTTACCCGCTTTTTTCGCTTCGAGGACGGCTTCCACTCCGCCGGCGGGGGCGAAGATGCGCTGCGGATCGGTCATGCGGATGACTTCGTGGAATTGCAAAAGATCGATGTGCTCGGTTTGGAGCCTCCGCAGCGATTCATCAATCTGCGCGGCCGCGGCCGGCTTGGTCTGGCCGTCAATTTTGGTCATGAGGAAGGCTTTGTGGCGGTAGCCGTCGCGCAGCGCCTGGCCCATGCGGATTTCACTGTCGCCGTTGTTGTAGTCCCAGCAGTTGTCGAGGAAGTTGATGCCGCTATCGAGCGCGGTACGGATGATGCGGACGCTCTCCTGTTCGGCGGATTGAATACCGAGATGCCAGCCGCCCAGGCCAATCACCGAGACACGTTCGCCGCTGCGGCCGAGCCTGCGATAGGGAATGCCGTTTTCGGCGCCAGCGGCCCAGAATTCAGCGCCGGCCACGCCGGCTAGGAGTGACGTGGACAGCATGGCGCTCAGGAACTCGCGGCGAGTAAAGCCATCGGAGTCGGTTTCGAGGGTTGCATGCGTGGGGCGGTCCATCAAGAGCCCCTCCCGAAAGCGCTCAGCGTAATTGCCAGGAGCGGAAAGTGCAAGGCGAAGTTTGCGGTCTTAATTTCCCAACCGGAGGTCTCTCGAGTAGCGGCGATGCGCCTCGCTGATATGCTAGAATTTCGCTGTCGTTCGAACGCCCGAATTACAGGAAATCGCCTTGAAAATCAGCCGGGAAGATGTGTTGCGCGTGGCGGAGCTGGCCTACCTCGACTTGAGCGAGGCCGAGTTGGAGACCTACCGCGCGCAAATCGACGAGATCTTGGAATATATCGGAAAATTGAACGAGTTGGATACCGCCAAAGTCCAGCCCATGGCGCAAGTGCTCAGCGAAGACCAAACCGCGGATACCACGCTGCGCGAGGACCTGATTGTGCCGTGTGCGGTGGCTGAGGACGTCCTCAGGCACGCCCCGGATCCCGAACCTCCGTATTTCCGGGTGCCGAAAGTCATGGAGAGGTAGAGGATAGGGGTCCTGCTCTCGCCACCGTGTATTTCAGGCGAAGGCAACGCTCAGGCTCGAAAGGCAGCCCCAGCCTCGATTTGAAGAACCGGAAATCAAGAGGCGGAGGGCCCTAGATCCCCGGGCTAAGAACGCCGAGGCCTTAAGGCCTCTATGGCAAAGGAAAAGAAGAGAACCGGAGCAAGGGTCGAGCTAGCCATGACCACGAACTGGAGCATTGACGGAGTCAAAGACGCGCTGAGGGCGAAGAAAATCTCGGCGCGCGAGCTGGCTGCAGATTTTTATAAGCGCATCGAATCGCGGAATCCTCAGCTGAACGCTTTTCTGACGCTGTCGCCGGAACGGGCCCGCAGGCAAACGGACAGAATCGATGCGTTGGTGGCGGAAGGAAAGCCGCTCCCGCCGCTAGCCGGCGTGCCCGTGGCTGTCAAGGACGTCATCAGTACGCGCGGGATAAAGACGACGTGTGGCTCGAAGGTCTTAGAGAACTATGTTCCGCCGTACGATGCGACCGCGGTTGAGCGGCTGGAAGCAGCCGGCGCGGTCATCCTGGGCAAGACCAACTGCGACGAGTTTGCCATGGGAAGCTCGAATGAAAACTCGGCCTATGGGCCGGTGAAGAACCCGCTCGTCGAAGATCGCGTGCCGGGAGGATCGAGCGGAGGCTCGGCAGCGGCGGTGGCTGCCGGTCTAGCCGTAGCATCACTGGGGACAGATACGGGTGGTTCCATTCGACAGCCGGGATCGTTTTGTGGAATCCCTGCGATGATGGGGAGCTATGGCCGCGTTTCGCGGTATGGACTCATCGCGTTTGCGTCCTCACTGGACCGCATCGGCCCATTGGCGCGCAACGTGAAAGACGCCGCGGCCATCCTGCAAATCATCGCCGGGCGCGACCCGCAGGATTCGACTTCGACGACCGTGCCGGTTCCCGATTACCGGGAGGAACTTGGGAAGCCCGTGAAGGGGCTGCGGCTGGGCATCCCCAAGGAGTATTTCGCCGAAGGCATGGATGCGGGAGTGCGGAAGAAAATTGAGGCCGGCGTCGAAGTTTTCAGGAAACTGGGATGCTCATTGGTCGAAATTCACATGCCGCATACGGATTACGCCATCGCGGCGTACTACATCATCGCCACCGCGGAAGCCAGTTCCAACCTGGCGCGATACGACGGCGTGCGCTACGGATTGCGCGTGGATGACGATTCCCTGCTCGCTATGTATCGCAAGACGCGGGGTGCCGGATTTGGCGCGGAAGTAAAACGCCGCATCGTTCTCGGCACATATGTGCTCTCGGCGGGTTACTACGACGCCTATTACTTGAAGGGGCAGAAGGTTCGAGCGCTGATCGCCCAGGATTTCCGCGATGCGTTTACCAAGGTGGACGCCATTCTGACGCCAACTTCTCCGGTACCGGCGTTCAAATTGGGAGAGCGTACGGACGATCCACTCCAGATGTATCTTGCTGATATATATACAGTTACAGGATCGTTGGCGGGAGTCCCGGGGATCTCCGTTCCTTGCGGCATGATCGAGGGAAAGCTGCCCGTGGGCCTGCAAATCTTTGGGGCGCCATTTGCGGAGACGCGCGTCCTGCAACTGGCTTATGCCCTGGAGCAGGCTGGGGGAGCGGCCCTCTGATTCCTTTCCGCGCGGATGGGATGAGCCCGTTCATGATCCGATGATGATCGCGGAAAGCACTCGTCCTCGGGCAGGAAGGCGCCCCGTGCCGCTCGAACCCCAGATGATCTGCGAAAGGACGGGATGCTGGTGGAATTGCGTGAAGTGCAGGAGCCTACGCTGGCATTTATCGAAGTGACCTGAGGCGGCGGCGCCTCCACAAAGGGAGTATGCCGCATCGTTTCTGGGGACCGGAACGCGTAGGAGTGGCTTCAATTCTATCGCCTGGCATGAAATACTGCACACGAAGCAGATGCGAGAGATTGCCGTAACCCTACCGAAAACCGTAACAAGTTTGCATAAGTAGAACATTTTTACCATTCGCCGGCCTTTGCTTTCCCTTCGTACTATCTGTCCGCACAGCGATAAAGCGTGGAAAAATGCCTGTTTTATCAGGCTTTAGAGAGAAAGTACTAGACGGATGGTTTTTCCGAGACGGAACGGAACGACTATTGCTCTAGAAACAGTGCAGCGCATACGATGTCTACAGCATCAAAACGAAGTGTAGAAAAAAGTTAGAGCGGTGCAGAGGAGCTGGGCCATGGTCACCGTTAAGTCGAGCCAAAAAATCTTCACCGATTCGGAAGTCGCCAGCTTGACGGGTATTTGCGTCGAGCATGTGCACAACTTTGCCAAGAGCCGCCATTTGGGCTTCATCGCGCGGGCCGCGGAAGCGGCTGGCATCAGCGCCGATCAATGGCTGTTCACGCTTTCAGATCTGATGGTTTTGGTGACCCTGTTTCCGAAATGCACGCACTAAAGCATTAGAATTAAACGGACTTTTTCATGGCTCCCTGGCCTGGCCAGGGAGCCATTTGTGTTCCTGGGGAGTCCAAACGGCAGGTTGCAGGTCCGCCAGGCGCGGGAGTATGCTCGCCACAGGGACAAAAACCGGGCAGTCTCGCACGCTTGGCACATCATAGGATAAGGTCCATGGGATCACCCAGAATCGTCGCGCTTGTCTATTGTGCCTTCCTGGCAACCTGGGCCGGCTCACTTGCGTACTCCCGGTCGGCAGGCCGTACTTCAACGAAACAACAGCAGCCCACCGCAGAGAGGCAAGCCAGCAGCAGCGTTGGGCAGTCGGGAGTGCCTGCTTTGCCGCGAGCAAAGAAGCTGGTGCTGAAGGACGGAAGCTTTCAACTGGTCCGGGATTATCAGCGGCAGGGAGAACGAGTTCGCTACATGAGCGCGGAGCGGGGTGATTGGGAGGAGATCCCCGCCGCGATGGTGGATTGGGAGGCCACGTCGCGGGCCGCGGCAGAGGAAAAAAGCGAACAGGATGCTCTGGCCAAAAAGATCCACGCGCAGGAGCAAGCCCAGAAAATTGAGACGGTTATGGACGTGGACGCGAGCCTGCAGGTGGCACCCGGTGTCTTCCTGCCGCCTGGAGAGGGGATGTTTCTCATCGACGGCAAATCCGTGAAGCCTCTCGAACAAGTGGGCTCCGAGATCAGGACGGACAAAAAGCAGTATCTGAAGCAGGTGCTTTCGCCCATTCCCATCGTTCCCAGCAAGCAAAACGTACAAATTCCCGGAACCAGGGCCAGCATCCGGGTAACGGATGGACAAGCGGAATTCTATTTGCGCGAGGCACCAGCGGATCCGGAGCGCACTACGCCCATCGTGAAAAGCAGTCGGCCGGGCGAATCCGGGCCGGAAGTGGAGCTCGTGCGGGCGACCGTTAAGGGCCACACGCGTCAGTTGGAATCGATCAAGAAACTTTTCGGAGAACAGCTAGAGGAAAAGCGCGATACCATTTCGATCCAAAGATGGGAAATTGCCCCTACCGTCTTTCGCTTCACCTTGAGCGGGCCCCTGCCACCCGGCGAATATGCGCTGGCGGAGATACTGCCTGATGGAATGAACCTCTTCGTCTGGGATTTTGGGGTGGACCCGGCCACGAGCGCCAAGCCGACGGCGCCACTAAAGAAAAAAAACTAACTGCTGCCATCGACTGCGCCGAGTGAAATGGAGAATCTACATGCGCCGCGTTTCCACCGGAGCCGCGGACAGAACTTTCCTCAGAAGAGCCAGCACGTCTGATATGCGGAAGGGTTTTTGGAGACAGCAGGGCTCGGCAGTTCCCTCGGTAACTTCAACCAAGTCGCCGGTCATATAGATGAGCGCAGGTTTTTGCGACCCCGCGGCCCTGAGGATGCGGCTGGCGGCGTCGCGACCATTGACCATGAAGCCGCCGGAGGAAAGATTGAGGTCACAAAGAAACACGTCATAACTGAAGCGCCCTAGATGAGCCAGAGCTTGGTCGGTGGTCGCGGCACAATCCACGCGCAGACCCCGAGCAGAGAGGCCTTCCTGAAGAAGCATGCGCAGACTCTCTTCATCGTCGAGAACGAGTACCGCGCGGCCCACAAGAAGATCGGTCTCCGGTCGAACCGCCTCTGAAGAGGCGGCCCCGGTTTGGGAAGGTGCGGGAAGTGCGTCGGGATGCTGGTCGGGCGCGGCCGGGAGATAGATGGTAAAGGCCGAGCCGCCGGCGGGAAGTGTTTCGGCCTCGATGTTCCCTCCGTGCTCGCGAATGATGGACATGCAGATGCTGAGCCCCAGGCCGGTGCCGCCCCCGGGACGCTTGGTGGTGTAAAAGGGATCGAAGATGCGGGGAAGTGCTTCGGGGCGGACGCCCACGCCGTCATCCTGAACGGTGATGGTAATTTGCTTACCGGTGCGGCCCGCACGAATCTGGATTCGGCCGTGGTCACGAACTTCGCGGATGGCCTGCTCGGCGTTGGTAACCAGGTTCAGAAAGACCTGAATAAGCTGGTTGGCGTCCCCGATGATGCCGGGAAGATCGGCCTGGGGATGAAAATCTACTTCGATATTGTTGCGGCGTAAAGAATGCTCTTGCAACTGGAGAGTGCGATCGAGAAGGTTATTAAGGTCCAGGGGCTTTTTGTGCGGCGAAGCGGGACGTGAGAATTCCAGAAGATTCTGGACGATGCGCGCGGCGCGGCGGGCTTGCCGGTGGGTCAGTTCCAGTTGGTGCTTGGTGGAATCATCGGCTCCTGGGCGATCGCGGAGAAGCTCGGTAACGCCCAGGATGGCAGTAAGGGGATTATTCAGCTCATGGGCGACGCCGGCAAGCATCTGCCCCATGGCAGCAAGTTTCTCGGCCTGAATGAGCTGTTCTTCCAGACGCTTGAGATCGGTAACGTCGCGGCCGGAGAGAACCACGCCCTCGATATGGCCCTGTTCATCGGATAAAGGACTGAAATTGAAGCGAATCCGGCGCCACTCTCCCAACTTGTGGCGCGCGCGAATTTCCATAGACGCGAAGGTCTGCTTGCCGTTGATGAGGTTTTTGTACAGCGCGAGGAGAGCGGGCAAGTCCTCAGGATGGGTGCGGTCGCCAAATTCCATGTGCTGCGCGTCTTCGACGTCGTAACCGAGCACCTCTCGGCAACGAGGGCTGACAAATGTGTAATGGGCTGCCGTATCAAGCACCAGGATGAGATCGGGGAAGCTGTCGACCAGGCGGCGGGCAAATTCCTGCTGCTGATGGAGGCGGCGTTCCATCTCACGGCGCTCGGTGATGTCCATGAGCGCACCCTGATAGCGCACCACGCGTCCGGCATTGTCGCGAACGGCCGCAGCGGTATTCAGGCACACGATGGAAGTGCCGTCCTTGCAAATCAGGGTGATCTCCCGGCCCTGGATCATGGGCTGACGGTCGACCTCGGCCTGAACGATCTTTCGTTCTGCCTGGTCCACGAAGACTTCGGCAACTCGTTTCTTCACCAATTCTTCCCTGGAATCGTAGCCCAGCATGCGCACCAGCGCAGGATTGACGTCCACAATGGTCCCGTCCGGGGTGGTGATGTAGATGCCTTCTTGGAGCGTTTCGAAGAGTTCCGTAAAGCGGGCTTCGTTCTTGCGCAGTGCGGTGACGTCGCGCCCCAAAACGGTAATGCCGTGGATTTCGCCGTCGCGCATCATGGCATGGGCGACACAATCGAAGTAAAAGAGCGTCGCTTCTGCCTTCAGCCGCACCTGAACAACACCGGACCATTGGCGGTGTTCCATGAACCGGGGCATGGCGCGCCGCAAAAGCTCGGATCCCTCCTCGCCGCCCTCCTCCAAGAAATCAGTGATGGGCTTGCCGATAATTTGCTGGAAGGGCAGGCCCACGAGATCGGAAAAACTGCGGTTGACGGCTCGAATCTGTCCCTCCAGCGTAAGGGCCAGCAGAACGTCATCGAAAGAGTCGATCAGGTCACGATAGCCCTGCTGAGACCGAGAGATGATCTCGAATAGCTGTCCGAGCTGTTTTTCGCTGGGAGGGGCCTCCGCGCGCTGCTCCAGCCCGCGCATCAGGCCACGCATTTCGGAGAGCTCCTGTGTCTTCTTCCACGTGTATAGGCCGAAGAGAATGATGAGCAAGACGAGAAAGACCGGCAATTTCTCGAAGCCGTGCGCCAGAGAGCGGACGGAGTCCCAAGACGTCCAGGCGTAAGCCAGCGCCAGGAGAAAGAGAACACCGCGGGTGAGCCACCAGAGTTCGCTCTGCCGCTTTTCGAAGTGCTCGAAGCGCGAGGAGATGACGGAACGCGGGATGCTGCCTGTTGAAGAGTCTGCGGTGCTGCGGCGGGTGCTGTGGTTTTCGTCGAGCATAGACGTAGGCAGGACCTGCCGAATCAGGAATCGCCACGCATAGATACGACTCTATTGTAGGAACTCCGACCGGATTTCAGCAATCAAAGCGGACACGGGAA
>Ga0209056_10006323_pt1 | contig 12249 bp, 8 predicted proteins | sample GraSoiAngelo_114_FD_185876 | JGI IMG/M metagenome (GOLD analysis project Ga0209056, IMG submission 185876) | Grasslands soil microbial communities from the Angelo Coastal Reserve, California, USA - 14_0903_13_40cm (SPAdes) (version 2) | ecosystem: Environmental > Terrestrial > Soil > Grasslands ... | reverse complement strand
GCAGGTGCAGATTCACCTGTCCCAGGATCTGTTCCCCCAGTTGGTGTTCTTCCAGCAAGTGCCGGAACTTGCACACCGTGGTCTCGTCCGGCGCCGGCTCACAGCCTAGATCAATGCCCACGAACTGCCGCATCACCGCCGAGTCGTACAGCGCCTCTTCTACCCCCGGGTCCGACAGGTTGAACCACTGCTGCAAAAAGTAAATCCGCAGCATGCGCTCTACTCCCACCGGCCGCCGCCCCTTCCCAGGCTGGGGATAATGCGGCTCGACCAGCGCGCACAACTCGCGCCACGGCACCACCTGCTCCATCTCCTCCAGAAATATGGCTCGCCGCGTCTTCCTCGTGTACTGCTCAAAGCCAGTCATCATCGCCAGGGTCCTCTGTTTCATTTCTCAGACACTCTAACTTGACCGGTTGTGGAAAGCGGAGAGCTTAATCAGAGTCTCCTTAGTTCGGCCAGTAAAAGAAGCTGTCAGCCCGTTGTAATTGGATACCCCTACAGAGCTGATTTCGGTCACTGTCGAGAACCGCGGATCGGTCGCCGTCGTCGGCAGATCTCCGAAATGCCCTGCGGTAGTACCCAACTGTCCTTGACAATTGCTATCGCAAAACGAGTTTAGGCCCGGATTCTGCACCACTTCGTGAACTCCGTGATTTCCCACGTAATTCAGCGAAAGCGACATCTTCTGACCCAGCGCCTGTTGCAATTCCAGATTCCACTCCTGGTAGCGTGGATTTTGTATCCGGTTCGCCACCGTGTTAATCGTGGGCGGGGTGAATCCAGGCACGCTGTTTTGAATGCTCGCGAGCGTACCACCGTTCGCGAATCCAGCCTGGAACGCGGCGTTGCTTTGGGCAGCCAGTTGCGCTTGGTTTCCGACAACTGCAGGAGAAAGGGCACCACCGGCAATATTGAAGACAGCCTGCAGCGGCGGATTACTCAACAACTGGTCGGCGACAGTGCCGGGGAAAGAATCCGCAAACAACCCAAATCCACCCCGAACGACCGTATTCTTTAGGCCAAAGGGCGTCCAGGTGAAGCCAAAGCGCGGCAGCCACTCGACCGCCGTGTAGTTCGGCAGGACCTGGTTCTGGCCAGAGACAATCGCCTGGTTGTAGGGCTGGTTTACGTCGGGCGAGATATTGAGGAAGTCTCCGCCCAGCCGCGCAAAACAATTGGTCTGGCACACCGGATTGGAGAAGTGCTCACCTCGCAGCGAGAAGGTCAACTTTAGATTGGGTTTCACGCTCCACTCGTCTTGCGCGTAGAAGCCTAGAGCGTAGAGGGCGATCGGTTGGCTGGGCTGCGAAGGAAAACTCTGGCAATAGGTCCCTCCGATGCCATTAAAGAAGTTCTGCAGCGTTGTGCCTTCGCTGGCGCCGATGGACCCAATTCCCGGATCGAAATCGGTAATGTCATTGCGCCGGAAACTCAGTCCAAACTTCAGTGAGTGATCTCCCTTGGTAATCGAGAAATCATCGACGAATTGATACTGGGTGACGTTTCGTCCTTGGGGCACGATGTCAAGTAACCGCCCCAGGGAGGAAAAGGCCCCGCCCGCGAAGGCTAAACGGAACGGTTGAGCCTGCAAAGCCGCTTGGAGACTACAACCCATCTCATAAATAGCGGGGAACCCTAACCGACCGCGCAGCAATGGGTAAGCTACTCTGCATTTGCCGACAAAAGCCCGAGTTGCGCTCTCAAAAGCTCTCAATCGTCCACATGTTGCCGCTCATGCTCCACTCAGCGATAGCCAAGCAGTGCGCAACCTCGTCAAAAGGGGTATCATGCTGTTCTGCTGATCCTCGGGCCTGATCGAATCTCGTGGGGTGGTTCGATGAGATTGCGGCCGACACTCTTATTGTTTTTAGGGCTGCTCGTTGCGATTTCTCTCGCAAGTACGCTCAACGCCCAGACCACGACCTCCGGAGGTTTGGCAGGCGTTGTAACCGATCCCACGAGTGCTGTCCTGCCAGATGCGGATGTCGTGATCCTGGACAACGCCAAGGGCACGACTCAATCCACAAACACCGACCGCGATGGAGTGTACAGATTTTTCTTTCTAGCACCGGGTAGATATGCGTTGACTGTGACGCACGCTGGGTTTCGAGAAGAGAAGCGAGCTGTGTATGTCACGCTGGGGCCACCAGTTTCGGTCAACCTAACGCTCGAAATTGCCCAAGCAAGCACCACTGTAAACGTGGCGGATGAGGCTCCTCTGGTTCAGGCCGAAAACGGCGATGTCTCTGCAACCATGGGCCAGAAGCAGATAAGTGAGGTTCCGAATCCGGGTAATGACCTTACTTATGTCGTGCAGACCGCCCCTGGTGTGGTTATGAATACCGACAGCTCGAATAATACGCTTGGCAATTTCTCGATTCTGGGAATGCCAGGTACGTCCTATCACTACACGAACGATGGAGTGGACGAGAATGAAAACTCTGAAAACCTGAGTATGACCGGGTCGCTGGGACTTGTTCTAGGACAAAACCAGATTCAAGAAGCGACCATTGTCAGTACAGGCTACTCCGGTCAGTTCGGTGGCGCCGCGGGCGGAAACATAAATTACCTCAGCAAGTCGGGAAGCCGTGAGTTTCACGGCAATGCTCAATATTACTGGAATGGGCGGGCATTGAACGCTAACGACTGGTTCAATAATGCGTTTGGATATTCGCGGCCATTTTCGATTGCCAATCAGTGGGCGGGTTCATTCGGCGGCCCTATAAGCAAAGGCAAATTGTTCTTCTTCTTCGACACTGAAGGCCTGCGGCTGCTGATTCCGCAGATTTACTTTGTGACAATTCCCAGTACCGAATTCGAAGCGGCAACTATCGCGAATATCGATAGCAAGTTCGGCCCAGCTTCAGCTTCGGACGCTTTCTATCGGCGGATATTTGATCTCTATAATGCGGCGCCAGCAGGAAGCAAAGTTGCATCCGGGATCAGTCCCACAGATCTCGGCTGCGCCGGATTCTCACTACCAAACGGACTGGGCACGAGCATCCCTTGTTCCCGCAGTTTCTTTAGGACTCGTGGCCGGCCGAGCAAAGATGCACTCACATCCGGCCGAGTGGACTGGAACCTCGGCAATAATGACCGTGCTTTTTCCAGAATACAAGGACAGCACGGGCTTGGTGCGTTTGCCAGCGATGCTATCAATTCGGTATTCGATGCTGATTACGACGTATCACTGTGGCAAGGACAACTGGTTGAGACACACACGTTTGGTTCAACAGCGGCGAGTCAGTTCCTGGTGGCAGGATCTGACTACGACTTCGCTTGGAAAGTAAAAAATCCTTCGCAAGCGTTGTCCGCATTCCCAACGGTCCTGAACTTTTGGTCAACCAGCACATTTTCGTCACTCGGGGGAGCGGACTGGATCGGGGCGTACAGCGTTGATATGAGGCGATATCAGCTTTCAGAAGACCTGGTCAAGGCGAAGGGAGGCCACAAATTCGGATTCGGCGCCAGCTTCCAAAGAACCTGGTGGACGGTGCCCCCCAACACGGTGAATGCTGTGGGACAAATAAGTCCCCAAACTCTCGATGCTTTTTACCAAGGTGGCTTCGATGCCGCGAACCCGTCGGTTGACTTCACGTCGCTGACGCAATCATTTACGTCACAATCTGCTGTCCCAGTCGCGTTCCTTAATTATTCGCTTTACGGGCAGGACGAGTGGCATGCACGGACTAACTTGACGCTCTCATTAGGTCTCCGCGCGGAGCACTATTCCACGCCAGTCTGTGCTACCGGTTGCTTTGCAAGGACTGCGGGCCCATTTGATTCAATCAGTCACGATCCCGCGCAACCATACGACAAGGCCATTCTCTTGAATCAGAAACACCCATTTTCAAACGACAAAATTCTTTGGGCTCCGCGCTTTAGTGTTGCATGGCAGCCGTTTGGCGTTTCTCACAACAGCGTGTTTCGCGGTGGGGTGGGCTTCTTTTACGATCCTTTGCAAGATGGACTGGCGGAATCGTTTTACATTAATGCGCCGATTTACAACGTTTACACGATCCTGGGAAACAATCTCACACCCAACGAAACTACTAGCCTCTTTAAGGATGCTTCCGCATCAAATGCAGCGTTTGTAAACGGTTTCGCCGCTGGCGAGACGCTTGCTCAGATCCAAAGCGTTGACCCAAATTTCTCTCCGCCTGCACTAAACACCTCCGAGGCGAAAATGCATGTACCGCAATATCAGAAATGGAGCCTCGAATGGCAGCAAGCGTTCGGTGCAAAGATGACGACCAGCATAGGTTATTTTGGGCATCATGGTATTCATGAGTTGGTGGTAAATCCGAGCGCCAACGCGTTTGGTTTTGGATCGTTCCCTGCGGGACCGTGTAGCAGCCCACCTGTTCCTCCGTGCAGTGACCCGCGGTTTGCTCAGGTAACCCAGTACAGCACGAATGCCGTATCAAACTACCATGGAGTTGTTTTTAGCCTGAGGCGTCAGTTCAGTGGTCTGGGCAATGGCCTGATACAGTTCAACTACACGTATGGGCACGCCTTAGACGAAGTCTCGAATGGCGGCCTTTTCGGCTTCACCGGAGGGGGTTCCGTGTACCCGCAGGATCCAAACAACCTCCGCGGCGCATACGGTCCCGCAGAATACGACGTGCGCCATTCCTTTAACGCGAATTACGTATGGGAGCTTCCGGTAAAAGCAGCGTTTCACGGCCACGGTCCGGCACGTCTAGTGAATGGATGGCAAATCTCGGGAACGATCTTCGCTCGCACTGGTTTTCCGTACACTGTGTTTGATCGCGCGATGTCAGGCAATCTTTCACAGAACAACTATTTCAGCTCGATCTACGCCGTGCCCGCCAGACATATCGATGCCGGGGTTTCGTGCGGCAGAAATGCGAATATTGTGAGCGCCACTCAGCCTTGCCAGCCACCGCAGTTCCTCCCGGACGGGACTCCTAATCCAGGCGCAAACTTCATACAGGCGGGATGCGAAACCAGGTTTGACGCGGGGAGCCTGCCAGGTCCAAGTGGGTCATGCAGCGGACCCGCTGTGTCGTTCGCCCAAGGGCGCAATCGTTTCCGCGGACCCGCTTACTTCAACACTGATTTCGCTATTATGAAGCGCACGACAATCCCCGGATGGGAAAGCGCTACACTAGGGATCGGTTTCCAATTCTTCAACGTGTTCAATCACGCAAATTTTGGTTTCCCGATAAATGAAAGTTCGGATCCTTACTTTGGGCAGATTCCCTATCTCGAACAACCCCCTACCAGCATCCTGGGTGGGAATCTGGGAGGCGATGTGTCGCCCAGGATGATTCAGTTAAAGGTACAGTTGCAATTTTGACGGAAAAGCAGAGTTCTCGGTCCTGTTATCTTCGTTCGCCGGACATCAGAAGTTTTCCATCATCCAAACATTAGTTGTCTGCCTCCACTCGTAGATCGTCAAGTGGTGTCCATCGGGCGACTCACCTGCAAAACACCTATCACTGCTGCAGTCCCATAAGTGTTGGGTCTTCCCCGCCAAATCAACATACACGATCTTGGCCCGTGGTTCGTCTTTGACGGTCACAATTAACCCTCTTGCATCAGCGGCCCAGGTAAGCCCCTGTATATGATCCAAATCTCTGGTGTGAATCGTTTGTGTCCTGCCGCCGCGCAAAGATTTAATCTTAATAGGAGATCGTGGTCCAGAAGCCGCAGCAATGCGTGTCCCGTCGGGGGAAACTCCCCACAGCGGAGTTTCGTAGTCTGGATCGAGATCGACTCGAGCCAATTCAGTACCTCGTCCCTTAATGGCATCAACGGATGTGATAACCATCTGTTTCCGGTCCTCTGAAGGTTCCGCTACTGCGCAGACGCCAGAAGGTGATGACGAACAGAAACATATACTTCCGTCGGGTATGGGGAACATTGGCTCTGGTACTCCGCCTGTGATGGGGACCCTCATCAGGTGTGTCTCGTCTATTCTTCCGCCAAGTGGCCAAACTTGAAGAAGTACCCATCGGTTGTCGGGGCTAACTTGCACATTTTCTAGTAAAAAGCCAGCAGTGGTGACAATGGGTTGTTGGGCATCTGAGTCCAGAAATTGCTTGTAGACACTATAGTTGTCTCCACGGTTGGTGGCGACAATCACGCTCTTGCTATCGGAAGTCCAAGCTGCAGCGTAATCGTCCCCACCTTCCTCCAGAGGAAAACGCCTCGAGTTGACGAATCGCCTTCCACTCGCTTCGAGATCAGCCAAATACCCGGTGCCACGTCCCGACGACTGAAGGAATGCAACTCGCTTCCCATCCGCAGTTGCACTTGGCTCGTTCATCCATACCCCAACCCAGTTCGACAGTCTTCTCGGCTTCTCGACGATGCCACCGGCGTGGACATCAAGTCGCATGATCCAGTAATTACATGGATTATCAGATCGCATAAGGCCGTTGCAATGATCGGAGTAGATCAGCCTTCCGTCGGGCAACAAGACTCCATCGCCCATTTTCTTGATGTCCGAATCTCGCAGCAGCGTTGCGATAGGTCCGCCTTTGAGGTCACGAGTCACAAGACTGTCACCGCCGGAGCTGTCGCTCGTAACATACGAGACTCGCTGTCCATCTGGGAAGAAACTGAGGCAGCAAATTGCACTATCTGCGGCGGATTCATAGAGTCTGTTTGCGTTCTCTCCGCTTGGCGACATCAGCCAAATTTCACGCTCACCGAGCTTCCCCTGATTTGTTCCGAACGAAATTGAAGAGCCGTCGGGAGAAACCGACCACGCAACGGCTTTGTCTCTAAGCTTACGGGGCGCTCCGCCCAGAATCGAAACAAGCCAGGCGCTGGTAGTCTGCGATGACCAACCACTTGGACCCTCAGTCACCGGGTGAGAATTGGCAAGAAACCTGATGCTATCTGGGAACCATGCAGTTGAGGTAATTTCCCATTCCACAGGGTCACGCTCAAAACCCTCAGGTTTGGGAACGAGGTGGTTCTCTCCAGTCTTAAGAAGTTTGATATGCATCCCTTTGATATCGGTGTATGCAAGATATTCTCCGTCTGGTGAGATCGCGCCGGTTTTCACAGGAATCTCGGCGGAATTCATGGTGAGTTGACGCAGCTTAAGGTCCGGCAGACCCTGTGAGAGCGACGGCCGGTGTTTAGCGAACCAGAAAATTGCACCAACGATTAACAGTACGACGACGCTTCCCGCCGCTGCCGCCCATCGACGCGGCAGGCGCCTCGGAGCCAACTGCCGTTGTAGATTTTCCAGGTCGGCCCGCATTTCCGACGCGGTCTGATAGCGCGTATCGCGATTCTTTTCGAGCGCCTTCTTAATAACCGCTTCGAGCTTGGTCGGAACCTCGGGATTCAATCCACGCACAGGCTTTGGAGTTCCTCTAAGGACTGCTTCCCGGAGCACCGGCCAGGTGGTTCCGCCGAACGCGCGTTTTCCCGTTGCCAACTCGTACAGAACTAAACCGAATGAGAAGATATCGGTTCTCGAATCCACTCTGTCACCACGTACCTGTTCCGGTGACATGTAGGCGGCGGTTCCAACGACTGCACCTGTACGACTGAGAGTGAAATCAGGGCCTTTGGCCAGCGTCACGGTTTCTGTTTCGCCATCGGCAGGGCGATCGCGTTGTTCCTCCATCTCAGTTAGCTTTGCAACGCCGAAGTCAAGGATCTTCGCTTCGCCACCGCTGGTCAGAAAAATGTTTCCGGGCTTTATGTCGCGGTGAACGATGCCATGTTCGTGAGCCACACCCAAACCTTTGAGAACTTGGACGGAAACATCAAGCAGCTTTCGTATTTGCTGCGATCCTTTGGGAGCCCGTTGTGTATGGATGAATTGCTCAACTGTTTGCCCTTCGAGCAGCGGCATCACAATGAAGGGCTGGCCTGCATGTTCGCCAAATTCATAAATGGGACAGATGTTGGCATGTTCCAGCGCTGATGCAGACCGCGCTTCACGCTCGAACCTTCGCAGAGCGTCCGGGTTGTTGGCTGATTCTTCATGAAGAAACTTCAGGGCCACTTTGCGCGACAGCTTGACATCCTGTGCACGATAAACGAGGCCCATTCCACCGCCACCCAAGCCGCCAAGGATCTGGTAGTGAGAAACGGTTTTGCCAGTCAGGGGAAAGCCTATGTTTTGAAGCTCAGAGCGCACCCCGGCTTCCATCTTGGCTGCGGCTCGCCCGTCGCAAGACAGCAGGGCCTCGACTTCCTTGCGCAGTTCGGAATCACTGGAGCACGCCTGGTCAAGCAGCTCCTGGCGAGCTGCAGGGTCTGACTCTGCGGCGCGATGAAACAGCTCTTCGATTTGTGCCCATCGTTCCGGAGTCACGTTGTTATCCACCTTCGATCTCGTGCTGCAGCCAAGCTTCTGCCACCCTCAAATCCCGGCGAACGGTGATTTCTGAAACTTTAAGCGCTTGCGCTATCTCTTCCATCGACAGTCCGACAAAATAGCGAAGTTCCACGGTCTTGCATTTCCGCGGATCGAACCGCTCGAGAGCATTAAGTCCACGGTCAAGGGCGAGAAGGTCTGTGCTCTGCTCCTTTCCGAAACTCACGGCGAAATCCAGAGGGACTGATACGGCCGCCCGCTTCGCAGCATGGCGCTTGCGCGCGTGATCTACAAGAATTTGCCGCATCAGCCGTGCGGCCACGCCGAAGAAGTGCGAACGGTTTTTAAAATCTGGTTTCTTTTGATCAACCAGGCGCAGGTACGCCTCATGAACCAGTGCCGTCGGTTCCAGCGTATGGCCTTGCTGCTCCTTCCGCAAATACGCAGCAGCCAGCTTCCGTAATTCTTTGTACACAATCGGAGTCAGCTGGTTTAGCGCATGCTCGTCCCCATTCGCCCATTGGACCAGCAGCTCTGTCACATTGTGGGTAGCGGACATGGTCTGCGCGGAGAACCCCAACCTCAGTAGGTGCCCGCATTTTACAACGAGGGGTGCTCTTAGATTCACCCGCGCGGGAGCCGTAGAGTCAAATGCCCACCCTCCGATGATCGCTTTTTCCCGCAATCCCCGCATGTGTAAGTAGAAGGTTGCGCGCAATATCTCGACAGCATTCGGGCACACAGCATTCGGGCATTAAGACGGATGTTTCGGCTGCGCGGTGGCGTAGCACAAGGAGAATCAAAATGAAGAGCAAACAGCTTGCTCTATTTCTCATTGGGTTTGTGGCCATCTTCGCCTTTACGTCGCAAGCCTTTGCGAGAGAACCCGTCGATCCGTCCACTCTGAATCCACCTCCGCGTGCCGACACGATATGCGAAAGGGTGGGCAACGGCATCATCTGCGACGTGCAATTCAGTGACCCCCCATTCGCGGGCGGCAGCCGAGTGATCTGCGGCACTGGCGCGAATGCGTATGAGGTTTCCCAGTTCCTAAACAGATCTGTAAGAGGCAAACGCTACTACGACCAGAACGGAAATCTCCTGCGTCGGCACTTTCGCGAAGTCCTGTCCGGCACCTTCAGCAACCCGCAGAACAATGCGGCAGTATCTTTTTCCGGACAGGACACCCATCTGCACTATCTGGCAACGCCGGGAGATGTCAGCAGCGGCACGGACATCGTGACGGGGTCGTTCCGAGTCTACCTACGCCATGGAGGCAGTGTGCTGCTTGAAGCAGGCAGGACTATCGAGGCCGCAGACGGCAGCGCGTTTCTAGGTGAGTCAGGTCCGCATCCATTCGCCGATTATTTCGTTTTCGGTGATACGGCAGCTGTTCAACCGTTGTGCGACGCGTTGCAGTAGCTCGAGGAGGAGTCTATGAAATTTCGAAATGGTGCTTGGAGTTTCTTGGTGACGGTCTTGGTTGCACTGGCAGCCCTTCCCGCTCACGCAACGTTTCCCGGCAAGAATGGGCGCATCGCGTTTGTGCAAGGCCCGGATATCTTCACGATGAATCCTGACGGGACAAATATCAAACAACTCACGCATGTGGGACCCGATGGCTTGGCAAGTTGGCCGGCGTGGTCAGCGGACGGAAAGCAGATTGTGTTTGAGTTTCGGCCTCCTGATCGGATTCCCCAGATTTGGGTAATGAACGCCGATGGGAGCGACCAGCACCTGGTATTTGCGGAACAGGACTTCGGGGAAAACCGACCCAGCTTTTCACCTGACGGAACAAAGCTAGTGTTCGCGCGGTGTCAACTGCTTGTCGGCGATGGCGACACGTGTGCAATTTACACGGTCGGGGTCGACGGCACAGGCTTGATCGCAATTACTACTTTCCAGCGGGACACAACCGCTCGTAGTCCCATGTATTCGCCAGATGGAACAACGATCGCATTCATTCTGTCGGAGGATACCGCTCATGGATTCCATGGAGTCACCTACCTGGTCGATGCAGACGGTTCACATTTGCGCCGAATTACGGAACCGGAGCCGTGCCTGATCCGTCCAGACTGGTCGCCTGACGGCACAAAGATCACGACGTTTGCTCACTTCTGTAATCCGCAAAACGAAACCATCGCGGTTATGGATGCGCATGGAGGACATCTTCAATATCTGACCGACAACGGGAAAGATTACTTCAACGGATCACACGACAGAAATCCGGCATTCTCACCTGATGGGAAGTTCATCGTTTTCGAACGCCACACGCCAGATTTCAGCGACTCAGCCATTTACGTGATGAAGGTGGACGGTGGTGGATTGAAACCACTCGCGGTGCTCCCGCGAGCGAAGAAGACCCCTCCTGGCAGCCTTAATCGACGAGGACGGCTAAAGGAAATCGAGGATGGCGGTGTAATACCACGATGGGGCGTAGCGCCAGAGTAAGACAAAGGAACAAACGTCAAGGAGGACTTATGTCTAGGTTTAGATCCATTGTCAGACTGCAATTCGCTGCTTTTTGGATTGCGATCTTCTTGCTTCTCCATAGTCAGGCATGGGCGACATATCCCGGACAAAACGGACGGATTGCTTTTGTCGGGAACTTCAGCGGAACGTGGCAAGTTTACACAATTAATCCCGATGGCAGCGATTTGTTCCAGGTAACGAATTTGCCTGCAACTGAATTGTCCCCAGACAGCTGGTTTCCCAATTACTCGCCGGACGGGCAGCAAATCGCGTTCTCGCACGATATGACGGGCGCGGTTGAGCTCTATGTAATAAACGTGGATAGCACAGGCCTGGCGCAGATAACCCATGACGAAGCGGAGAATCTGTTCCCTCAATGGTCACCAGACGGCACCCATATTCTTTTTTCCGCACAATATATTGGCGATCGGTTTGACTTTCACCGCTTGGCAACGATCAGGCCTGACGGCTCTGACCGGCGGGTAATTACAAACAGTCTTTTCGATGACATTTTTCCTGAGTACACAATTGATGGCAGGCAGATCGTGTTTTCCAGCTCACGAGGAAACCTGATTTCTGCCCTCTGGACGATGAACTCAAATGGGTCACACAAGAAGAGAATCACCGAACCCGCTCTGGAAGCGGGCGCGGCCGATGTATCACCCGATGGGCAACACATGGTGTTCATCAATCAGGCGGGTACTGAGCTCCCATCTAATCTTGTGGTCTCAAATCTCGATGGAACGCACCGGAAGAACCTGACGGAACGCGGACAGTTTATCGATCCCGTCTATTCTCCCAACGGCAAAAGAATCGTTTTCAGCGGCGCGTCGGCGGAAGGCGCCCCATTCAACCTGTACACCATAAGTTCCGACGGGTCCGCTCCAACGCTGTTGCTGGCCTGCCCGAATTCATGTTGGGTTCCGGATTGGGGGTCGAAGCCCTGATGTCGACTTTTCCTGTTCCTGCGCTGCTCATCGGGTATGCACGGCAGCCTGCCTACTCCTCCACCGCCAGTCTTAGTGGATACATCGAGGGCCTGTAGGGCCGACTTTCCAACGGCGTGGTTATTAGCGGGAAATGCGTCGCCCAGGTAGCGGCAGTCCGGTCTGTTATTCCCAGGAGCGAAGTTCACCGGTAACCAGCGGAGTTCACTCGGGAGGGCTTACCTTTTCCCGTCGATGAGTTCCCACGGCTGATGCACAAGATCTACGGTGCCTGAGAAACTAGCTCTCCTCGTGATCGCTTTCCGCACTGGTTTCCGCATGTGTAAGTAGAAGGTTGGTAACGCAACCCGTCTTTGCCCGGCTTGGACGCATATGGAAATGCATCAGGGAGGAAATCGTGAACAGAGACCTAATTGCCTACATCGCAGCCATAACTCTAATCACCGGATTGGCAATCCCAGCACAATTATTGGCTCAGCAGCCGAGTTACAAGCTGATTGACGTGGGAACGTT
>Ga0209056_10006322_pt1 | contig 12250 bp, 6 predicted proteins | sample GraSoiAngelo_114_FD_185876 | JGI IMG/M metagenome (GOLD analysis project Ga0209056, IMG submission 185876) | Grasslands soil microbial communities from the Angelo Coastal Reserve, California, USA - 14_0903_13_40cm (SPAdes) (version 2) | ecosystem: Environmental > Terrestrial > Soil > Grasslands ... | reverse complement strand
TTTCTCCGTCTTCGGCTCGATCAAGAGACGGAGCCCGCGAGCCGGACCGGAGCGGACGACGATCCATGCCGCCCGGCCCGGGAGGAGGCGGTTGACCAGCGGGCGGAGCGCTCGCGTCACGAGCGCCCCGTTCCGGAAGCGCGCCGCGAGGAAGCCCGGGATCATGTTCAGGACCGCGATCATCCCGTCCGAGAGGGCCACGCGCCTACCCTTCCGAGCTGGCATGCCCTGACCGACTGAGCGCCACCACGACGGCGAGGTAGAGGAAATTCGACAGGACGGGGAGGTTGTAGTTCGCGACCCCCTGGACCGCGGTGCCGACGAGCGCCACGAGGCCCGCGAGGGTGAGGGCGCGGGCCCACCGACTGTCCGCGTGCCGGAGGCGCCGCCGCAGCGCGAGCCCGAGCGCGGCGGTGGCCGCGAGGGCGAGACCGAGGCCGACCGCGCCGGTGTCGGCGAGAAGCTCGACCCAGTCGCTCTCGGCGTGGGTGAAGGTCACCGGGGCCCGGAAGGTCCGCACGTGGGGATACGCCACGGCGAAGGTCGCGAGTCCGGTCCCCAGTGCGGGCGCCTCGCGCCAGAGCCTGAGGGCGTCCATCCAGAGGAAGAGGCGCGTGCTCTCCGTCGGCCGCCCGACCTCGTCGGCCAGCCGCTCGACGGTACCGTAGAGGACATCGCCGCTGATCCAGGCGCCGGTGAGGACGATCAGGACGGCCGCGAGCAGGACGCGCGCCGCGCGCCCGCGGCCCCGCTCGCCCTGCGCCCAGAGCCGACCGCTCATGACGAGGAGACCCGCGGCGAGCGCCACCAGGCCGCCGCGGGAGCCGCTCACGAGCGCCGCCCCGCCCATCACGAGGACAAGGAACGGGATGAGGCGGGTGGCGCCGCGCTCGGTGCTCCACTCCTTGAGGCGGTCGGCCCAGCGCCGGGCCCGCCGGCCCCGGTGCGCGCCCCGGGTGGCGGCGAGGCCGAAGGCGAGGGCGACCGGCACGACAATGACCATCAGCCCGGCGAAGTGAGCGCGGTTGACGTACGGGCCGAAGGGCGAGGAATTGACGGGCGCGGGCGGCCCGATCCAGTAGAGCCGGCCGTTCCACGTCACGCGCTCGGCGATGCCGAAGATGGAGATCACGGTCCCCGTGACGACCATCGTCCACACCGCCCGGCGTGCCCGGGCCGCCGTGCGGTAGGTGTTGTAGCACACGACAAAGAAGCCGGCCACGGTCAGGAGCTTGACGCCCTCTCGCCACGTCGCATGGGGGTCCAGGGACCGAGCCGCGCCGAGGCGCGGCAGGGTTCGAACGAACACCAGCGCGAGAAAGAGCAGCGCCGGAAACCAGCCGGGCGGCAGCTCCACCCGGAATTCCCAGTGCCGCAGCATCCCGAGCACGTACGTCGCGGCGATCGCCAGCACGACCAGCTCGGCGATCGCCTCGGACCAGGGCTCGACGGTGCCGAACGCGAGCGGGGCGAACACGAGGAGGAAGAGGGTCCCCGCCTCGATCACGCGCTCGGGCCACGCCGAGCTCATCGCAGGCTCACCTCGTCCACCCAGACCTTGCCGCCGAGGTTGCCCTCGGGCCCGGCCGCCTTCTCCCGCCGGAGACGCACGAGGACGAGGCTCGTGCCGTCGGGGACCCGGACGCGCGTCTCGAGGGGGACCCAGTCGGCGGTGGTCCCCGAGATCGTGCCGGTCTCCGCGAGCACCTCGCCGTCCCGGGGGGAGACGACCTCGAGCTTCAGCCCCGAGGTCGTCGTGAAATCTTGAGCCTTGGCGAGCGCCCGGAGGCGATACTCGCGCCCGGGCTCGACGGGGACGAACTGGGAGACGCCGGCGAAGTCGAGCGTGGGAAAGCTGTTGAACGTCAGCCGCAGGGAGTGCCGTCCGCCGGCCGCGACGAACCCGTCCAGGAGCACGTCCACGCCCCAGGTCGGCCGCACCCGCCAGTCGAGCCCCCACCCGAGCAGGCGCACGGCCTCGAAGCCCCCGTTCCAGATCGCGTTCTCGGCCGCGGCGGGCTTCCCATCGGGAATGAGGGTCAGCCAGACCCGGCGAGCCATCGCACCCTGTCCCGTTTCAATCAACCGATCCAGGTATTTGCGCCGCGTAGGCGCGGGGATCGGGGGCTCGAGTCTCGCGCGTGCGGTCCACGCCACCTCCGCGAGCGCCAGGTCCGTGTTCTCGACCGCGGCGTTCAGGACGTTGGTGAGGCCCGCCGCCTCGGGCGGGAGAAGCGTCGCGGGGTCCTCGTCGGGGCGGAGGAGCGTGCGCGCGAGCTGAAACGCGGCGTCGCGCTGCCCCGGGTCGACCGCCAGCACGTACCGGAGGTGCTCCAGCGCGAGGTCTCGCTCACGCCAGCGGAGGGCCAGGAGCGCCGCCTCCCAGCGCAGGCTGACATTGTGGGGGTCGGCGCGAAGGGCGGCCTCCAGGTACTCGCGGGCAATCGTAGGCGCACCGTGGTGATCGGCGAGCAGGGCCAGCTGGAACCGGGCAATCGTGCTCGTCGGGCGCAGGCGAAGCGCCGCCTCGAAATGGTCGCGCGCCCGGTCGTCCGCCGGGCCCGCAAGCGGCGTCTCGTACGCCTGCCCCAGGAGGATCTGGAGATCGGGGTCCCCCGGGTCCCACCGGAGCGCCCGCTCAAGCTCAACGGCGGTCGTCGCCCGCCGGGCGAGGTAGGAAGCGACGGCCGGTCTGACGATGCCGCGGGCGAGCCAGAGGGACAGAGCGAGCGTCAGCACGGCGACCAGGAGCCGGCTACCGCGCGACTCGAGGCGAATCAGCAGGAGCCGGTCTGAAGCGGGACCCACACCCTACCGCGCGGGCTACGTCGACGAGCCGTGACTTCTGACTTCCTTGGCGGCTCCCTCCGCGGCGCGGGCGTCGTATCCGTAGTAGCCGTAATACCCGTAGGAGCCCTGCCCGCTCACGTCGACGTCGTTCAGGACGACGCCGAGAAGCCTGGCCCGAACCGACAGCAAGCTCCGGATCGCCCGCTGGGAGGCGTCGCGCGTCGCGCGGCCGTGGCGGAGGACGAGGACGACACCCTCCACCTGGGCCGCCAGGACCATCGCGTCGCTGATCCCGAAGAGGGGGCCCGTGTCGAACACGATATAGGCGAAGCGCGCCTCGAGCGCCGTGACCGCCTGACGGAGACGGCTCGAGGCCAGGAGCTCGGCCGGGTTGAGCGGAATCCGCCCCGACGGGATGGCCGAGAGGTTCGGAATGCGCGTCGGCTTGATCACGTCGTTCAGCTCGGCCTGGCCCGTGAGAAACGTGGAGAGGCCAGGCGCCTGCGCCACCCTGAGGACCTCGTGGAGGCTCGGGCGCCGCATGTCCGCGTCGATCAGGAGCACCTCACCCGCCCCGAGCTGAGCCAGCGTGATCGCGAGGTTGCTGACGAGCGACGTCTTGCCGTCCTCGGGGTAGAGCGAGGTGACCAAGAGCGTCTTCGGGGGATGGTCGGGCGCCGAATAGAGGAGGCTCGTCCGGAGGTTCCGGAAGGCCTCGGAAAAGACCGACGACATGTCGGCGTGGGAGACGAGGGCGAACGGCCCCAGCCGGTCGCCCTGGACGAGCTCCCGGCGCCGCCGCCCGCGCCGCTCGAGGGCCCGGCGGGAGGGCACGAGGCCGAGCGTCGGCACGCGGAGAAGCGCCTCGACCTCCTTCGCGTCCTTGATGCTCGTGTCGAGGTACTCGAAGAAGAAGGCCACCCCCACGCCGCCAACGAGGCCCACCACGCACGCCAGCACGAAGTTGAGCGCGCGCTTCGGTCGCGACGGCCGGCTCGGGATCTCGGCGCGATCGACGACGTAGATGTTCGAGGTCAGGAGGGCGGACGAGATCTGGGTCTCGCGCAGCCGCCCGAGGAGCGAGGTGTAGAGCTCGCGGCTCGTGTCGACCTCGCGCCGGAGGAGATTGTATTCCGCCATGCGATCGGACAGACGCCGCGCCATGCCCCGGTACTGGACGAGGGAGGCCTCCATCTCCTGCTCGGTCCGGGCGGCCGCCTGGTAGTCGGCGCGGAGGGACTCCACGGCCCGGCGGAGCTCGGCCTGGAGCTGGCGGCGGCCCTCGGCGATCTTCTGGGCGAGCTGCTGCATCCGTGGATACTGCGGCTTGAAGATCTGACCGAGCCGCTGATAGTCGGCCTCCTGAGTGGTCAGGTCCTGCTTGAGCTGGACGATCAGCCGGCTCTGGAGAACGACGGGCAGTGAGCCGTTGTCCTGGCCGTTCGCCTGCGCGAGGAGACTCTCCTTGGCGATCCGGTCGGCGCGAGCCTTGAGGAACGCCTCCGAGACCAGGCTGAGTTGCTGGGTGAGCAGATCCTGGGGCTGGCCGTTCTTGTCGACGTTGACGAAGAGGATGTTGTTCGCCGTGAGAAATGCGTTGAGCTTCTCCTCTGCCTCTCGAAGCTTGTCCCGGGTCTCGTCGAGCTGCTTGGCGAGGAACTGGGTGGCCGAGCGGGTGCCCTCGACCTTCTGGTCAAGCTGCTGGGCGATGAAGGCGTCGGCCGTGGTGTTGGCGACGCGCGCGGCCAGGTCGGGGTAGTGGCTGTCGAAGGAGACCTTCACGAGCCTGGAGTTCCTCACCGGCTCGACCGACAGATGCTCGAGAAACGTCTCCGCCAAGGGCGACTCGAGCACGAGGTCTTCAGCTCCCTCGGGCGCGGGAGGCGGCGGGACGGGGATCCAGCTGACGAGCTGACGTCTGACCCACGCCGCGAGGCCGCCGTCGCGCTCGAGCTGGCTGAACTCGGGGTGCTGGTCGAGCTGGAGCAGGCCGATCACCCGGTTGGCGAGCGTCCGGCTCTGCAGGATCTTGTACTGGGTCTGATAGTAGTCTTGCTGGGAGTCGGCCCCCTTCACGACTTCCTCGAACTTGAGGACCTTCGGCTCTTCGTTCTCGATCCTGAGCGTCGCGGTCCCCGTGTAGACCGGCTTCGTCGTGAAGGTCCAGATCATGACCGCGATGACCGTCACCAGAAAGAAGGAGATGACGGTCCAGCGGTGGCGGGCGAGGACCCGCCAGTAATCCCAGAAGTGGGGGGCGTCTTCGTCGACCCCGTAGGGATAGGCACGCACGGGCTCCAGGGGCGCGAGCGTCGCGGACGCGGGGCCGGGGACGAGCTCGTGGCCCTCGTCCCCGGAGGGGAGCGGGCGAGGATCGTGCCGAGGGTCGACGTCACTCACGGGATGGGAACGCTCGAGTACAGGCCGAATTTGAGGAAGTCCCTGACCCCGTAGGCGAAGGCCTTGACCGCCGACTTCCCGACGACGACCACGTCACCCTGCTGGACCTCCGGCGCCGGTTTGCCGCCTTCGAAGTCGTTGAGGCTGTACCGGAACACGTCGCGCTTCCCACCGGCGGCCGGACGGTACAGGCGCACGTCGTCCCAGTCGGCGACCTCCTTCGCCCCGCCCGCGGCGACGACCGCCTGCTGGACGGTCGTGCGCGACTTCAGGAGGAAGGAGCCGGGTTTTTCGACGGCGCCGCCCACGTAAAACGAGCCCGCGCGCGGAACGTCGATCACGTCGCCCGCCTGGAGCGGGAGGTTGAGCTCCTTGTTGCCGTCGGCGAGGGCCTCGAGGTCGATCGCGGTCATGACCTCCTGCATCACGCCGTCCGGCGGACGGCTGCTCGTCTTTGCGCGGGGGGCTCCGGCGCCGTCCGTCGCGACACGGTCGGCGCGGGCGGAGGCGACCGCGGCGGCAGGAGTGCGGCGGGTCACGTAGACGGTGTGACCGGCGTCGTCGGCGAGCCCGCCGGCCATCGCCAAGGCGTCGGCCAGCCGAAGGTGGCCCGCGAGGGAATACACGCCGCCGGTCTTGACCGCACCCATCACCGAGACTCGCTGGCTCTTCTGCTCGGTGACGAAGACGGAGACCTGGGGGTCGTTCATGTAGTCCTGCCGGAGGCGGGTCCGCACTTCCGTCTCGAGCTCGGACGGCGTGAGCCCGGCGGCGGGGATGGCGCCGATCAACGGAAGCGTCACGCTGCCGCCGACGGGGACGCGCAGTTTGAGGCTCGAGAGCTCCGGAACGTCGAAGACCGATATCTCGATGAGGTCGCCGGGGCCGAGCGGGAGGTCCGTCTCCTCGGTCGGAGGGGTGAGGTGGCTGAGGAGCTTTCGGTTGAGGTCAGTGGCGACGGTGGTCGGGAGCGGGACCGCAGAGGCGGGCACTCCGCTCGACTCGGCCGCGGCGGTCGTCTGGCCAACGGAAGCCGACGACGCCGTCGGACGACCCTGAGCGGCGCAGGACGCCAGCACGAGCCCGAGGGCGGCGACGCGAAGGCCAAGAGGAATGTGTGTCCAAGACGGAGTCACGGGCCAACCGGTGTTGCCGGCGGAGGCGCCGCGTGACTGCCACCGCCGCCGCCAGACGACAACCCGGCTCCAACCCCGCCCGCGACCACGCCGCCGAGGCCGACGGCCGAAAGAGCGGTGAGGGTCGTCTCGGACATCCCGAACGTCGTACCCTCGAGCGCCTCCTCCTCCCCGACCGCGGCGCTCTGCGGCTGGGCCTGGGTCCCCGACGGTTGCGCCTGGGTCGCGGGGGGTCGCGCCTGGGTCGACGGCAGCGGCGCCGGCGGTTGTCCGACGTTTTGCGCGTAGAACATGGGCCCGGAGACGTAGCCGACCGAGTGGCCGCCGAGGTCGAAGAGCGGCATCGCGTCGTTCGCGATCTCGGCCGGAGGAATCTTGGCCATCGCGAACTGCACCAGCTGGCTCGGGAACCCTCGCGTCAGATTGGCGGTGAAGCCCGGCTGGATGACGAAGGTGTCGACGCCGGTGAGGTACCCGACGCTCCGCCCGCTCGGCTCGAAGATCGCCCGAGCATCCCGTGGAATCGCCACCGGAGTGTCGGAGGTGAAGTAGAAGCCGCGGACCGCGGGCGGCCTGCCGGGGAGGAACACCGGCTCGCGTCCCGCCAGGAGCACTCGCGCCGGGGTGCCGACCGGGGTGACCTGGAGGTGTCCCGCGGTCATCTTCAGCCCCATCAGCCCCGACCGGCTCACGAAGACCTCGCCGACGAGGAGCCCCGGGCGCACGGCCTCGAGGCGGGCCGACGGGGTCAGGATCTCGACCCGGCTCTGCTCGGGCAGGCGGAAGCGCACGCGACCGAACAGAAGCGAAATTTTCGCGGCCTGGCCAGAGGCCTCGAAGCGAATCGCGCTGAACGGAAAGACATCGAGCCGGCCCCCGTCGGTCAGGTCGAGGACGGCGCCCCCGCCCGCGCTCCGGAGCTCGGCGCCCTCGAGGATCGGGAACGAGCGCGCCCCGATCGGGAGCCAGCTCTTGTGGGCGTCGACTGAGAGTCTAGCCGACCCGAAGCCCCTCGCAGTTCCCAGGGGCGTGAGGTCGCCCCAGACGCAACTCGGCGCTGCCAGAGTGAGAGCCAGTCCGGCCGCGAGGAGCCTACCGTGTGCCCGTCTGGTAGTCCTAATAGACTCTATAGTATCCCCTTGATGGTGTAGGCTACTAGCCCACAGAGGCCCTTCGTAAGTCAGATCCATCGGCCAAGCCAGTAGATTTACTGCTAAATTCGTAAATCTACCCGCCCGGAAAGTCAACGAAAAATTTGTGACGCCTTTGGCTTCGGACGAGAAGCGGGCTCGTACCCCTGCGAACGCGAGCCGGGGAGCCCCAAGGCCGGCGCTGTCCCGCGTCCCGATCGGCCGGTCGAGCGCCCTGTGAGGGCGCACTCTGAGGGCGAGCCCTTGAGGCTCGCAGTCGCCGGGGCGGTGAACTGTCAGTGTCGTCAAGGGTTAGGGCCCGTCGATCCGCTCCCGGAACTCCCTTTCTCGGCCTCCGGACGGCAGGCCTGCGACATGACGCACTGCGAGTCGTCGATGTACCGAAAGGCGGCGATTCTCAAAGCACGGTGACCCCCTAGGGTTCTATGCTCTCGCGGACGAAGGACTGGTCTCTTGGCGCCAAAGATTCTCGGTGTCAGCACGATTCCCGTCCGCAAGCGCCGTGCCACCCGTCTTGGCGACAGACTCTCCTTGTTTAGGCGACGGTTAGAGCTCGGCTCCGGGTCCCGCAAGTGAAGCGCGTTGCCCAGATTTGTGAAGGCTATTGCACCCTCACAGCGCCTGGAGTACTAAGGGTGGGCCCCCAGAGGAGGAAGTAGGTCCGACTGGGCTTGAGGCTGACGACAGTCCCCGATCGCGGGGGGCGGCCGTGTTCGGGGGGATAGCCGGTCCTGTGTCGGAGTCGAACGCGGACCCGCAACTGCCCGAGCTCCTGTGTAAGAGCCTTCAGAGACCACCTCAAGCGTTTCAGAATTTGTGAAAACCCGTAGGCGAAGTCAGAGGATCCCTACGCCGAATCCGCGCAATTTCGTTATGCTCCTCGTCTTGGCACGCGGCATGCTGCCGCTTTGGCATTCATGGTGGATCTGTGACCGAAGCGCATCCCTGCTCTCCGCATGCCTCCGACCAAGGAAAGGGGGCTCCGGCGAAGGTGGCACCGCGGCCTGGCCAGTGCCTTCGGTATCTGCGTGGCCAGTCACGCGGGCCGAGCGCAGGGGCGGAGCGCCGACTCCATCGGCGCTCGTGAGACCTGAGACCAACACTGAGCCTCAGGGCGTCTCACGGGGAACCGCCATCTTCCTAACCCAGACGCCAAGCTCTTCGTCCTACACCGAGTGCGTCCCGCGTCGATTGTCCGGCGCCGTTAGAGGACCGGACGATGCGCGGGCGCGCCTCTGATCCTAGGCCGGCAAACAGGGGATACGGCAATGCAGAACTCTGTACCGCGCAACGCACGTAATCAGTACATCTCTGAACGTCGGCGGCGCGGAGACGCGGTAGACCAGGTGCCCGAGCAACCGCGGCGAACGGGTCGGCTACCGTGGGCGGGGGCGGCACTGCTCCTGCTGCTGTGCTGTCCGCTCTCCGCCGTGGCCCTGACGAGTGTGCTCACCGAGCGCTACGACATTGCCCGGACGAATCAGAACCCGACCGAGACGACCCTGACGCCGGCGAACGTCAACCCGAATCAATTCGGGAAATTATTCTCGTCTCCCGTGGACGGGTACGTCTATGCGCAGCCGCTCTACCTGCCGGCGGTCACCATCCCCGGCAAGGGCACGCACAACGTCCTGTTCGTGGCGACCGAGCATGACAGCGTGTACGCCTTCGACGCCGACAGCAACACGGGCGCGAACGCGACGCCGCTCTGGCAGATCACCTTGCTCGACGCGGCGCACGGGGCGGCGGCCGGCGCCACGACGGTACCGAGTTCGGACTACTCCGGGAACACTGACATCGTCCCCGAGATCGGGATCACCGGGACGCCGGTCATTGACCCCGCCACGGGGACGCTCTACGTCGTCGGCAAGACCAAGGAGAACGGGGCGCAGGTGCAGCGGCTGCACGCGCTCGACGTCACGACGGGAGCGGAGAAGACCTCGTTCAACAGCCCGGTCCGGCTCCAGGCGTCAGTGCTCGGGGGCGGAGGCTCGACGGTGACCTTTGACGCCCACTGGGAGAATCAGCGCCCGGGCTTACTCCTCCTGAACGGGATCGTCTACGTCGGCTTCGCGGCGCACGGGGACCTGGGACCGTGGCACGGCTGGATCCTGGCCTACAACGCGGCGACCCTGCAGCAGACCGGGGCGTTTTGCACGACGTCGCACGCAAGCGGGTCGGTCGGGTCGGGCATCTGGATGCCGTTCGCGGCCGACGTGATCGATCCGGTCAACCACCCGTACGGCCGCTTGTTCATCGCGACGGGGAACGGCCCCTTCAACGCGGCGCCGCCCTACACGAACAGCATGGACTACGGGGACGACATCCTGCGGCTGGATCTCACGAACGGGGTGCCGACCGTCGCCGATGCGTTCACTCCCTTCAATCAACAGTCGCTCGCCAACTCGGACCTCGATACGGGATCGGGGGGGGTGCTGCTGCTGCCCGATCAGACGTTCGGGTCTCCGCACCTGCTCGTCCAAGCCGGAAAAGAGGGACGAATCTTTCTCGTCGACCGCGACAACATGGGCGGGTATAGCACCTCGCGGGACGCAATCGTGCAAGAGATTCCCGCCGCCCCCGCCCTCACGGGCTTTCAGATCAACGGCATCTGGGGGGCGCCCGTCTATTGGAATGGCAACGTGTACTTTTGGGGGAGCAATGGGGACCACCTGAAGGCATTTTCGTTCACGAACGGACTGCTCTCCACGACGCCCATCGGGCGGTCGACGGAAGTAGCGGGGCCCGGCATCTCGTCGGGACCGGTGCCGACCGTTTCGGCGAACGGAAATACAAACGGGGTGGTGTGGGCGATCGATCCCGTCGCGTCAGCGCTGATGGCATACGATGCGCTGGACGTGACGCGGCTGCTCTACTCGAGCAACGACAATGCGAGCCGGGACGCCCTGGGGGCGGCGGTGAAGTTCACCGTGGCGACGATCATCAACGGCAAGGTGTACGTCGGCGCGCAATACCACGTGAGCGTCTTTGGCCCGATCGTGACGGTGGCGACACCGACGTTTAGCCTCCCCGGCGGGACCTACTCCGGACCGCAGTCGGTCGCCCTCAACGACACCACCGGCGGAGCCGCGATCTACTACACCATCGACGGAACCCTCCCGCCCGCCTCGGCCTCCTCGACCCGGTACACCGGCGGCTCGATCTCGGTCTCGACGACCACGACGATCAAGGCCGTCGCCACCGCCAGCGGTTCCGCGAACAGCCTGGTGGCCACCGCCACCTACGCGATCCAGGTGGCCGGCACGTCCCCGCCGCCGATCGCCCTCGCGCAGAGCGCGAGTCTTGACGCCGGCGTCACCTCGGCGGCGAGCCTCGCCTTTACGACGAATAACACGGCCGGGAACTTGATCGTCGTGGCCGTTCGCATCGGCTCCCCCTCGACGACGACCGTGTCCGTGCGGGACACGAACGGGAATAGCTACTCCCTCGCTCGAAGCCAGGTTCAAACGACGGACGGTCACCAGGCGTGGGTCTACTACGCCAAGATCATCGCGGCCGGGGCGAACACCGTCACCGTGACCTTGTCGGCCACGGCGACCCTGCGCGTCGCCATCCACGAATACAGCGGCTTGGATACCGCCGCGCCCCTCGACCAGACGACCAGTGCCCCGGGAAGTGGCACCGCCCCCACGAGCGGCAGTGTCACGACCACGGCCGCCAACGAACTGCTCTTCGGCATGGGGTCGTCGGCCAACGCCCGAACGTGGACCGCGGGCACGGGGTACACGCTGCGCCAAGCGCCCGCGGGGAAACTCGAGACCGCCGACCGGATCGTGGCGGCGACCGGAAGCTTCTCGGCGTCCGCGAGCCTCAGCGCGGCCGACGACTGGACCGCGATCATCGTCACATTTAAGACCTGGGCCACCGGTTCCTCCCCCTCGCCGGCTGCCCAGCCCACCTTTAGCCCGCCGGGCGGGACGTATTCCGGATCGCAGTCCGTACGGATCAACGACACCACCAGCGGGGCCGCGATCTACTACACCACCGACGGGAGCACGCCGCCCGCGTCGCCCTCGTCGACCCCCTACACCGGCCCGATCGCGGTCTCGACGACCACGACGATCAAGGCCGTCGCCACCGCCAGCGGTTTCGCGAACAGCCCGATGGCCACCGCCACCTACACGATCCAGGCGGCCCCGCCCCCGTCGCCGATCGCCTTTGTGCAGAGCGCGAGCGTTGACGCCGGCGTCGCGGTGGCGACGAGCCTCGCCTTCACGACGAATACCACGGCCGGGAACCTGATCGTCGTGGCGATTCGCGTCGGGCCGCCCACGACGACGACCGTGGCCGTGAAGGACTCGAACGGCAATAGCTACACCCTCGCTCGAAGCCAGGTTCAAACGACGGACCGTCACCAGACGTGGGTCTACTACGCCAACAACATCGCGGCCGGGCCGACCACCGTCACCGTGACCTTGTCGACCACGGCGACCCTGCGCGTCGCCATCCACGAATACAGCGGCTTGAATACGGTCGCGCCCCTCGACCAGACGACCAGTGCGCAGGGAAACGGCACCGCCCCCACGAGCGGCAGTGTCACGACCACGGCCGCCAGCGAACTGCTCTTCGGCATGGGGTCGTCGGCCAACGCCCAATCGTGGACCGCGGGCACGGGGTACGCGCTGCGCCAAGCGCCCGCCGGGAAACTCGAGACCGCCGACCAGATCGTGGCGGCGACCGGAAGCGTCTCGGCGTCCGCGAGCCTCGGCGCGTCCGACGACTGGACCGCGATCATCGTCACATTCAAATAGG
>Ga0209056_10006321_pt1 | contig 12250 bp, 12 predicted proteins | sample GraSoiAngelo_114_FD_185876 | JGI IMG/M metagenome (GOLD analysis project Ga0209056, IMG submission 185876) | Grasslands soil microbial communities from the Angelo Coastal Reserve, California, USA - 14_0903_13_40cm (SPAdes) (version 2) | ecosystem: Environmental > Terrestrial > Soil > Grasslands... | reverse complement strand
ACCGCCGGTCAGTGCCGTCCATTGGAATGCGATCGCGAAAACGATCTGCGCGAGCGCGAGCGTCAGCATCAGAAAGAAGATCCCTTCGGAACGGACGACGAGAACGCCGATGACGAGCGCGAGCAGCGCGCCAACGAGTGCCGCCGCGCCGAGGGTGACCGGCAGCTGATCGGTCCCAAGTCGCTGGCCCGTGATGCCCGCGGCGTACGCGCCCGCGCCGAAGAATGCGGCATGACCGAGCGAAGGCATGCCGGCGCGCCCCACGAGCAGATCGAGCGAGAGCGCGAAGATCGCCAGGATGAGGGCATCGCGCACCAGGGTTGTTGCGAAGCGCGACACCCACGGCGCGCTCCAGTACGGGAACGTCACGAGGACGACCGCGGCCACACCGACGAGCGCCCAACGCACCATGGCCCTCACCGCGCGATGCGGATCCGGCCGAGAAGACCAGTCGGCTTCAGCAGAAGAACGAGCGCGACGATCGCGAAGATGACGGCGAGCGCGACGTCTTGAAAGAGAACCTTGCCGAAGGTGTCCGCCGGTCCGACGAGCACGCTTCCCGCCACCGCGCCGGAGAGGGTTCCCAAGCCGCCGACGACCACGACGACGAGCGAGTAGAGGAGACCGGGATCGGTGTCCATGCCGGGTTGCACGCCGAACACCGGCGCCGCGATGACCCCGGCGAGGCCGGCAAGCGCGGCACCGGTCGCGAAGGTCGAGGCAAAGAGCCGATTCGTGTTGACGCCGAGCGCCCCGAGCATTTCAGCGTCCTGTACGCCGGCGCGGATGAGCATCCCGATGCGCGTCCTGCGGTACATCACCGCCATCGCGGCGGCGAGCGCGACGCCGAACGCCATCACGAATAGACACCGCCGATCAGCGCGACCGACCCGTCGAGCCCGGCGGGCGCCGCGAGCGAGCGCACTTCGCGTCCCCAAACCTGTCCGATGACGTCGACGATCACGAGCGAGACACCGATCGTCAGGAGAACCTGGTCGAGGTGCCGCCCGCGGAGGCGCCGCAGGAGCAGCGGCTCGAGCACGAAGCCGAGCACGCCGAGCGCAAGCGGCGCCGCGAGCATCGCGAGCCAGAACGAACCAGTGGACTGGACGACGGAGAGCGCGACGTACGCCCCGAGCATGTAGAACGCGCCGTGCGCGAGGTTGACGACATCCATCATCCCGAACACGAGCGAGAGGCCAGAGGCGAGAATGAAAAGCAAGGCGCCGAACGAGAGACCGTTCAGCGCCTGTTGAAATACGAGCTCGGGGCTCACTCCTAGAGGCTAGCTATTTCCCGGGGTCGGTCACCTTCGCGATCTTGTCGCTGATCGTGTTCACCGTCTGCCCGTTCTGCGTCTTGACCTCTCGGATGTAGATGTCCTGGATCGGGTTGTGGGTGCTCTTGTCGAACGTGAAGTCCCCGCGCGGGCTCTTGAAGCTCACGTCCTCGAGGGCTTTCACCACCTTGTCCTTGTCCGAAGTATCTCCACCGAGCTTCTTGAGCGCCTCATCGAGCGCGCGCATGCCGTCGTACTGCTGCACCGCGAAGACGTCAGGGAGCAGCGGGTACGACTTCTGAAAGTCGGCGACGAATTTCTTGTTCTCCGCGTTGTCGAGCTCGACCGCCCAGAACAGGGAGGTGATCGCGCCGTTCGCGAGATCCTTGACCTCTTTGAGGACGTCCTGTTCCGTGAGGAAGCCCGCGCCGTACATCTTGTATCCGGCGGCGGGCAGGCCGAGCGAGTTCCAGCTCTTGATGAAGCCGATCGCGTCGGCGCCCGAGAAGAAGGAGTACACGTTTTTCGTCGGCTGGTTCTTGATCTGCGTGACAAAGGGCGCGAAGTCGGGATTGCTGAGTGGCGGCGCCACCTTGCCGGTCACGGTCCCGCCATTCTTGGTGATCCCGGTCGTGAAGTCCGCGGCAGACTCGGTGCCGAAGCCGTAGTTCGCGTACGCGAGGAACCAATCCTTCGTGCCCTTCGCCGACAGGTAATCGCCGATCGGATACGAGATCTGATACGACGAGAATGACGCGCGGAAGATGTACGGGCTCTTGCACGACGGCGTGCAGTTCGTCGTATCGCGGGTTAGAGCGTTGCCTCCCGCGTTCGTGTCGATGAAGATCAGCTTCGCCGCATGGACCGCATTGCGGATGCCGTACGCGAGCGGCGTGGGCACCACGCCCATCATCACGTCGACCTGGTCTTGGTCGATAAATTTCTGCGCCACCTGGACGCCGGTCGCGGTGACGTTCGCATCGTCACCGTAGATGAGATTGACCGGCCGGTTCGCGATCTTTCGGCCGTTCTGATTCAGGTAAAGCTCGGTCGAGCGGCGCATCGAGTTGCCGAGCTCCGCGTAGACACCCGTGAACGGCAGCAGCTGCCCGAGCTTCAGCTCCTTACCGGGGGAGGCGCTGGGCGATGCGCCCGGCGTTACGGCGGCCGGTCCGCACGCGGCGAGCGCCGCAGCGGAGGTGGCGACGAGGAACTGTCGCCGCGTGAGTCGATAGGTGTATCCGCGCTTTTCAGCGAGCTCGTTCTTACCGAATCCGCCCATGAGACCCCCTCCCATCATGGCGAGAGGCGTAAGTATGGCTCGGGTCAGGACTCCCGTTCGAAGAGCGTCGCCAGGCCCTGCCCGACCCCGATGCACATCGTGGCGATGCCATACCGCCCATTGCGTCGCTCGAGCTCGCGGAGCAGCGTACCGGCGAGACGCGCGCCCGATGCCGCGATCGGATGACCGATCGCGATGGCGCCGCCGTTCGGATTGGTGCGATCGTCCGGCAGGCCGAGCGCGCGAATGCATGGGATCACCTGGGCGGCGAACGCTTCGTTCAGCTCGATCGCATCACACTCCGCGGGCGTGATGCCGGTACGTTCGACCAGCCTGCGCACGGCGGGGATCGGTCCGAGGCCCATGTAGTCGGGGTGCACGCCGGCTGAAGCGCTGGCCACCACCCGTCCAAGCGCGCGGAGCCCGAGCGACTCGGCCTTCTCACGCGCCGCGACGAGCAGCGCGGCCGCGCCGTCGTTGATCCCCGACGAGTTCCCGGCCGTCACGGTGCCACCGTCCTTGAACGCTGGCTTGAGCTTTCCGAGCTTCTCGATCGTGCTGCCCGCGCGCGGGTGCTCGTCCTCGCTGACGAGCTCCTTGCCGTTGTGCACCGCCTGGATCTCAGCGGCGAAGAACCCGTCCGCCTTGGCGCGCGCGTAGCGATCCTGGCTGCGCGCGGCGTAGCTGTCCTGTTCCGCGCGGCCGATGTGCTCCCTCACCGACACGTTCTCGGCGGTCTCGCCGAGCGAGATCGGGTGATAGCCGAGGTCGATCATCCGCGGATTGACAAGACGCCATCCGAGCGTCGTGTCCGCGAGGACGCGCTCCCCGCGCGGAAAAGCCTCAGACGGTTTCAGCGTCACGAGCGGCGCGCGCGACATGCTCTCGACGCCGCCCGCGATCACAAGATCGGCCTCGCCGGCGCGGATGCGTCGCGCCGCGTCGTTCACCGCCTCGAGGCCGCTGCCGCAGAGCCGGTTCACGGTCACGCCCGGAACGGTCTCCGGCAGCCCCGCGAGGAGTGAAGCCATCCGACCGACGTTGCGGTTGTCCTCACCGGCCTGGTTCGACGCACCGAAGATGACCTCGTCGACCTCGGCGTCGCCGACGTCGGTGCGCTCGAGCACCGCGCGTATGACGTGTGACGCGAGGTCGTCGGGCCGGATCGTGGAAAGCGCGCCGGCGTACCGGCCGAACGGGGTCCGCACGTAGCCGAGGATCACGGCGTCCCGTGGGTGACGGCTCACCGGCCCTCCATCTTCGCGGGCCGCTTCTGGCTGAAGGCCCTCACGCCTTCAGCGTAATCGTGCGTGCGTCCCGCGCGGTCCTGCAGATCGGCCTCGTGCTCGAGGAACTCGGCGAACCCGCGCGCCATCGCCGCGTTGAGCCCCTCTTTGGTAAGCGCGAACGCCTCGGTCGCGCCGCGGGCAAGCGTCTGGGCGAGCTCGCGGCATTTCGTCGGGAACTCTGGGTCGGGCCACACCCGGGTCACGAGCCCGATGCGCAGCGCTTCGTCCGCGGTGACCGGTTCGCCGGTCAGGACCATATCGAGCGCCCGGCCCCAGCCGACCAACCGTGGAAGGAAGAACGCCGAGCCCGCGTCCGGCACGAGACCGACGCGACCCCAGGCCGCGCGGAAAGTCGACGACGACGCCGCGACGCGGATGTCGCAGGCGATCGCGAGACCGAGGCCGGCGCCTGCGGCGACTCCGTTGACCGCGGCGATGACCGGCTTGCGCATCTCGCGGATCGTCGCGATCGCCGGGTGGTAGCGCCGCCGCAGCTCGTCGCCGAGGTGGAGCTCGCCTCCCTTTTCGATCATCGCCAGGCGATCGTCGAGATCCTGACCCGCCGAGAACGCGCGGCCCGCGCCGGTGATCACGACGGCTCGGATCGCGGCGTCCGCGGCGCAATCGGCGAGGGACGCGTTCAGAGCCTCGCTCAGCGGTTCGTCGAACGCGTTCAATACATCGGGTCTGTTGAGAGTGAGGACGGTTACCGCGCCATCTCTTTCGACGCGCAGCGGCGAGAGGCTCGTCACTTCCCTTTGAAGGTCGCCTTGCGCTTGTTCACGAAGGCGTCGACGCCTTCCTTCTTGTCTTCCGTCGCGAAGAGCAGGTAGAAAGCTTTGCGCTCGAACTCGAGTCCGGCATCGAGGGTCGAGTTCCACGCGAGGTCCACCGCCTCCGTCGCGAGGCGGGCGGCGACCGGCGGTTTCTCCGCGATCGTCCGCGCGAGTGCTTTGGCGTCGTCGAGCCACGAGGCAGCCGGGTAGACCTGCGCGGCAAGGCCGATCGCTTTCGCCTCATCGGCCTTGACGCGGCGGCCGGTAAGGATCAGCTCGTTGGCGCGGTATTTCCCGACCGTACGGGTGAGCCGTTGCGTTCCGCCCGCTCCGGGGATGATTCCGAGGTTGATCTCGGGCTGTCCGAACTGGGCCGTTTCGGACGCGACGATGATGTCGCAGATCATCGCGAGCTCGCAGCCACCGCCGAGCGCGTACCCCGACACCGCTGCAACGATCGGCGTCCGGATCCGTCGGATCGCCTCCCATCGCGTCGTGAGGTCCTGCTTCAGCATCGAGACCGGCGTCGCCGTGACGAAGGTCTCTTTGATATCGGCGCCCGCCGCGAACGCGCGCTCGTTGCCGGTGAGCACGATGCATCGGATCGCGTCGTCGTCGTCCAGCTTGGTGAGCTCTTTCACGAGCTCGTCGAGCACCTCTTCGTTCAGCGCGTTGAGAACGTCGGGGCGATTTATCTGCACCGTCGCGATCGGCTCTTCTCGCGTCGTGATGACGGTGTTCGGCATGCTCACCTCCCCGGCACCGTGAGTGTGCCGCCTCAGAGCGATCGGCGCAGTTCGCGAAACGCGCGCGCGAGCGCGGGCATCTGGTAGCCGGCGGTCCTGCCGCTGGGATTGGGCAGGACCCAGATGTCGGCACCGGCGAGTCGTTCCTCCTGTCTTCCGCCCCGAGCGCCCGGCCGGCCAAACGCGACGCGGTACGCACCCATGCCGACGAACGCCACGACCCGCGGCCGGTAGCGTCGGATCTTCGCTTCCACCCGGCGCGCGCCGCGCTCGTAGTCGGCGAGGTCCAGCTCGTCCGCACTTGCCGTCGCGCGATTCACGAGATTCGTCACGCCGATCCGGCTTTTCAGCAGCACGCGCCCTTCATTTGGCGATAGGAGCCGATCGGTGAATCCGGCCTCGTGGAGCGCGCGCCAGAAACGGTTTCCCGGCCGGGCGAAGTGCAGTCCCACCGCGCCCGACCAGAGACTCGGATTAATGCCGACGAAAAGCACGTCGAGCCCCGGCGCGATGACATCGGGGATGCTTTTTCCGCGCGCCGCCTGAAGCTCCGCGGGTGTCGGCCGCGCGGGAACCTTCAACACGAAACGGCAGTATCACTACCGATGCGCGGACTCGTGCTCCTCGTCGCCGCGTTGAGCCTGGTGGCTTGCACGGCGACCCCCGCGGCGTCACCGAGCGCTCCCTCGCCTACCGTACGGGTGGATGCGGGCGGCAACGTCCTTCCGCCCTTGGTTGACGAGAAAACATGGAGCGACCTCTCCTCGAGACCGCTGCAACTACCGACGGTCGCTTCGGGTTCGGACTGCCCGATCACCCCGACGAGGGAGCTCGCGTCAGGTACCGGCGCGCTCGCGGGCTCGGGTCCGGTCTACGCCGTCGGGAACGTGATCGCCTATGGCGCGAGGATGAGCGACGGAATCTTTGGGGCGAAGGTGCTCTGGGTCGCTGCACCCGACTATCCCGGCCCCGCGCTGATGCGTGGACGGCAGCTCGATGGATCGGGCGGAGTCTTCTTCTCGAACTCGCGGAAGGTCACCGAGTTGCGATTCGAGCTGGACACCCGGGTACGCGCCGGCAAGTCAAACGAGGGCTGGCGCTACCTCCCGTCCACCGTCAACGTCGAGGGGCCGGGCTGCTACGGACTTCAGATCGACGGCCCTGGCTGGACGACCACGATCGTCATGCGTGCGCTTGCCTGAGCGGAGTAAATTCCTGTCGTGAACGTCGAGAGCGCCATCTACGGGCTCATCCTGGGCCTCGCGATCGGGTTTGTGCTGTGGCGACTCGGACCGAGGCCGTACCCATGGCGCGAGGCACTCGCCAGTGTCCTCCTCTATGTCGGGTTGTCGCTCGGGCTCATGGCGGCCGGCGTCGGTGCCACCGAGAGCATCACGATCGCGGTCATCGGGTCGGCGTTGCTCGTGGGCGGGTGGAAGCGCTTCGCGCATCGGACGGCCTGACGGGGCGCCTCTAGCGGATCTGTCCCTTCGGCGGCGGCTGACATTTCGGGCAGAGGTACATTTCGTCGAGGCCGTGGCGTGTCTTGATGATGGGCGTTCCGCAGCGTGGGCAGGGTTTGCCTTTGTGGCCCCGCACCTTCATGTGGTCGCGGATCTTCGTCCCGAGCTCAGGCGGCAGATGCTCTTCCACCTGTAATACGCCACGCGCGATGACGTCCTTCAGCGCGCGGTAGAAGCGCGACATCTCCTCGTCTGAGAGCGTGACCACCCGTCGCTTTGGGTGAAGCCTCGCTTCCCACAGAATCTCGTCGGCGTAGGCGTTCCCGATCCCTGCCAGGAAGGTCTGGTCCTGTAGAAGGTTGCGCACCTGGCGCCGCGTCGCTCGCGCGCGCTCGGCGAACTCGCGTTCGTTCCACGTGAAATCGCCGGCGTCCGGGCCAAGCTCGTCGAAGCCGTGGACCGAGGATGTTCCCTCACCTTCATCCAGGACGTGGACCTTGCCCATGCGCTTGTCGTCGCGGTAACGGAGATCCTTCCCGTCATCGAGCACGAGCGAGAGCGCGGTCGTCCGCGTGAGCTTCGACTCCGCATCGGCGAGCTCGAAGACCCCCGCGAGCATCGGGTTCACCACGATCGCGCCCTTGTCGAGATCGAAGATGAGGAACTTCCCGCGATGGCGCACGCCGGTGAAGCGCCGATGCGCGAGCGCCGTCTCGACCGGGCGGGCCGATCGGAGAACGAGTGGGTCTCCGACACGGACGAGCGTGATCTCACGACCGACGAGCGCCTTCTCGAGACGGTCGCGAACGACGTGGAGATCGGGCCACTCCGGCACTAGCCGGTCACCGCATCGAGCCAACGCGGCTCGGGGAGATCGAACCGTCGCGCGGACCATTTGAGGCACTCCTTGAGCTGGTCCCGCTGCCATCGGCGCACTCGCGGCAATCCCACGATCGGCGGCCGCCACCCACGATCGGCGAAGTACCCCGCGATCCCAGCAAGCGACGCGTCGATCATCCCCGGCCGCAACCTCAAGATCTCTTCGTACCACGCGAGGACACGCTCCCCGGACGGCCCACCTTCGGCCGCCACCGCCTGACAGAACGCGACGACGTCGAACTCCGCCGGGCCAGCGGTTGCGAACGGCCAGTCGAAGATCCGAAGACGGTCGCCCTGGAGGCGGACGTTGTCCGAGCGGGTATCGAAGTGCAGGAGCGCGAACGGCGGCCGCGCCCTCTCGAGCTCGCGTTCGTGCGCGATGAGCACCGGCAGCGCGACCGCGAGCCATTCCTCCGCCTCGGCCGCGCGTCGACCCGCGAGCGACGCGGTCCGCGCGAGCTCCCCCGTCTTCCCGAGCGTTCGCCAGAACCTCGCGTATTCCACATAGTCCGTCCGAGAGAGGGACCGCGGGAGACGCTTGCCCCACGTCGTTCGGTGAAATCGCGCGTACGAACGGGCCGCGTTGCGCGCCTTTACGTACGTCCAAGGGGGCACGGACCGCGGCCCGAGATCCTCGAGCAGGAGCACGTGCCACCCGACGCGTCCGAACGAGCCGTAGAACTTCGGCGCCCAGGGATGGATGAATCGCTCGAGGGTCCGGTAGTTGTGCGCCTCGTGATCCATGAACCAGCGCACGCCGCTTCCCTTTGGCGCGGGATAGCTCGCCTTGAAGAACGCGCGCTTCCCATTTGCGAGCCGCAGACGGAACGTGGCCGATGGCGCGTAGCCGCCGTACACGCGCTCCGCGCGCGAGACCGGTGAACGGAGGACCCTCGCCACCTCGTCTTTGATCTCTCGCGGAACCGCCGACCAGGCCGGTTTGGGTTCAGCGCCCTGCCGCGACACTGGACTTCCGCTCAATCTCGCGGCTACCCCGCGGAGACGCGCTCACGGCTGGATGATTCGCTCGTCGCGGGTGAACCGCTCCTCGCTCAGGTCTCGTCTCATCTGCTGCCACGACTCGCGCGCTTCCTCGACCGAGCCCTCGTCCTCGATGGTCGAGATGTCGCCCGGGTCCTTGTCGAGGATTACCGCCTTCAAAACGCGCCGCATGATCTTCCCGCTTCGGGTCTTCGGGAGCATGTCGACGAAGTTGAGCTCGCCGATGACGGCGAGCGGGCCGAGGTCGTTCCGCACGGTTGCCAGGAGCTCCTTCTTCAGCTCCTCGGATGGCACTTGGCCCTGCTTCAGGACGACGAACGCGGAGATGACCTGCCCGCGGAGGTCGTCGGGGCGTCCGGTCACACCGGCCTCGGTGACCGCGGGATGTCGGAGGAAGGCGGTCTCGACCTCGATCGTGCCGATGCGGTGGTCTGCGATCTTGATGATCTCGTCGGCGCGCCCTGAGAACCACACGTAGCCGTCCGCATCGATCGACGTCGCATCGCCGGTGAAGTAGACGTTCTTTCCCGGCACCTTCTCCCAGTAGTCGCGCGCGTACCGCTCGGGCTCGGCCCAAAGGCGCGCGGTGAGCCCCGGGAACGGGCGTTTGATGACGAAGATCCCCTTCTCGCCCGGCGGGAGCTCGTTCCCGTCCTGGTCGACGACGGCCGCCTCGATCCCGGCGAGCGGCATCCCGCCTGATCCCGGCTTGATCGGCAGCGTCGCGACGCCATACGGATTGCCGACGACGGGACCGCCGGTCTCGGTCTGCCAGTAGTGGTCGATCACCGGGACCTTGTCCTGGAGCGCCTCCTTCTGCAGCCACTCCCACGCGGGCGCGTTCAGGACCTCGCCCGCGCAGAACACGCGCTCGAGCGACGAGAGGTCGTGCTTCCTCGCTGGGGCGGTGCCGTACCGCATCAGGAGCCGGGCCGCGGTCGGCGAGGTGAACACCCCCGTCACCTCGTTGCGCTCGATGACGTCGTAAAAGGTCTCGGCGCTCGGGTGGTCGAGCGCGCCCTCGTAGGCGATCGTCGCGCAGCCGACGAGCAACGGACCGAACACGATGTAGCTGTGGCCGACGACCCAGCCGATGTCGCTCGTCGACCACCAGATGTCGCTCTCCTTCAGGCCGAACATCCACTTCGCCATCGAATAGACGTAGACCTGATAGCCGCCGTGGGTGTGGACCGCGAGCTTCGGCTTCGCGGTCGTGCCGCTCGTCGCGAGGATGTACGCGGGCTCGTTCGCTTCGAGCTCCACGTGCGTGTCGTCGTGCCCACGGCCCGCCGCAAGGAAGTCCTGCCACGAGAGCTCGTTCTTCACGCGGTCGGTCGATGACGTTCGCCGGAGGACGACGACGCGCTCGATCGTCGGCGCGTCGGAGATGGCCTGCGAGACGATCCCGAGAAGCGGCACGTCCTTGCCCTTGCGATACGTGACGTCCGTCGCGAACAGGACGCGCGCACCGGCGAGGCGGATGCGCTCGCCGAGGGCGCCGGCGCCGAACCCGGCGAACACGACGAGGATCACGACGCCGATGCGGATGGCGCCGAGCATGAGGACGATGGCCTCCGCCGACGTCGGCATGTAGATGGCGATGCGGTCACCCTTTCGGAGGCCCATGGCCCGCAGAGCAGCGCCTACGCGCTTGATCTCGCGATGAAGCTCGGCATAGGTCAGCGTCCGGCGCTGGCCGCGCTCGTTCTCGGTGATGAGCGCGACGCGCTCCCCGCGTCCCGCCGCGACATGGTGGTCGACGCAGTTGTACGCGAGGTTCGAAAGGCCGCCCGCGTACCAACGGAAGGTCGGCGGCTGCCAGTCCAGGACGCGATCCCACTTCCGAAACCACGGGACCTGCTCGGCCGCGCGGCCCCAGAAGCCCTCCGGGTCGTCCGTGGCCTCGCGCCGCCACGCGCGGACCTTCGCGATCGCGTCCGTCCCACCGTTCATTCGCGCTCCCGCAATTTGTATCTCTGGATCTTCCCGGTCACGGTCTTCGGGAGCTCCGGGACGAACTCGATCCAGCGCGGGTACTTATAAGGAGTGATCCGTCCCTTCACGAACGTCTTGAGCTCCTCGGCAAGCTCCTCCGACGGCCTCTTGCCATTCTTCAGGAGCACGAACGCTTTGGGTTTGATGAGCTCGTCCTTGTCCTTCACGCCGACAACCCCGCACTCGAGGACGGCCGGGTGCTCCATGAGCGCGGCCTCGACCTCGGCCGGCGAGACCCACTGTCCGGAGACCTTCAGCATGTCGTCGCTCCGCCCCTCGTAGGTGTAATACCCGTCCGCGTCGAGGTGGTACTTGTCGCCGGTGACGTACCAGTCTCCCTTGAACGCGGCCTTCGACTTCTCATGCTTGTTCCAGTAGTACGCCGCGCACGAGTCACCGGAGACCCACAGGTTGCCGGTCTCGCCCGTACCGAGCTCTGCGCCATCGTCATCGACGATCTTCGCGCGGTAGCCCGGGACGGGGGTGCCGCTCGTGCCACCCTTCGCTTTTCCGGGGTAGTTCGAGATGAAGATGTGCAGCATCTCCGTTGCACCGATGCCGTCGAGTATTTCGAGCCCGAAACGCTTCTTCCACTGGTCGAAGAGCGGCTTCGGGAGCGCCTCTCCGGCGCTCACGCACATCCGAAGCGACGAGAGGTCGTACTTGAAGTCCTGCTCCGGATACGCGAGGAGCGCGGCGTAGAAGGTCGGCGCCGTGAAGAGGACCGTCGGCTTCTCTTGCGTGATGAGCGAGTAGACCAGGTCCGGCGTCGCGCGCTCGGGCTTGTAAACGGCTGAAGCACCGACCGCGAACGGGAAGAAAACCCCGTTGCCAAGGCCGTAGGCGTGAAACAGCGGTGAGACCGTGAAGTGCCGGTCATCCTCCGTCGTTTTCAAAACCTGTGCGCCGTAGGTGTCCGCGCAGAACACCATGTCGTGCTGCAAATGCACGGCGCCCTTCGGGAAGCCGGTGGTCCCCGACGAGTAGAGCCAGAAGCAGGTGTCGTCGGGAGTCGTGTCGGCAGGTGAGAGCTGATCGCTAGCGGCCGCGAGGAGCTTTTCGAGCGAAAGCACACCCGTAGCTTCGTCGCCGCCCGCGACGACGACGTGCTTCAGGCGAGGCACGTCGCTTCGGATCTCGAGGACCTTCGCGAGGAGCGCCGCCGACACGACGATGGCGACCGCCCGACTGTCGTTCAGGATGTACGCGAGATCGCGTGCCGTCAGCAATGTGTTCGTCGGGACCGGCACCGCGCCGATCTTGATCGCGCCGAAGAACGCGTAGACGAACTCCGGCGAATCGAGGCAGAGGATGACGACGCGCTGCTCCAGTCCGACGCCTAGCTCGCGCAGGGCATTCCCGCAGCGATCGACATTCGCCGCGAGCTCCCCGTAGCTGATGCTCTTCCGCTGGCAGCGGATCGCGACGGCCGACTCGCGCACGCCGCGGTGCGAATCGATGAACGTTTCCGCGGCGTTGTACCTCGCGGGCAGCTCCGTGAGACGCGGCTCTCCCACTGGCTCGGGATTATGGCGCGGC
>Ga0209056_10006319_pt1 | contig 12252 bp, 9 predicted proteins | sample GraSoiAngelo_114_FD_185876 | JGI IMG/M metagenome (GOLD analysis project Ga0209056, IMG submission 185876) | Grasslands soil microbial communities from the Angelo Coastal Reserve, California, USA - 14_0903_13_40cm (SPAdes) (version 2) | ecosystem: Environmental > Terrestrial > Soil > Grasslands ... | reverse complement strand
ACCATCTTCACGAAATGTCCGGCGCCATGGGGACCGACATGGCCCCACCCGCGGTCGCGGCCCGGGGCCAGGGCTTCGAAGACCGGCCGCAGGCGGCCGACGACCTCAGGCTTTCCTCCGACCATCAGACTGTATCCCTCCGTCCGCCCCCAGATGCCGCCGCTGGTCCCCACGTCCACAAACCCCAGCCCGCGCTCTTCCAGCATCGGGACCCGGCGCAGGGTGTCGCGATAGTAGGAGTTGCCGCCGTCGACGACGGTGTCGCCGCGGCCCAACAGCGGCACCAGGGCCTCGAGGGTCTGATCGACAGTGGGTCCCGCTGGAATCATCAACCAGATGACCCGGGGCGGGCGGAGTTTTTCCATCACGTCCGCAAGCGACGTGGCCGCCTCGCCACCCACCTGCACGGCACGCTGCCGCGATTCCGCGGACCGCGCATACCCTACGACGCGATGACCCGCGCGCACCAGCCGCTCGGTCATGTTCGCGCCCATGCGCCCTAACCCGATCATGGCAAGTTCCATGCGCCGTCTCCTTGTCGAGCTCTCGCTCGGGGTCTGGCTTCCTTATATAGTCTCACACGCGGCGTTCGTCCAGCGCGTACACGGCCGCGCCGAACAACCCCGCATCGGGATTGAGAATCACATGCACGGGAACCCGTGCCAGCAGCGGGGTCAGACGCCCCTTGCGCTGGAACCCCGTCATGAACTGCGCTCCGGCCAGCAGCGGCAGGATCCGGCGGGGGATGCCTCCCCCGAGATAGACGCCCCCTGTCGCCAGCACCTTCATCGCCAGGTTTCCGGCCTCTGCTCCCAGGATGGAGACGAACATCTCCAGGGCCAGCCGGCAGAGCGCGGGTGGCGGCTCCTGCAACGCTGCCGTGACGATGACCGGTGTCGGATCGCTGGCTTCCTGTAGTTGCGTGGCCAGCCATTGGGGCTCGTCCCCTGCACGGCAGTCCTTCAAGTACGCGTAGATGGCCGCAATCCCCGGGCCGGCACAGACGCGTTCATAACTCACATGATCAAACCTGCTGTGCAAGGACGCCAGCAGCTCTGCCTGGAGACTGTCCTGCGGGGCAAAGTCCGCGTGGCCTCCCTCGGACGGACAGGCGCGGTACCGCCGGCCATCCCAGATCACAAACGCCTCTCCCAGGCCCGTGCCGGGGGCGACGATGGCCATGGCCCCGTCCCGCACCGGTTCGCCGGGATTGAGGGTGTGCAGGTCAGCCGTCTCAAGCACCAGCAGGGCGTGAGCCAGCGCCTGGACATCGTTCACTAATGTGACCGAGGACAGGCCACACGCGGCTTGCAGCCGGGCGGCGTCGATGACCCATGGCAGGTTGGTAATGCTGGCCTGGCCCGCCACGACCGGCCCGGCGACCCCAAATGTGGCTCTCGCCACCGGATGGTCGGTCCGCGACAGGAACGCGCGGACCAGTTCCTCCAGGCTGTCGTGGTCGCGGCTGTGAAAGTCCTCCCGGGCCACCCAGCGCCGCGGGCCGCCGTCCGTGGAGACGATCGCCAGCCGGGTATTGGTGCCTCCGAGATCTCCCGCCAACACCCGGGTCATCGTGCTTCCTCAGCGACACGCTACCTGAAGATCAACACCCCGAAAATGAGCAGCGTGAGGCCAGCGGACATCAGGCACCAGTTGCACACCGCCTGCAACACAAAGAATTGCAGGTAGGTGAGGTAGAGGTACAGGACGAGCGCGATCGAGGTCGGGATGAGCATCAGCGATCGCGCCTCCGGCAGCAGCGACCGCTCCAACAGGGGGGTCACTGTCACCAGACCAAAGTAGAGGACTCCTAGGGCACCGTTGGGGATGCCCAGGAGCCGGCCATATTCGCTGCGAATCACCGTGGCGCAGCCCGAGCCGAGGCATACGACGGGGCCGTCGGTCACATGCGTGTACCACACATACGCGCTGATCGCTACCCCTGCCAGTCCGAGCCAGACGATCGGTATCACCCCATTTCAGCATATTCAGCGGGCGGCACCCATTCCACGCCGGCAGGGATGGCCTGCGAAAGCGCGGAACATTCGAGCATTCGTGATGGCTACCATCAAGGTCTCGCCGCGCCGGCTCCGCGAACGGATCGAGCAGCTCGGCGCTATCGGTCGCGACCCTGCCGGCGGCCTGACCCGGCTGCCGTTCGCCCCCGCTCACGTGGAGGCCGTCCAGCGATCTGCGCAAATGCTGCATGAGGCCGGGCTGGACGCCGGCGTGGACGAGTTCGGCAATCTGATCGGCCAGCGGGCGGGGCGGCGCGACGCGGCGCTGCTGGCCGGGTCGCACCTGGATACCGTCCCGCAAGGTGGAATCTTCGACGGCGCGCTTGGCGTGGTGGCGGCCATCGAGTGCGCGCAAGTCCTGCACGACGCCGGCCGGCCACTGCAGCACAGCCTGGTAGTGATGGCATTCGCCGACGAAGAGGGACATGCCTTCGGGGTGGGCACGATGTCCTCGCGGGCCCTGGTGGGCGAGCTCGGCCGCAGCCGTCTGGCCCAGCTGCGGGATGGCACTGGACGCTCGGTCGACGAATATCTGCGCGCCCGCGCGCACGGCCTGCCTGCGGCCAGAGTTCCGGCGGAAGTGGACGCGTACGTTGAACTGCACATCGAACAGGGACCGGTCCTGGAGCAGATGGGGCGCACCGTGGCCGCGGTGGAATCTATTACCGGAATCCTCCGGGCGCCGGTGGTGATCGAGGGGCGAGCCGCCCATGCCGGCACAACCCCGATGCCAGGACGCGCCGATGCGCTGGTGGGCGCAGCAGACCTCGTGCTTGCCGTCAGGGAGCTCGCCCTCGCCGAGGGCGGCCGTGCCGTGGGCACCATCGGGCGCGTGCACGTCCAGCCGGGAGCCACCAACGTCATTCCGGGACGGGTTGACCTCACCGTCGAACTGCGCAGTCCCGAGGCGAAGGTCCTCGAGACGCTGCGCGGCGCCGTTGAAGACCGCGCCCACAAGATCGCCGGCCTGCACGGCCTGAAGATGGCGTGGGGTAGGTGGGATCACTCGCCCCCCGTGCCCCTGGATCCACGCGTCCGCGACGCGGTCGTGGGCGCCATCGAACGCTGCGGGCATCCACCGCTGACACTGCCCAGCTGGGCCGGGCACGACGCCGGCGTGCTGTCCCGATACGTGCCAGCCGGTATGATCTTCGTCGTCAGCACCGGCGGGCTGAGCCACTCTCCGGATGAGCGTACGCCGTGGGACGCCGTGGAGACGGGCGCCCAGGTCCTGCTGGAGACGTTGCTCCTGCTCGATGAAGCGCCCGGCATGAACCGGCGCCTGCCGCTGGCCTACACGACACGCTGAGATGGTGCGCCTGGCCGACCGCATCGCCGCCGCGAACGCCGACGCCATGGATCGGCTGGCGCGCGCTGCGCCCGTGTGGCGTGGCGTGAGGGAGGCCCGGACGCTGATCCCAGCGTTGACTGGCCGCACACTGCTCCATGCCGGTCCACCGATCGCCCCCGCGGCGTTGTGCGGTCCGATGCGTGGGGCGATCCTCGGCGCTGCCCTGCTGGAAGGCTGGGCGGACACATCAGATGAAGCAGCCCGGCTGCTGGACTCCGGCGCGATCACGCTCCGTTGCACGCACGACCATGGCGCGGTCGGGCCCATGGCCGGTATCATCTCTCCCACGATGCCGCTGTGCGACGTACGCGATGCCACCACCGGGACGGTCGCGTGCTGTCCGCTCAACGAAGGCATCGGCGCGGTGCTGCGGTTTGGAGCCTACGATCCGGCAGTGCTGGAGCGCCTGCGGTGGATCCAGAGCATGCTGGGACCGGCACTCGACTCCGCGCTGCAGACACTCGGGGGGCTGCCGCTGGTGCCGTTGATGGCGCGGGCGCTGACGATGGGGGATGAGATGCATCAACGCAACGTCGCGGCCACCGCGCTGTGTATCCGCGCGCTGGCGCCGGTGCTGGCCGACTCCGCCCTGCCTGCGGCGACCGTCGCCCAGGTCCTGCGCTTCCTGGCCGACAACGATCAGTTCTTCCTCAACGTGGCGATGGCGGCATGCAAATGTATCGCCGATGGTCTGCGGGACATTCCGCACAGCACCATCGTCACGGCGATGAGCCGCAACGGGGTGGAGTTCGGCCTCCGCGTCAGCGGGCTGGGCGCGGCCTGGTTCACCGCCCCGGCGCCGGTGCCGGACGGCCTGTACTTCCCGGGCTACGGCGCCCCCGATGCCAACCCGGACATGGGGGACAGCGCCATTGTCGAAACAGTGGGCCTTGGCGGCATGGCCATGATCGCGGCTCCCGCGGTGGTGGGGTTTGTCGGGCTCCGCTCCGCGCAGGATGCGCTCCGCACGACCACGCGGATGGGAGAGATCACGGTCGGACCGAATCCCCACTTCAAGATTCCGGCCCTCGACTTCGCCGGGACCCCCACCGGAATCGACATCCGCCGGGTGGTGGAACTGGAAACCGAACCGGTCATCAACACCGGCATCGCCCACCGGCGCGCTGGGGTGGGGCAGATCGGCGCGGGCATCGCCCGTGCGCCGCTGCTGGCGTTCCAGAAGGCGCTGGCGGCCTTTGCGGAACGGTACGCGACATGACAGAATTGCGGATTGCGAATTGCGGATTTCGGACTGACGGACGTTGTTCAATTCGCAATCCGAAATCCGCAATACGAAATCGTCGGCTGGAGGCGCGTGATGTCGCCGATCGGTGAGCTGAATCCGCCCGTGCGGCTGCTGTGCGGCACCGGGCCCACGAACCCGGACCCTCGGGTGCTGCGGGCCATGGCCGCGCCCGTCCTGGGACAGTTCGATCCTGCGTTTACGGCAATTATGACGGAGGTGATGGAGCTGGGGCGGCAGGTATTCCGCACGCGGAACCCGCGTACGTTCGCCATCTCCGGCACCGGCCGCGCGGGGATGGAAGCCGGCATCGCCTCGCTGGTGGAGCCGGGTGACCGCGTCCTGGTCGCCAACTGCGGCCGATTTGGCGATCTGTTCGCCGACCTGGCCAGCCGTTACGGCGCGCTGGTCACCCAGGTGACCGCGGAGTGGGGGAAGGTGGTCGATCCCCAACAGATCGATGAGGCGCTGAAGCGGACGAACGCGAAGATCGTCGCCGCGGTGCACGGAGAAACCTCCACAGGAATGCTGCAGCCGATGATGGACGAGATCGGCCGCATCTGCCGTCGGCATGACGCGCTGCTGGTCGTGGATGCCGTCGTCACTCTGGGCGGCACGCCGGTTGACACCGACGCCTGGCAGATCGACCTGGCGTCGGCGGGGACGCAGAAGTGTGTGGGGTGCCCGTCAGGAATGGCGCCCATCACCTACAACGAGCGCGCGGAGCGTGTCATCACATCACGGAAAACACCAATCATCAGCAACTATTTTGATCTCGCCCAACTGCAGCGGTACTGGAGCCCGGAGCGGCTCAATCATCACACCCTGCCGACCAGCATGACCTACGGGCTGCATGAGGCGCTGCGGCTCATCGTCGACGAAGGGCTCGAGCCGCGGTGGGCCCGCCACCAGCGGGCGGGAGATGCATTAAAGGCGGGCCTGGAGGCCATGGGCATCCAGTTGTTCGGTGACACAAAGCACCGGCTGCCGATGATTACGGCGATGATGATCCCTGAGGGTGTACCTGATGAGGAGGGACGAACCCGGCTACTGGAAGAGTTTGGCGTGGAGGTGGCCACGTCATTCGGGCCGCTGCGCGGTCGCATCTGGCGGATTGGCACGATGGGGTATAATGCGGAGTTACGTACCGTCTTGACCGTCCTCACCGCGCTGGAGCACGTGCTGCGGTCTTTCTACGCTCGCGTCCCGCGGGGGGCCGGAGTCGAGGAGGCACGTCGAGTGTATGGACGGACGCCATCCTGAGGCCATCCGCATTGCCGCCACCAGCCTCACCGATCCGGCCAGGGTCGCAGAGTTCAACCGCTGGTACGACACGGTGCACCTGCCGGACATCCTCGCCGCTCGAGTAGCGACCCACGCGACGCGTTTCGAGAACGCCGACCCTCAGCCGGACGAACCTACCTACCTGGCGCTCTATGAGCTCGGCAGCAGCAACCTGGAGGCGGTCGACGCGGCGTTCGCGCAACTCGTGGGCCGCCTGCGCGAACAAGGACGCATGTACGACGCGCTGCACATTCTGCGGCGATCGATGTGGAAGCGCATCGGAGGGAGGTTTAGCATCGAGCGGACAGGCCGAGCCGGGACTGCCGGGATCTTCATTATCGAGAGTTCCTGCTCTGCCCCCGAGCAGGAACCTCGGTTCAACGACTGGTACGATCACACCCACATCCCTGATTTGCTGGAAACCGGTCTGTTCCACGCGGCCCACCGGTTTGTGGCCCGGTCAGGGCAAGCTGGAGGGAAGTACCTTGCCATCTATGAAACGGCCACTGATCCGCTCGAGGCTGTCAACCAGTTCTCCCGCAGTCACCGCCCGCGGCTGAAGGCGGCCGGGCGGCTCAGCGACATCATCGACATCACCTGGCGGGGCATCTATCGGCGACTGGGCGCAACCAGAAGCTGACTTTCGGTCGGGTAACCCCCTCTACAGACGGGGACTGTCCCCTTTCGACTTTTGACTCAAATCGGCTAATCAACGCGCTAAAACCTTCTCCAGATGCAGACATCGTGGGGACAGTCCCCGATCTATTTTTGACTCAGACTGGCTACGCGGCCGGGAACTGGCGAGAGAATCACGCTACGATCTGAAGCGCTTCACCGTTTCCCCATTGGGACGCAGCCACACGCCCCCGCCATCAACGGCGATCTCGCCGTTTTGCGCGAGCGTCTGCCCGCGTCGCAGCACGAGGTCGATCCAGCCTTTCATGGACCGGCCGAGAAACGGGGAATGCTTGTGACGGGACTGCAGCCACCTGCGCTCCACCGTCCATTCCCGGTCCATGTCGGCGATCAGCAGGTCGGCATCCGCGCCGATGTGAATGGCCCCCTTGCGAGGCCACAGCCCGGCGATCTTCGCCGGCGCGGCAGACAGCAGGGTGGCGAACTGCGGCAGGGTCATGCCGCGGCGGTGCACCCCCTCGCTGAGCATGAGGGGCACCAGCGTCTGGACGCCGGTGATGCCGCCCCACGCCTGCCAGATATCCTCGTCGCCCCGGGTCTTGTCTTCGGTTGGACACGGGGAGTGGTCCGACGTGAGGCAGTCGATGCGACCCCGCAGCACATCATGCCAGAGTCCCTCCTGGGTGGCGCGATCGCGCAACGGCGGCGCGCACTTGGCGACCGGCCCGAGACGCAGCAGATCGTCATCGGTCAGCGTGAGATAATGCGCGCAGGTTTCGACCGTCACCGCTTGCCCGGTGGCCTTCGACTCCTGGATCATCGCGGCTCCGTCGGGCAGCGTCATGTGCACAATGTGCAGCCGGCACCCGGCCCGCGCGGCCAGGAACAGGGCCCGCTGGATCGCCTCCAGTTCGGCGGCGGGAGGCCGCGCCTCGGCCCACGCTCGGCGGTCGGTGCGGTCCTGGGCTTGCAGCCGCTCGGTGTTGTGTTGCGTGATCCAGTGGCTTTCCGCGTGCACCCCGAGGAACAGGCCTAACTCGCGGATCCGGCACAGTCCTTCATAGAGGATACCGTCTTCGACATGTGTGAACTCCGGCGTGCCCGTCGGACACATGAAGGCTTTGAATCCGATCACCCCCGCGGACGCCAGCGCCGGCAGATGCGAGAGATTGTCGGTGATCAAGCCGCCCCAGAGCGCGAAGTCGACAACAGACGACGCTTCGGCCGCCGTGACCTTTGCCTGGAACGCGGCGGCGGTCGTGGTGGGTGGGAGCGCGTTGAGGGGCATCTCCACAACAGTCGTCACCCCGCCGGCAGCGGCGGCGCGGCTGCCCGGCCCCCACCCTTCCCAATGGGTGCGGCCGGGCTCATTGAAGTGCACGTGGAGATCGACCGCGCCGGGCAGCACGACGCGGCCGCGCGCATCGATGGTCTCGTCCCCTTGCAGGGGGTCGGGAGAGATCGCGGCGATGCGGCCGTCGCGAATGCCGAGGTTGCCGCGGGCGGTGCCATCCGGCGTCACGACCAGGCCGTTTGCGACGATGCGCTGATATCTCACAAGATCCCGAGCGCTTTGGGCACCGGCTGCGGGTATGGCACGTTCGGCGCGGGGGGCGGTCCGGATGACTGCGCCGGCGATGCGAGTCCGACAAGATCATCAGGCCGCACGGGCACCCGGTTCAACTCACGGCCGGTCGCGTCACGCAGCGCCGCCAGGATCGCGGCGGTGGAGACGATGGTGGATGGTTCACCGGCACCTTTGGCGCCGAACGGCACGCCGGGTTCGGGTTCCTCGACGAGCACGGAGATGACGGGTGGCATGTCGAGGATGGTCGGGATGAGGTAGTCGGTAAACGACGGGTTGCGGATCCGGCCATCTTTGAGCTGGATCTCCTCCATCAGTGCCAGACCAAGCCCCTGCGCGGTGCCCCCCTCGATCTGGCCCGTGACGCCCTGCGGATTGATGGCACGCCCAACATCCTGCGCCGCCGCAATCTGCACGACGCGCACGAGGCCGAGGTCTTCGTCGACTTCCACGACGGCACGCTGCGCGGCAAACACCAGCGTGACGTGTGGATCGCCCTGCCCGGCCCGATCGAGCGGGGTGGTTTTGCGATGACGGTAGACGCGGGTCTGCTCGATCGGTTCGTCAAGGAATTCGTCAATCGACCCCACGCGGCGCGTGCCGGCAAAAACTTGCCCCTCGCGGATGGCCAGCGCCGCGGTCGCCTCCAGCCCCTGTGCAATGCCGGCGCGGTGTACGCGCGCAAACAGGGCATCGCGCACCGCCCGGCACGCCAGCTGCACGGCCCCACCGGACATCATCGTCTGCCGCGAGGCGGAACTGGATCCGGCTGAACCCACCGCCGTATCCACGGGATGCAGGAGGATTTGCTCAATGCCCAGTTCCTCCCGCGCAATCTGCACGAGGATGGTGTGCACGCCCTGCCCCACCTCCGCCGCGGCGCTGTGCACCTCGGCGATGGCGCCCCCCGGCCCTCTGAACAGTTTCACCCGGCATTCCGCCGAATCGTCAAATCCTTCGCTGTAGGCGATGTTCTTGTAGCCGACGGCAAACCCGACGCCCCGCCGCAATCGCTCGCCGCGACTGACGTTACCAGCACCTCCGGGATAGGTCAGCGGATCACGTTCGGCCAGCACCGGGGGCAAGTCGATCGCCGCACACCGACGGATCACATCGCGGACCGGCGCGCTCCCGTGGATCGTCTGGCCGGTCGGCAGCACGGATCCGGTTGAGACGGCATTCCTCACGCGCAGTGCCACCGGATCCATGCGCAACGCGCGTGCCAGCTTGTCCATCTGGGCTTCGTGGGCCACACAGGCCTGCACCGCGCCGAACCCCCGCATCGCACCGCAGGGTGGGTTATGCGTGTACACGGCGGTGCCCTCGATCAACGCGTTGGGCACTTCGTAGGGACCGGTCGCAAAGGTGGATGCGTTGGCGATGACCGCGGTGGAGGACGACGCGTACGCGCCGCCGTCGATCACAATCCGGGCGGTCACGTTGGCCAGCCTGCCGTCGCGCGTCGCGCCGTGGCGCATCCAGATGCGCGCGGGGTGCCGGTGCACATGGCCATAGAAGGATTCCTCGCGTGAATAGACCATCTTCACCGGCTTTTGAGTGCGCAGCGCCAGGAGGCAGGCATGCAGGTGCATGCTGAGGTCTTCACGCGCGCCAAACGCTCCGCCGACGCCGGCGAGATGCAGCCGTACTTTGTCTGGGGGCAGGCCCAGGCACGGCGCAATCTGGTCGCGGTCCACATGCAGCCACTGGGTGGCCACATACAGGTCGACGCCTCCGTCCTCGGCGGGGATCGCCAGTCCGGACTCCGGGCCCAGCATGGCCTGATCCTGCATACCGGTCTCGTAGTATCCCTCTACCCACAGCTCCGCGGCTGCGGCCGGATCTCCATGCGCGATGCGGATGTGGCGCAGCACGTTGCCGAAGTCATGGACCCTGGGCGCATCGCTGCGCAGCGCCTGCTCCATGTCGGTCACTGCCGGCAGGACCTCATAGGCAACCGTGATCTGCTCAGTGGCGCGGCGGGCCAGTTCGAGATCGTTGGCGGCGAGCACGGCGACCGGCTCGCCCTGATAGCGCACACGGTCGATGGCCAGCACCGGCTGGTCGGCAATTTCCAGCCCGTACGTCTTCCGGCCCGGGACATCGGCCGCGACGAGGACGGCGTGCACGCCGGTGGCGCGCAGCGCGCGGGAGATGTCGATGGAGGCAATGCGCGCGTGCGGGTGCGGGCTGCGCAGTGTGTACCCCCACAACATGTCCTCGGCCCACAGATCGCTGCTATAGAGGAACTGCCCTTTCACCTTGGGGACACCATCCACCCGCCGCACGCTCTCTCCGACGCCGCCCCGCCTGCGTTCCACGACCTTCGCGCTCACGACGTGGCCTCCAACCCCAGGATGCGCTTTTCCACACCCCTCGCGTCGGCAGCGATCACATCTTCGTCCATGTGCACCAGCCGGCCGTCCCGCACGACCAGGCGGCCGTCCACCGTGAGATGGCGGACCCGCTGCGGGAAGCAGTACACCAGCGCGGCCACGGGATCAACCCGCGTCCCGGCCAGGGCCACACCGTCTGTGGCAAACAGCGCCGCATCGCCGCGCCGGCCGGCGGCAAGCGCACCCACATCATCCCGTCCCAGGCACCGGGCGCCTCCCCGCGTGGCGATGCGCAGCGCATCCCGCGCGCTCATCCATTTGGGATCGCCGCGCGCGCGGGCGACCAGCATCGCCTGCCGCACCTCGGCTAGCATATGCCCCGCGTCGTTCGACGCCGAGCCATCCACCGCCAGTCCCAGCGCGACACCGGCCGCAAGGAGCTCTCTCGCCGGCGCAATGCCGGATCCCAGGCGCAGGTTGGACGTCGGGCACCACGCCACGGCAGTGCCGGTCCGGGCGACCCGCTGGATGTCATCGCTGTTGAGGTGCACGCAGTGGGCGAGCCAGACATCCGGCCCCAGCCACTCCAGATTATCCAACAGTTGCAGCGGCCGGCACCCAAATATCCGCCGGCAATACTCCTCTTCGTCAACGGTCTCGGCGATGTGCGTGTGCAGCCGCACGCCAGCGCGCCTGGCCAGTGCGGCCGATTCGCGCATCAACCGCGGTGTAACGGAAAATGGCGAGCACGGCGCGACGGCTACACGCACCATGGCGCCCGGACGCGGATCGTGCCACCGCCGGATCGCGTCTTCGGTCTGCGTGAGGATGGCATCGGTGTCCTCCACGATCGAATCCGGCGGCAGCCCGCCCTTGCTGGCGCCGAGATCCATCGAGCCGCGGCACGGATGGAAGCGTATTCCGATCTGCCTGGCGACGTCGACCTCGGCGTCCAAAATTCCGGCGACGCCGTTGGGAAAGACGTAGTGGTGATCGGTGGTGGTGGAACATCCTGACAGGGCCAGCTCGGCCAGGCCCACGGCCGCGGCCGCCCGCATCCAGGAGATATCTACGCCGGCCCACACGGGATACAGCTGCTGCAGCCAGCCGAATAGCCCCTGGTCCTGTGCACGTGCTCGGGTCATGGCCTGATAGAGATGGTGGTGGACGTTGATCAGTCCCGGAATGGCGATCAGTCCGCGTCCGTCGAGAACTTCTCCCCCGCCGGCCCGCGGCGGATCTCCCGCGCCCACCCAGGTGATGACACCGTCTTCAACCAGGATCGACCCGCCCGGCAGTTCTGTCCCAGCGTCGTCCATCGTGACGACGATGTCGCAGGATTTGATTAGTAACCTACTCACGTTTCCTCAATTCTGTCATTGCGAGGGGCGAAGCCCCGAAGCCGCGCAAGCAATTCTTTTCCGTCATTGCGAGGCACGAAGTGCCGAAGCAATCTCCAGTTCGGCGCTAGATTGCTTCGCTGCGCTCGCAATGACAAGATAGGTGTCGACGGCCACGGCCCTCCGGGCCTCGCGATGACGCATTAACGATGCATCCGTTGTGCCGCGATCTTGACCGCATCAATGATCTTCTGATACCCCGTGCAGCGGCACAGGTTGCCCGCCAGCGCTTCGCGGATCGTCTCGTCGCCCGGCGAGGGGTCGCGTTGCAGCAAATCGGCAGCCGCGACGATCAGCCCCGGCGTACAGAAACCACACTGCACCGCCCCGGCTTCGACGAACGCGTCCTGGACCGGATGGAGCCGGTCGCCCGGAGCGAGTGACTCCACGGTGCGCACG
>Ga0209056_10006317_pt1 | contig 12253 bp, 8 predicted proteins | sample GraSoiAngelo_114_FD_185876 | JGI IMG/M metagenome (GOLD analysis project Ga0209056, IMG submission 185876) | Grasslands soil microbial communities from the Angelo Coastal Reserve, California, USA - 14_0903_13_40cm (SPAdes) (version 2) | ecosystem: Environmental > Terrestrial > Soil > Grasslands ... | reverse complement strand
TACCTCCGGACGGTCAGTGGGGGGCGGTAGGCGGCATTAAGCAGGCTCGGCGAACAATCCTACTTCCGAAATCGCTGGACAGACCGGCGCCTGCGTAACCCGCAGGCGCACGCGCGATGTCGTCACGCGCGGCCCGCGAATCAAGCGGCAGTTCCCGATACTGGTCGCCCCGGCGACTTCGGTCCACCCTCCATCGCGCCACATATCAACCTTTATGGATTCGACGCGTTGGCCGAGGGGGAGGTACTCGCGGATGCGCACGACGTTGAAGGCTGTGGGATGCCCCAGATCAAACACGAGACTCGGGGTCTTCACGTCGTCGTCGGTCGCCCAGTAGGTCAGGCGGCTGCCGTCGAGCACGTTCGCCGGCATGAACCGCCGGTCGCGGCCGTTGCCCCGCGAGTTAGTCGCACTGACGCGTGCGCCAGAAGCGAGATTGGTCCCGAACGTTGCCTCGATGATGCCCCGGAACTCGCGCAGCGTTCGCGCGTCATTCTCGTGAATCCGCCCGCGCCGGTCCGGCGGGAGGTTGAGCAGGAACGATGCACCCCGGCCGACTGACGAATAGTAGAGATCGACGAGCTGCCGCGGCGTCTTCACCTGATCGTCTTCATGCTTGTGGTAGAACCAGCCAGGCCGGATCGACACATCGCACTCGGCGGGCACCCAGTTGGTGCCGGGCCGGTCGCCGCGATTCAGACGCTCGACATCGGCGCGGCCCGGCGCGAAATCGGCGCTGTTCTGTGTCGCCCAGCAGGTCTCGCCCGCGATGCCGCGCTCGTTGCCGACCCAGCGGACGTCCGGCCCGCCATCGCTGAATAACACCGTATTGGGCTGAAGCTCGCGAACGATCTGCCACGTATTCGGCCAGTCGTAGTAGGTTCGGTTGTCGATCTCGCGCCGCTCGTAGGCGCCGCCGTAATAGCCATCGCCACCGTTGGCGCCGTCGAAGAAGATCTCGAACACCGGCCCGTACTCCGTCAGCAGCTCGCGCAGCTGATTGCGGTAGTAGACGAGGTACTCGGGCGTGCCGTAATCCTTGTGATTGCGATCCCACGGCGAGAGATAGATGCCGAACCGTACGCCCTGCCTGGCGCAGGCCGCGGAGATCTCTTTCACGACATCACGCTTGAACGGACTGTTCTTGACCGAGTGCTCCGTATAGCGCGACGGCCAGAGGCAAAAGCCATCGTGATGCTTGCAGGTGAGGATCAGCGCCTTCATCCCACCATCTTTCGCCGCGCCGACGATCTGGTCGGCATCGAAGGCGGTCGGATTGAACAGCGCCGGTGACTCGTCCCCGTCGCCCCATTCGCGGTTGGTGAAGGTGTTGACGGTGAAGTGGAGGAAGCCGTAGAACTCGAGCTCGTGCCAGGCGAGCTGGCGTGGAGCAGGGAGCGGGAGGAAGGGAGCAGGCGCGTCGATGCGGTCCGGTATCGCCAGGCCAGCGGCACCCAGCGAGGTGATGACGAACTCCCGTCGATTGATCACCGCGCCACCTTCGCCACCGTATCCCACGTGCGCGTGGTCTGGTCTTTGCCGAACGTTTTCTCGATCAGCGTCATGAACACCGGACCTTTCGGATTCGGTAGGTACGCGCTGAAGATCTCCCCATCCTGCATCGTGAGAATGCGCGCGCCATCCGTCTCGACAGGAAGCTTGATCTTGGCTGTCGGCCGGCCGCGCAGAAACGTGACGATGCGCTTGGCCTTGGGACTCACTCGAAACGGCGCGTACGGATCGGTCGCCAGCACCTTTCGGAGCTGCGCGACGGGCCGCACGATGGTGAGAAATACGTGCCCCAACCGCTCCTGCATGGCGGCTTCCGCTTTTTGCTGGAGGGTCTGTTCCGAGCTGCTACGAGCGTCGAACACCACGTTGCCGCTGCCGAGCACCGTTTTCACATCCGTGAACCCAGCCGCCTCGAACGCCTCCTTCAGCGCCGGCATCTTGCAGTTGGTTGGCATGACGCCCCGGAGAAAAGCCGCATAGCGTGGCACGGCTGAAAGTTAGCGTCTTGTCGAATTCGCCGAACGTCGAACGACTATTGAGTGAGGCAGGCATATTTCGGGCTCTCTGGGAGGATCTATGAAATTCTTGTGCTTGATTTACCAGGAAGAAAAGCAGGAACCGAACGTCCCGCGGGACCAGGTCGAGCAGGCGAAGAAGGACTATTGGGCATTCGCGGAAGGCATCAAGCAGACCGGCAATTACGTGGGGTCGCACGGGCTGCAGCACACCGACCAGGCCACGACCGTGCGCGTCCGCAACGGCAAAATCTCTACGACCGACGGCCCGTTCGCCGAGACCAAAGAGCAGCTCGGCGGCTACTTCCTCATCGAAGCCAAGGATCGGAACGAGGCCATTCAGATCGCCAGCCGCATCCCGTCGGCCAAGTGGGGTTCAGTCGAAATTCGTCCAGTCTGGTCCGAAAACGGCAAATAACATTTTGGGAGGAACCATGCGATACCTGTGCTTGATCTACGAGGACGAGAAGTGGTGGGAGAAGGCGTCGGAAGCCGATATGCAGAAAGGCATGGCCGATTACAACGCCTTCACGCAGAGCATCAAGCAGAGCGGGAAATACATCGGCGGTGAAGCGCTGCAGCCGACCAAGACCGCGACGTCGGTTCGCATCCGGAACGGCAAGCTCTCCACCACCGACGGACCCTACGTCGAGACGAAGGAGCAGCTGGGCGGCTACTACCTGATCAACGCGAAGGACTTGAACGACGCGGTCCAGGTGGCCTCGCGGATTCCCGGCGCGCAGCATGGCACGGTTGAGGTGCGCCCAATCATGGAGTTCAACCAACCGTAGACACGATCGAGTCAGTCTACCGCGCCGAATCCCGCCGCGTCCTGGCCACCTTGATCCGCCTCCTCGGCGACTTCGACCGCGCCGAGGAGGCGCTGCAGGATGCGTTCGCGGCGGCGGTCGAGCGCTGGCCGGTCGAAGGCGTGCCGGCAAATCCGCGCTCGTGGCTCATCTCCACCGGCCGATTCAAGGCGATCGACCGGCTGCGCAAGACGCGCCGCGAGTCCTCACCCCCTGACCCCCTCTCCTTGCAGGAGAGGGGGAACGACAGCTCCGAGCCCGAGGACTACGATGTCACAGACGACCGGCTGCGGCTGGTTTTCACCTGCTGTCACCCCGCGCTGAATCCCGACGCACAAGTCGCGATGACGCTGCGCGAGGTCTGCAGCCTGACGACCGAACAGGTGGCGGCCGCGTTCCTCACCACCGCACCGACGCTCGCGCAGCGCATCGTCCGCGCGAAGGCAAAGATCCGCGACGCTCACATCCCCTATGAAGTACCGTCGCTGCCCGATCTTCCGGAGCGCCTGGCGAGCGTGCTGCACGTCGTCTATCTCGTGTTCAATCAGGGCTACTTCACGCGCGCCGATCTCGCGACGGAGGCGATTCGGCTCGGCCGGCTGCTCGTCGAGCTGCTGCCCGAGCCCGAAGCGATCGGCCTGCTGGCGCTGATGCTGTTGCACGACGCCCGCCGCGCCACGCGGACAACGACCGGTGGGGTGCTGATTCCGCTCGAGGAGCAGGACCGCTCGCAGTGGAACCAGGAACAGATAAAGGAAGGGGTGGCGCTCGTGCACCGCGCGTTCCAAACGCGTCGCGCCGGTCCTTACGCCCTCCAGGCCGCCATCGCGGCTGTGCACGCCGAAGCGCGGTCCTCAGCGGAGACCGACTGGAGCGAGATCGTCGGACTGTACGACGTGTTGCTCAGGATGGACCCATCGCCCGTCGTCGAGCTGAACCGCGCGGCCGCCGTCGCGATGCGCGATGGCCCCGAACATGGGCTCGCGCTCATCGACGCGATTCTCGCCCGCGGTGAGCTGGAGGAGTATCACCTCGCGCATGCCGCGCGCGCGGATCTGTTCCGGCGACTCGGCCGCAAGAGCGAGGCGACTGCGGCCTACAAACGGGCGCTCGAATTGGCCGTCGAGGAGCCCGAGCGACGCTTGCTCGAACGACGATTGCAGGAGCTCTGACGCTCAGTCTTCCGGATACCAGTTCTTGTCCCAGGCATGCGGCTTGAGCTTCGCCAGCATCGCGGCCGGCAGCGATCCCTTCGTGGACACCGCCGTGTTCTGGCGTACGTGCGCCGGTCGGCGCATCCCCGGAATCACCGTGGACACCTCGGGCGATGAGAGACAGAAGCGCAGCGCCAGCTCAGGCAGCGTTTCAACTTGATGATCGAGCACGCTCGCCAGCGCCTTCGCCCGCCGTTCCGCCTCGGCTTTGCGATCGCCCGCGAAGTACTCGGCGCGCCAATCACCGGCGGGGAATACCGTATTGGCTTTGATCTGGCCGGTCAACGCGCCTTCATCGAACGGCACGCGGACGATGATGCCCAGCGGCTTCTGTTTGGCGAGCGCAAACAACGCCTTCTCGGGAGCGCGGTCGTAGATGTTGTAGATCACCTGCGCGGTTTCGAATACCGGGTCCGTCAGGACGCGGAGTGCGGTCTCCGGCGCGTGGTCGTTGATCGAGATCCCCCAGTGCAGGACCTTTCCTTCCTCTTTGAGCCGCACGATCTGCTTATAGGACGCTTCCCAGTCTTTATCCTCCAGCCATGCGTCGTTCCAGACATGCAGCTGCTGCACGTGCAGCGCGTCCATGCCGAGGTTTTTGAGGGACTGCTCGGTGCAGGATGCGATGTACGTGGCCGGGAAGACGTCAGCGAGTGGGTAATTCGCTTTCCCAGGCCACTGCCGATTCTGCGGCGGGATCTTCGTCGCGACGACGACGCGGCCTGCGCGGATCTCGTGCTTCAGCTCTTCCCCGATCACGCGCTCGCTGTGACCGGTCCCGTACGCCAGCGCCGTGTCGAAGAACGTGATGCCCTGCTCGACCGCTTCGTGCAGCGCCTTGCGGCCTTCGGCGTCGTCCACGCCGCGCCACATCTCGCCGCCGAGACCCCAGGCACCAAAGCCGATCTCGCTGACGCGGTACCCGGTCGCGCCGAGGGCCCGAGTCTTCATGGCCGCGCTCCCGCGCCCGTATCCAAGCCACTGCTGAGCACGTCGCGGAGCGGCGTGCGCCGCAATTCGGCGGCGAACTGCGGGACGCCCTTCGTCATGAGGTCAGTGAAGCGCGTCGTTGCGTCCGCGAGCCGTCCGGCCAGCACCTCGTGCACCGCGACTTGCTGCGTGGTTGGCGCGAAGTCGGCACCATTCTCCGCCAAGTCCGACTGCAGCGCGGCGAGCCGGCCGTAGAGCTGGATCGGATTGCGGAAGGCATCCTCCCGCGCGCCCGTCAGGTTCACGTCGAAGAGCGCGCCTTCGACCCGGACGATGCGCCGCTCGAGCGAATCGGCGAGCGCGGCGACGCGCTTGGCTGCGGAGTCGGCCACTAGACTTGAGTCGCGAAGCTGCGCCGTGAGGTCACGCACCTGCTTGCGCACCCATTCGAGGCGATTGACCATGCGCGCGATGCTGTCCTGCTCGGCGCGAATCGTGCGCGCGAGCTTGCCCTGTGACTGCACGTCCGCGTCCGTTCCCGTGGTGTTGGGATCCTTGAGGACCGTGAGCGTCTGCTTCGAGGTCACAGGCGTAGTGCCCGAGTCCGCGATTACGACGCTGACGGTATAGCTCCCGGGCAACACCAGCGGGCCGCGCAGCGAGAGATCCAGATCCCAGGTGACCAGTGGGCGCGTCCCGTCGGCCCCGACACGAACCCACGTCTTGCCAGGGGGTGGCGTCCGAAGTTTCGGCGTGGCCGGCGCCGTGTAGCGCAGGTCCCAGCAGACACGGTTCAGTCCCGGCTTCCGCGCTCCCTCGAGCACCCGCACGGTGTCACCCTGCGCGTCGAGAATCACGAGCCGCAAAGGCTTGAGGCGACGCGTGCTATCACTGGGGCTGGGGGTTGGGGGGGCTGGGGGGCCGGGGCTTGGCCAGCCGCGGTGGTTGAGCCGGTCGTGGTGTCGGCCAGCGCCGTCGAGACGTAGTACGTGAGCGGCACGCCGGCCGGCCCGTTCTCCGCCTGCACTGCGCTGTTCGGTGCGTTGGTGACTCCCTGCTGGTCGCGCAGCCGGTAGGCAGGTGGCGGCACGAATAGGCTCGCCGAGCTCCCCAGCGTCGCGGCATCGAGCTGTTCGAGCGGCGAAATGTCGTCGAGGATGTAGAAGCCACGCCCGTAGGTCGAGACGACGAGATCGTGGAAGTGCGGCTGCACGGTGAGCCACGACACGGGGGCGTGCGGCAGGTTGGTCTGGAGCGGCAGCCAGCGGGCGCCGTCGTCGAACGTCACGTACAGCCCGTTCTCCGTTCCCGCGAAGAGCAAACCGCGCCGCACCGGATCCTCGCGTACGATGTGCACGAACGAGAGCGGCGAGCGCGGGAACGTCTCCGAAATCTTTCGCCAGCTCTTCCCGAAGTCCGAGGTCTTGAAGATGTACGGATCCAGGTCGTCGAGCTCGTGCAGGTCGGCCGCGAGATACGCGGTGCCTGCATCGAAGTGTGAAGGCTCGATGTTCACGATCTTCGCCCAGGGCGAGAGCTTCGGGATGTTGCCCGACACGTCGGTCCAGTGGGCGCCGCCATCCATCGACACATTCACGCGGCCGTCGTTCGACCCGGTCCAGAGGACACCCGCCCGCACCGGTGACTCGGCGAGCGCAAACAAGGTGGCGCCGTCGAATGTGTAGAGGTTATCGGTCGTGACACCGCCCGAGCTTTGCTGGTGCGTCGTGTCGTTGCGGGTGAGATCGGGACTGATCACCTGCCAGCTCGAGCCGCCGTCCTTCGTCACGTGCACGACCTGGCTCCCGACGTACACTTTCGTGTGGTCGTGGGGCGAGATAGCGATGGGGAAGGTCCAGTTCCAGCGGTACTTCATGTCCGCGGGCCGCCAGCCATAGCCCGCTTCGGGCCAGACGCGCACGTTCCGTGAGTGGTCGGTCCGGACGTCGTAGACCTCGAGCCCGCCGTCGTAGCAGCCCGACCACACCGTGGCGTTATCCACCGTGTCGGGAATGGCGAAGCCACTTTCACACCCACCCACGTGACCCCACTGCCCCTCGTTCAACCCGCCCGCGCGACTGCGACTCGGCATCCGGTAGGACGAGCCATCCTGGCGATTGCCGTAGAGGTAGTAGGGCACGCGCGTGTCGGTGTGCACGTGGTACATCTGCGCGATCGGCAGCACGACGCGGGTCCAGGCCTTACCGCCCGTGAGCGTGATGCTCGCGCCTCCGTCGTGTGCGATCATCATGCGGTCGGGGTTCAAGGGATCGATCCACATGTCGTGGTTGTCCCCGCCGGCCTGGAAGCCGGAGCGTCCGAGCGTCTGGCCGCCGTCGCGCGACATGCTGAATCGCACCGACACGAAGTAGAGCCGCTCTTCATCGTCGGGCGCGACGGCGAAGCGCACGTAGTACGGCGCGCGCTCGGCCATGTCGTGGTTGCGCGACACGACGCGCCAGAAGGTGCCGCGGTCGTCGCTGCGGTAGAGCGTCGGGTCGCGGTCCTCGACGAGCGCGTACACCGTGTTCGGGTTCGAGGGCGCGACCGCCACGGCGACTTTGCCGACGACGTGCTTCGCGTCGGGCAGCCCGTGACCAACCAGGCGCTTCCACGTGAGGCCGCCGTCGTGCGACGCCCACAGCCCGCTCCCCGGCCCGCCGCTCTGCAGGTGCCATGTCTTCACCTCGAACTGCCACATCCCCGCGAACAGCGTATTGGGATCGCCGGGATCGACGGCGAGGTCGGAGCATCCGGTGTTCGGATCCACAAACAGGACGCGGGTCCAGGTGCGACCGCCGTCCGCGGTGCGATAGACGCCGCGCTGCTGCTGGGGCCCGTAGGCGCGGCCCAGCGCGCAAACCAGCACGATGTCGGGATTCGTGGGATCGATCACAATGCGGGCGATGCGCCCGGTGGAATCGAGACCCACGTGCTGCCAGCTTCGGCCACCATCGGTTGAGCGGTAGGCCCCGTTGCCCAGCGCGGTCATCGACCGGATGAAGAACGTTTCGCCCGTCCCCGCCCACACCACATTGTGCGCCGAGGGCGCGATGGCGAGCGCGCCGATCGCCTGCGCCGGCTCGCTGTCGAAGACCGCGCGCCAGTGCACGCCGCCGTCCTCGGTCTTCCAGATCCCGCCCGACGCGGCGCCGACGTAGGCGACGAGTGAGTTCCCGGGCTCGCCCACGACGGCGATGGCGCGGTTCCCTTCTGGTCCGACGAAGCGGTAGTGCAGCCGCGTCCACAGTGTCGTGTCCACCTGCTGTGCAGCGGCGACGCGAATGGAGGACGCCGCAACCAGAAGCGCGAAAAGAGCCCACATGGATGACCGTTCCTTTATCTGAGCTGAAGAGGCACGGCGGAGGGTGTGAGTCCGTCCCCTGCCGCGGTTAGCGTGACGGTTCCCGGTCTGGTACCGGCGCGGATGATGACGAGCGCCTTGCCGTTGAAGAGTCGGACCTGGTTCGCTTTGAACGATGTATGGCTGGTCTGGTCGCCGTTGTCGACGCCGACGATTCGCGCATCCCCGCCGCTAAGACGAAATCGAATGAGCGGCTCCGCCGTCGGCACGAGGGCACCGGCACGATCCTGAACGGTGACCGTGACGAAGGAGAGGTCGTCGCCATTGGCGCGAAGGCGCGCGCGATCGGGCGCCAGCGCGACCCGTACGGGCGCGCCGGCAGTCCTCACCTCCGCGGTTGCCCAGACGCGGCCTTCCTTACGCGAGACAGCCCGTAACGTCCCAGGCGTGTACGCGACGCGCCACATCAGGTGACTCACCGGCTCGGGCTTGCGCTTGGTGCCGAGCGATGTGCCGTTCAGGAACAGCTCCACCTCGTCGGCATTGGTGTAGGCCCACACGTCGATCGTATCGCCCGGCGTCCAATTCCAATGGGGGAGCAGATGGAGCATCGGCTGCTCCGTCCACACGCTCTGATATAAGTAGAAGGGATCCTTCGGGAATCCCGCGAGATCGACTACGCCGAAGTAGGAGCTGCGCGCCGGCCACTCGTAGGGCGTGGGCTCGCCCAGGTAGTCGATGCCCTGCCAGACGAAGATCCCCGAGAGGAACGGATAGCGCTCGAACAGGCGCAGCGATTCTTCGTGCAGCGAGCCCCAGAACGCGCGCCGGTTGTCATACGATGAGAGCCGGCCGTTTTTGGGTGGCTGCGGTCCCTTGTCCTTCTCGTACGGCGTGTAGTAGACGGCGATGCTCTCGGAGGGGGAGGGCTGGTCATACACGCCGCGGGAATTCAACGCCGACATGGCCTCGGTGATGATGAACTTTGCGCCCGGGTACTGCGTGGGAAAATCCGCCCACACTTCGTGGTGATAGTTGTGGCCCAGCAGGTCGAGCGCGCCGGCGTGAAAGACGGGATTCTGGGGGCTCCCGTTATTCGCCGCCTGCGTGATCGGCCGAGTCGGATCAAGCGCTCGCACGATTCCGGCAAGCTCGCGCGCGATGGGCGCGGCAGTCGAGTCGCCGTTGTTCCACTGCTCCATCACCTCGTTGCCGATACTCCAGATGAAGACGCTGGCATGATTGCGGTCGCGCAGCACCATGTCCGACAGATCGCGCACGTGCCAGGCGTCCCAGTCGAGGTGGTAGTCGTACGGCGTCTTTTCCTTCTTCCACATGTCGAACGCTTCATCCATCACGACGAAGCCCATGCGGTCCGTCAGGTCGAGCAGCTCGGGCGCGGGCGGGTTGTGCGAGGTGCGGAGGGCGTTCACACCCATCGCCCGCATGATCTGGAGCTGGCGCTCGATCGCGCGCGTGTTCACGGCCGCACCCAAAGCGCCGAGATCGTGGTGCAGGCACACGCCGCGAATCTTCACGGGGCGCCCGTTCAGGAAGAATCCTGAATCGGCTCTGAAGACGAACGACCGCACGCCGAATGGCGTGGTATACGTGTCGCACAGCCTGTTCCCGCACCTGACGCGCGATACGGCGCGATAGAGATACGGCCGCTCGACCGACCAGAGGACCGGCCGCGAGACCGTCAGATCTTGCACCAGCTCGGCGACCGAGTCGCCTGGGATCCGGCCCATGGTGGATACGGCCGCCACCTCCCTGCCGGCGGAATCGTACACGACCGTGCTGAGCACAATCGGCTGCTCGACCTGCCGTTCGTTGCGGAGGCTCGTTCGAATCGTGACGTGGCTGGAATCGACGCTCACCACCGGAGTCGTGATGTACGTCCCCCACTGAGCGACGTGCATCGGATCGCTCGTGACCAGCCGAACGTGGCGATAAATCCCGGAGCCGGAGTACCAGCGTGAGTTCGGCTGCTGGGAATTGTCGACGCGCACGGCGATGACGTTGCGGCCCGCCCCGAAGCGAACGTTGGGCGTCAGCTCATAGCGAAACGAGCTGTAGCCGTACGGCCGCTTGCCGAGGTACTGCCCGTTGATCCACACTTCGCTCTTGCGATACACGCCGTCGAATTCGACGAAGACGACCTTGCCGCTGTCCCGCGCGGGGACGGTGAACGTCTTGCGATACCACCCGACGCCGCCCGGGAGCGCCCCGCCCGCCACGCCGGCGGGGTTCTGCTCGCTGAACTCGCCTTCGATGCTCCAGTCGTGCGGCAGGTCCAGGGTGCGCCAAGCGGCGTCGTCAAATGCCGTCTCCTGCGCACCCGGGACATCGCCGAGATGAAAGCGCCAGGCGTGATCAAAGTTCTGCGTTTGACGCTGGGCGAGGAGTGCCAGGAGCAGCGCGAGCACGGATTAGCCTCGGAAGTAGAGATACGCCGCGAGGATCAACACCAGCACGACGGCGGAGGCGATGACCTCGCGAGCGCTCCAGCTGGCACGAGAGCTGGCGCGATCCTCGACCGTGACGGTCCCGTACGTCAGACCGACGAGCTGCTCGGGTCGTGGCGGCGCCGTCGCGTAGCTCACAACCACCATGACAATGACCGACACGATGAAAATGAGGAGGCTGTAGTACTGGAAGTAGAGATTGTTGACGATCCAGAGGAACGAGCCGGGGTTGTAGCCATCAGCAAATCCCGGCAGATGCAGGCTCACGGGTGTATCCACCGCAAGGCGGAACACCCCGAGCACGAATCCGACGAGCAGCGCGGCGAGGCACCCTTTCGAGTTCAGGCGCCGGTTGAAAATGCCGAACACGAATACCGTGAAAATCGGCGGCGCGAGATACCCTTGCACACCCTGGAGATAATCATAGAGCCCGCGCGCACCCTGAATCACCGGAATCCACAACAGACTGATCACGACCATCGCCGCAGTGGCGGCTCGACCCACCCACACGAGCTGGTGCTGTGACGCGTTGGGCCTGAACTTCGTGTAGAGATCCATCGTGAACAGAGTCGAAGACGCGTTGAAGGCACCGGCCATGGAGCTCATCAGCGCGGCAAGGAGACCGGCGACCACGATCCCACGCAGCCCTTCCGGCAGCAGGTTTCGCACCATCAGCGGAAATGCGGCTTGCGCGGCTTGCGGGATCACGTTGCCTTGCGCATCCACCATCGCACCCAGACCGGGGGCGCGGCCGGTCTTCGCGAGTGCGAGCGCGATGAGTCCGGGGATGATGAAGAGAAACACCGGCGACAACTTCAAATAGGCGGCAAAGATGCTCCCGCGCCGCGCCGTCGCCTCATTCTTCGCTCCCAGTGCCCGCTGCACGATGTACTGATCGGTGCACCAATACCACAGGCCGATGATGGGTGCACAGAACAGCATGCCGAGCCAGGGATAGTTGCCGTTGAAATACCACGCGATGCGGCCTGTCTCCTTCACCGGCGCCCACGTGCCCTCCATCCCTGCCGGGACCAGCGGTTTCCACAGGTTGAACAGATCGGGATCCAGCGCGTGGCGCAGCTCGTGCCAGCCGCCGAGCTTCGCGAGCCCGAACAGCGTGAGCAATCCCGATCCCGCGACCAGGACGAACGTCTGCAGCGCATCCGTGTACGCCACGGCCCGCATTCCGCCGAGCACGGTATAGAGGCCGGTGAGGAGCAGCACGGCGACGGATCCGATCCAGAAGCTGTTGAACGTGGCGCCGCCCAGCCGGAGCGAGACCTCGGGCAACAGCGTCGCGAACACGACGCCGCCCGCGAAGATCGAGACGGCGAACTTCGTGAACACGTGCGCCACGAGCGTGATGACGGAGAGCACCCAGCGCGCGGTGGGTGAGAAGCGCCGGCCGAGAAACTCGGGCATGGTGTAGACCAGCGCGCGGGAATAGAACGGGACGAATAGCCATCCGAGCACGAGCAGGCACCAGGCATGCAGCTCGTAA
>Ga0209056_10006314_pt1 | contig 12259 bp, 10 predicted proteins | sample GraSoiAngelo_114_FD_185876 | JGI IMG/M metagenome (GOLD analysis project Ga0209056, IMG submission 185876) | Grasslands soil microbial communities from the Angelo Coastal Reserve, California, USA - 14_0903_13_40cm (SPAdes) (version 2) | ecosystem: Environmental > Terrestrial > Soil > Grasslands... | reverse complement strand
GGAATACAAAGCTCGTCGGCCGAAGGATCGCGGCGATCGCGATCAGCAGGATGAGCTTCGGGATCGTCAGGGTGATGTCGGTGATCGCCACGATGACGGTGTCGAGCCTTCCGCCCACCACCGCCGCGATCGACCCGAATGTGATCGCGATGACCGTGGAGAGGAACGCGGCGATGATCGCCACCGTCAGGATGTCGCGGCCGCCGAAGACGATCTGATTGAGCACGTCCTTGCCCTGGAAATCGGTGCCCAGCGGATGTGCCAGCGAGGGCGTCAGGTAGATGTCCAGCAGGCTCGGATCGTTCTGGAACGGAACGAAGAGCGGCGCCACGAAGGCGAGCAGCAGGAAGAAGACGATACCGACGAAGCCGGCGAGACCCACCGGACGCCTGGACAGCAGACGCAGGAATTCGACCGCGGCGAGCAACGGGCCGGCGAGACGCTGGCTAAGGGTGGGCCGGGCGAGGATCGCGGTCGTCATCCGGCGGCGCCTCCGGCTCGGCCGATCCGGGGGTCGAGCTTCGAATAGAGAAGGTCGGCGGCGAGATTCGCGACGACCACCGAGATCGTGGTCAGGAGGACGATGCCTTGGATCACCGGATAGTCGCGCTGCCTAACCGAGTCCAGCAGCCGAAGGCCGACGCCCTGGTACGCGAAGATCTGCTCGATGATCGCCGCGCCGCCGACGATGAAGCCGACGCTGATCGCGAGCTGCGCCACCAGCGGCAAGACGGCGTTGCGGCCGACGTACGCCGTGCGGATTCGCCCGTCGGACAGGCCGCGAGCGCGCGCGGCGGTGACGTAGTCCTCTTCGAGAGCGGAAAGCGTCGCGCTCCGCATGGAGAGGATCCAAAGTCCGAGCTGCGTCAGGAAGTAGATGGTGATCGGCATCGCCGCGTGGAAGAGGATGTCGCCGATGAATGCCGGATAGAGGCCCGGCTGCATCCCGCCGCTATACGCGCCCCGCATCGCCGTGAAGTTGACGAGGCGGGCCTGAACGCCAAGGAACAGGATGAGCATGATCGCGATCAGGTAGTTCGGGACCGAGCTCACCAGGGAGCCGCCCGTCGATACCACGCGGTCGAGGAGCGAGTTCCGGCGATACGCCGCCATCAGCCCGAGTCCGATCCCGACGATGAAGCTCAGCAGTAGTCCCGTGCCGACCGAGAAGAGGGTCCACGGGAGCACGGCGAGGATGATCGAGGTGACGCTCGTCCCGGATGAGAGGAATGACTTGCCGACGTCGAGGTGGAGGAGGCTCCACATGAACGAGAGGTACTGCTCGTGGAGCGGCGCGTTCAGGTCGATCGCGAAGAGGCTTGAGGCGATGGCCCGAGCGTCCTCGTAGCTGATGGAGCCACTGGAAGACTGGACCAGCTCGTCGATCTTGAGCTCGACGGGGCTTCCCGGCATGAGCCGGATGAGGAAGAAGGTGATCGTCGTGGTCACCCAGATGGTCAGCGCCGCCTTCAGGACCGCCCGGGCGATGGGGTGCCGCCACATCCCGCCGAAGTAGCGTCGCGGGTTCCAGCCGACCCCCACCTGCTTGCTCGCGACCGGCACCGCGGTCATGTCGAGAGACTACCGCTCGGGCAAGGGAGCTAGCGAAAACGAGCGAGCAAGTCCGCGAGCGCGAGCTCCGAGCACGAACCCAAACGGCACTCCGCGCGCGTGAGGTCGAGTCCGCTCGTCAGCTCGTTCGGCACCGCGACCACGCGAAGTCCCGCCGCTTGTGCCGATGCGACGCCGTTGGGCGAATCCTCGATCGCGAGCGCATCGTCAGGCGCGACATCGATAAGCTCGCACGCGCGCAGGTAAAGGTCAGGAGCCGGTTTCGCTCGCTCGACGTCCTCGCGGCAGACGATCGCGTCCCATCCCTCGAGCCGGAGGCGGTCGAGGTGGCCACAGACCCAGGCGCGTCGCGAGCTCGAGGCGACCGCGAGCTTGAGTCCGAGCGCCTTGGCCTCCGCGAGCCACTCGCGAACGCCGGCCATCGTCTCGAGCGCTGCGACGAGCTCGGTCTTCCGAGCGTCGCGACGGGCCTGAACGGCGGCGCGATCGAACGGTCCCTGTACCAGCGATTCGAGGTGCGCGGCGGGTTCAAACCAACCGGATTCGCGGCCGATGTAGTCGGCCCAAAACTCGCGGGTCAGATCGTGGCCGTGCTCCCGATAGATCTCGACCCAGGACTGGTACGCGGGCATCTCGGTCTCGAGGATGAGGCCGTCGAAGTCGAAGACCAGCGCGCGGATCACTCTTGGGATGCGAACGCGGAATAGAGGCGGGCCGTCGCGCGCAATGCGCGCCAGTAGTTCTCCATGAGGATGTGCTCGTTCGGCGCGTGCGCGCCGGCCCCAGGATGACCCATCCCGAGCGTGACGTTGGCCATCCGGCGTGCGTTGCACACGACCCACATCGGGGACGTCCCGCCGCTCGAGGGGACGAGCACCGGCGGCTTACCGAAGGCCTCTTCCGCGACAGCCGCGACCGCGCGCACCAGTGGCGCGTCAGCCGGACCGCGGTAGGGGTGCTCGCCCTCCTCGGCGCTGAACTCGACGTCCCCGAATCCCGAGCGGTCGAGATGCGCGCGCAGGAGCGTGGCGATCTTGTCGGGGTCCTGATCGGGCACGAGGCGGAAGTCGATCTTTCCGCTCGCCTCGCGGGGAATGACCGTCTTGGACCCAGGCCCGTTGTACCCGGCCTCGATCCCGCACACGTTGCAGGTCGGCTCGAACACTGACGCACGCTTTGCTTCGTCGTCGGTGCGGCCGAACGCGAAGCGCTCTATCCCGACCACGTCCTTCGTCGCCTGGGCGTCGAACGGCATCCGCTCGAGCATCTCGCGCTCCGCCGCCGTCGGCTTCCGGACGTCGGCGTAGAAGCCCTCGATCAACACTCGCCCCGTCGCGTCCATGAGCGACGCGAACGCTTGAGCGAGCCGCATCGCCGCGTTCGGATAGTGCGTCGCTCCGCCCGAGTGAGCATCACGCGACATCGTGCGGACGTGGAAGTGGCAATAGAGGATGCCCTTGCCGCCGAGCGACAGGAGCGGCCGGCCCTGGCTATCGATCGCTCCGCCCTCCTTGAGCGCGCCGTCGCCGCCCGTGAGGTCGGGCTCGAGCGCGAGCAGCTTCGCGAGATTCGGACTGCCGGATTCCTCTTCGCCCTCGATGAGGAACCGAACGCGGATCGGCAGCTCGCCGTAGACCGCGCGATGTGCTTCGATCGCCTGGATGCGAAGCAGAAGATGTCCCTTGTTGTCATCGACACCACGCGCGTACATCGCGCCATCGCGGACTGCCGGTTCGTAGGGAGGTGTTTTCCAGAGCTCGAGAGGGACGGCCGGCTGGACGTCGTAGTGCTGGACGCCGATGAGCGTGCGCTTACCGGCGCCTGCCTGGCCGACGATGAGCGCCGGCGCGCGATCTACGCGTAGCTCGCGCGCATCGGCGAACCCGGCCGCCCGCAGGCGTTCGCGACACCACCGTGCCGCGGTGTCGAGCGCCTTCTTGTCGGACGCTTCGCACGGGATTGCGCAGAGCTCGCGCAGCTCAGCGGTGAAACGGTCGCGTTGCGACGCGATGAACCGATCGAGATCGTCGCGTTCCGGCATCGCCGGAGTATGGCTCGCGCGCTTTCGGCATGATGGCGGCGATGTCTGCGCCCCGTGCATGGACCCGTGCCGTCTACGACGTCGTGAGACGCATCCCGCCTGGACGGGTCGCGACCTACGCTCTCGTCGGCATGCTCGCCGGCCGTCCCCTCGCCGCCCGCGCGGTGGGCAACGCGATGCGGGATTGCAGGGACGAGACCGTGCCCTGCCATCGAGTCGTGCGCTCGAGCGGCCAACCGGCGTTCGCGCGTCACGGTGTCCGCTTGCGGCGGGAGGGAGTCCGGTTCATCCGCACTCGCGTCGACTTGACGCGACACCTCTGGAGGCCGCGCCTAGGTAGCGTAGCTAGATCCGCTTGGTGACGTGTCGCGGGTCGAGCGCGTCGCGAAGTCCGTCGCCGATGAAGTTGATCGAGACGACAGCGAGGAAGATGAATAGACCGGGAAAGATCGCCGTCCAGGGCGCCTGATTCATCTCGCTCGTGGCGTCTTTGAGCATGTTTCCCCAGCTCGGGGTCGGCGGCTGGATGCCAAGGCCGAGGAAGGAGAGCGTGCTCTCGGTGATGATCGCCCCGGCGACGCCTAACGTCGCGGCGACGATGATCGGAGCCAGCGAGTTGGGAAGGATGTGTCGGGCGATGATGTCGCGGTTCCGGGCGCCGATGGAGCGCGCGGCCTCGACGAAATCGCGGTTCTTCAGCGATAGGAAGGTCGCCCGGACCAAGCGCGAGGTCGGCATCCACGACAGGAGGCCGAGCACGATGACAATGACGCCGAGCGTCATTCCCTTGAAGAAGACGCCGAAGAGGATCAGCAGGAAGAGTCGTGGGAACGACAGCATCATGTCGACGACACGCATCAGGACCGCGTCGATCCAGCGCCCGTAGAAGCCGGCGATGCCGCCGATCAGCGTACCGAGCGTGATCGCCACGGCGATCGCGAGCACTCCAACGGAGAGCGAGACCCGTCCCCCATAGAGGATCCGGGTCGCGAGGTCCCTCCCCAGGCTGTCCGTGCCCATCGGATGCGAAGGCGACGGCGACTCGAAGATGAGCAGGAGGTTCGTCTTCTCGGGGTTGTAAGGAGAGACCAGCGGCGCGAACGCGCTCAGGAGTGCGAGGAGCGCGAGGACGACGATGCCGGCGACGGCCAGGCGGTGCTCGAGGAACCGCTCGAACGCCATGCGCCACTGGCCGCGCTCGCGGTACGCGGTGGCGGGAAGCGCGACGGCCTGTGCGAGAAGCTGCGACGAGCGAAGCGTGGCCATTACGCGTACCTGATCCGCGGATCGAGGTAGGCGTAGAAGACGTCCGCGGCGAGATTCGCGAGGATGATGAGCGAGGCAGCGACGGCGAGGAATCCCATGATCACCGGGTAGTCGGATCGCGTCGCGGCGTCCCAGTAAAGACGGCCCATGCCCGGCCAGCCGAAGATCTGCTCAGTGACGAGCGCTCCGACGAACAGCTCGGGGAGGTCCAGCGCAGCGACGGTCACGAGAGGGATTGACGCGTTCTTGAGCGCGTGCCTCGCGACCACGATGCGCTCGCCGAGGCCCTTCGCCCGTGCGGTCCGGAGGTAGTCCTGCGTGAGCGTCTCCAGCATGCTCGCGCGGAGGAATCGCACGTACCTGCCGATTCCCACCAGGGAGAGGGTCGCGACTGGAAGGATGAGGTGTCGCACGCGGTCGAGGAGGTCGAAGTCGGTCCCGAGCGTCGCCATCCCGCCGAGCGGAAGGAGACGCAGCTGCAGGCCGAAGACGATGATCAACAGAAGGCCGAGCCAGAACGTCGGAGTTGATAGGAAGGCGAACGTTGTTCCGGTAACGATGTGGTCGAACCACGAGTACTGACGCACGGCCGTCAAGATGCCGATCGGGATCGCAACGAGCAATGTCACGACGTACACCGTGCCCATCAGATACACGGTCTTTGGAAAGCGTTCCATGATTTCGGTGAGGACGGCTCGGTGGCTCGAGTACGAGTAGCCCCAGTCGCCGGTAAGGAACGCCGTCAGCCAGCTGAGGTACTGGATGTGGACCGGCTGATCGAGCCCGAGCGCATGCTCGAGCCGCCTGATGTCCTCGTCGGTGATGTTGGGGTTGCCCTCGTACGCCGCCATCGGGCCGCCGGGTATCGCCTTGAGTATCGCGAACGACACCACGGTGATCCCGAGCAGCAGCGGCACCGCCTGTAGCAGCCGGCGCAGGACGTAGGTGGTCACGGTGCTACTTCTTCAAATACCAGTCCCCGGAGTTCCAGGTGATGTTGTCCCACACGTTCCCCTGCCAGCCGCCGACATTCGTGCGGAACGCGTCGATGCTGGCCCGCTCGTACAGCCAGATGATCACGTACGCGTCGTTGATCCCCTTGACCGCATTGTTGTAGGCGGCCTTCCGCTTCTCGAGATCGAGGGTTGCGCCACCCTCGTCGATGGCCTTGTCGACGTCCGGGCTCCGAAGCCGCGTGTAGTTGTTGCCTAACCCGTTGTTAGCGGCGCTCGGGATCTGCGATGAGTGAAAGCGCGTGAAGATGTGAGTGTGTGGATCGATGTCCGGTGAGGTCGCGTACATGTCGAGGTCGAACGTGCCGCGCTTGCGCGGATCGCCCGCCGACCACGACCCCGACAGGAAGACGCTGGACGGTTGGTTCTGGATCTTGAGCTCGACGCCGATTTGCTTGTACTCGTCGGAGAGGACCTGCTCGACCTGCTCACGCGTCTTGTTGCCGGTGGTGCTGGTGATCGTGAGCGAGGCGCGCACGCCACCCTTGCTGCGGATCCCGTCCGCGCCCTTGACCCAGCCGGCCTTGTCCAGCTCGTCGTTCGCCTTCTTCGGGTCGTAGCTATCCTGCGGGGGGCCGGTGTACTTCGCCCACCCCTGCGAATAGCCGGACGAACCTGGCTTGGCCTTGCCGAAGAGCAGCTTGTCGACGAGCTGCTGCTTCGGCGTCGCCCAGACCAGCGCCTTGCGCATGGCGATGTCACCGAGCACGGGATGGACGCTGGTCGGATCGGTCATGTCCTTGTTTGCCGCCGTGTTGATCTCGACGCGCTCGACCGATGGGCTCGGCGTGATCACAAGCTTGATCGCCGATTCCTTCTCGAGGTCGGGGGTCTGCGACTCGAGGATGTTCCACATCCCCTGCACCTCGCCCGCCTTGAGCTGTGCGATTGCGACCTCGCTCGCCGGGACGCTCTTGAAGATGATCTTGTCGAGGTATGGCTTGGTCTTGTCACGGTAGTTCGGGTTGCGCTCCGCGGTGATGTGGTCGCCGGCGACGAACTCCGTGAATTTGAATGGTCCGGTGCCGAGCGGCCGCTGGTTGTAGTCGCTCTTGCTGAGATCGGCCTCCTTCTCCGCAACATGCTTCGCGAGGAGCGCGCCGAAGAGCGTCGGATACGGCGCATACACAGACTTGAAGTGCATGACGACGTTCGTGTCGTTCGGCGTGTCGATCGACTCGATCTGGTCATAGCCGGCGCGGTTCACCACCTTGGGATCCTTCATGCGGTTCTCCCAGGTGAACTTCACGTCCGCGCTCGTGAACGCATGACCGTCCGACCAGGTCACGGCCGACAGGAGCTCGTACGTCACGTCCATCTTCTTGCCGTCCGCGGAGAGCTTCACCCCACCGTTGTTGATGTCAGGGACGGACTTGGCGAGGACGGGCTGGTATTTGCCATCCGTATCCGTCCGCGTCAGTCCCTCGACGGCTACCTGCGAGACGAGTCCGGCGATCGTTTGGTTCAGGTAAGGAGGCGCCAGCGTTGTCGGCTCCTGCCACATCGCGAAGATGAGCGTGCCGCCGCGCGTCGGACCCTCCGAGGCGGCTGGCGTGCCCGAGGCAGGCGTGCCGCCGGGTGTCGGGGTGCAGGCCGCGACCACCAGCGCTATTGAGGCGAGAACGATGGAAAACCGCTTCACGGTCATCCTCCCACGGCCGAGCCGCACGTCCCCTACGGCCGTCGACATTCTGCTCTCTTTCTACCTAGCATCCGTGCTGGAAAAGAGTTCGACGGGAGCGGGTCTTGGCGCGGAGCGCGCTTCGCGCCATCCTTTCCTCTGATAAGGGGGAGTCGACCACATGACGAAGGTGAAGGCGGCGCTCGTCCAATGCGCCTGGACCGGCGACAAGGACTCGATGATCGAGCGACACACCAAGCACATCAGTGACGCGGCCAAGCAGGGTGCGCAGGTGATGTGCCTGCAGGAGCTCTTCTACGGGCCGTACTTCTGCCAGGTCCAGGACGTCAAGCACTACAGCTACACGGAAAAGATTCCCGAGGGTCCGACGACGAAGCTCATGCAGGAGCTGGCCCGGAAGCACGGGATGGTGCTGATCGTCCCGATGTATGAAGAGGATCAGACCGGCATCTACTACAACACCGCCGCGGTCGTCGACGCCGACGGCAAGTACCTCGGCAAGTACCGCAAGACGCACATCCCGCACGTCAACGGCTTCTGGGAGAAGTTCTACTTCCGCCCCGGCAACCTCGGCTACCCGGTCTTCGACACCGCCGTGGGGAAGGTCGGCGTGTACATCTGCTACGACCGCCACTTCCCCGAGGGCGCGCGGATGCTCGGCCTTCACGGAGCGGAGCTCGTCTTCATCCCATCGGCGACCTCGCGCGGGCTCTCGATGCATCTTTGGTTCATCGAGCAGACCGCGCACGCGATCGCGAACGGCTACTGGGTCGGCACGATCAATCGCGTCGGACAGGAGAAAGAGTTCGGTCCGAACGAGTACTACGGCTCGAGCTACTTCGCGGACCCGCGCGGCAAGATCATCGCGCAGGCTTCGGAGAAAGACGAGCAGCTCCTCGTCGCCGACCTCGACCTGGATCTCGTACGCGAGGTGCGGAACACCTGGCAGTTCTACCGGGACCGTCGCCCGGACATGTATGGGGATATGGTGAAGCCGTGATGAGCGCGGTCGCCAGCCCAACTCGCGAGAAGATGCTCGTCGGTGGCGAGTGGGTCGAGAGCGCAGACGGCCGCACCTTCGATGTCGAGACGCCAGCGAAGCGCGGCACGGTCGTCGCGCAGGTGCCGCGCTCGGGCCCGGCCGACGTCGACCGAGCGGTCCGCGCCGCCGCGGCGGCCTTCCCCGCATGGCGCGAGGTTGCCCCACGCGACCGCGGCCGTCTGCTCCTCCGGATCGCGGACGACGTTGACGCGGCCGTCGAGGACCTTGCGCGCACGCTCGCCATGGAGACCGGGAACGCCATCCGTACGCAGGCGCGTCCTGAGGCGAAGCTCGTCGCTGACGTCTTCCGCTACTTCGGCGGCCTCGGCGGCGAGCTGAAGGGCGAGACCGTTCCTCTCGGAGAGCAGATGTTCTCGTATACGCGACGCGAGCCGTTCGGTGTCGTCGCGGCGATCGTCCCCTGGAACGTGCCGGTCCTGATCGCGGCGTGGAAGGTGGCGCCCGCGCTCTGCGCCGGAAACACCGTCGTGCTGAAGCCGTCGGCGAACGCCCCGCTTGCCGTACTGGAGCTGGCACGCATCTGCCAGACGCACCTGCCGAAGGGCGTGCTGAACGTGGTCACCGGCACCGGCGAGGAGGTCGGGACGCCGCTTGCGGAGCACCCCTTGGTCCGCAAGATCTCCTTCACTGGAAACACCGAAACGGGGAAGGCGATCCTCCGCCTCGCGGCGGACCGCATCATTCCGGTCACGCTTGAGCTCGGCGGCAAGAGTCCGCAGATCCTCTTCCCCGACGCGGCCGACGAGCGTACCGCCGACGGCGTCATCGCCGCGATGCGCTTCGCGCGGCAGGGCCAATCCTGCACCGCCGGCTCGCGCCTCTTCGTCCACGAGAGCGTCTTCGATCCGTTCCTCGAGACGCTGGCCGGGAAACTTGCGAAGATGAAGGTCGGCGATCCGCTCGATGAGGCAAACGACATGGGCGCGATCGTCAGCCGCCAGCAGTTCGAGAAGGTCGTCGGATACATCGACGAGGGGGCACGTCAACGGGGCGCGCGAGCGGTCATCGGCGGTTTGCCGCCGACGGAGGGGCCGCTTGCGGCTGGCTACTACGTCGAGCCGACGGTATTCGCAAACGTGCGGAACGACTGGCGCATCGCGCGCGAGGAGATCTTCGGCCCGGTGCTTGTGGCGATACCGTGGAGCGACGTCGGCGACGCGGTTCGCATGGCGAACGACACACACTACGGGCTCGCGGCGTACATCTGGTCGCGCGACATCACTAAGGCGCTGCGGACGGCGCACGCGGTCGACGCGGGCTGGGTCCAGATCAATCAGGGCATCGGTCAGGTCGTGGGCCAGCCGTACGGCGGTTTCAAGGAGAGCGGCCTTGGCCGCGAGAACTCGCTCGAAGGGATGCTCGAATCCTTCACGCAGCGCAAGAGCGTCACGATCAACCTCGGGAGCTGACGGTGGACCCCGATATCGATTTCTTCTCCGAGCAGCGGGTCGTGTATGTCGGGTACTAGGTGGACGGCTGTGCGGCGAGGAGGTCCCTTGCCTCGCACCGAGTTCCGCTGTTCCTTTTGCGGGAAGCCTCGCGAACAGGTCAGATCGCTTGTCGCCGGACCTACGCCGGCGATCGCAATCTGCGACGAGTGCGTTGAGCTCTGTCGGGAGATCATGGATACAGAACGGACCAAGAGGCAGTGACCCTGTGAGCGCGGCGGTCGTCGAGCTCGAAGGGCAGGCGGCATCGTCCGCCGCGCACGAGCGGCGGTGGGCAATCCTCCTCGCGTTCGCGCTCTGTCTCGCCGTCGGCGGAGCGCTTGTCGCGCGTGACGGTCCGGCGGCGACCGCGCCGCGCGTCCCTCCCCTCACGCTCCCGGCGGGCACGACCGACGTCGTGCTCTTCACCTTCCCCGATCGCCTGGCGAACGAGGCGCCTCCGCCGTTCCTTACGACCCTGGTCCACGTGCGCTCGACGCAGGGGCTCGCCTACATCCCGGCGCATGGCGGAGACATCTCGATGATCACCTGGACCGAGCACGGCACGGACTACTGGCTGATCTCGAAGACCCGCGACATTTTCGAACTCGTCCGCCTGGCCAACACGCTGCGCTAGAGGCCGTCTTCACGGCCCGACCAACGCGTTCGGATACGCGCTCTGCGGGGTGCTCGCGTGGAATCGGCGAGAGCGCTTGTAAACTTGCACGCTACGTCCACAGCGTGGAAACGGGTTTCCATTTTTTCGTTTCAGATCTGAGTGCGGGAGTACGATCGAGGTCGGAAGAAGCTCTTCCAGAAAGCTGGCGATCCGAGCCATGAGCGCAGATGTGCTGGAGCTGGTGTTCACCGGCTCCGCCGTGCTCGGCACCGCGCTCCTCCTTCTATCGAGCATCGGTGGCGGCATGCACGTGCGCGTGCACGTTCCGATGCGGCTTCCGCACCTTCACGTGCCCTTCGTACACGTCAGCCGTGCGGACAACGCCACAGGCATGCCGATGCTGTTGGGCTTCCTCGCGATGTTCGGCATCGGGGGGCTTTTCGGCGCCGTCGCTTTCGGTCTTGGCCCCATCGGACGGACGCTCGTAGCGGTCCTGTTCGGAACATGCGGCGCGGCAGTCGCGTTCGGGACCTTCGCCACGCTGCGGCGCGCCGAAGGGAACGAGCCGACGGCCCTGCGCGATCTGGTCGGCCGTCGGGCGCGCGTCATCGTCAGCATCGGCGAGCGCGCGCGCGGCACGGTCGTATTGACATACGACGGTGCTGTTCAGACGCTCGCCGCGACGGCTTCAGGGCCGATTCCCCGCGGTCAGGACGTTGAGATCCTCGCGGTACAGGGCATGGGCGTGACTGTCCGCTCCATTCCTCCGCCGTAGCCCCTCCGCGCGGACCCGCGCAGAGAAAGAAGGGATCGAAGTGACACTGACCATCACGCAACTCGTCCTCGCATCGATCGGGGTCGTCATCCTGCTGGCGCTGTTCGCCGCGCAGCGCTACCGGGTCGCGGGCGCGAACGAAGCGCTCGTGATCTCAGGGGCGCGCGGCAGCAAGGTCCGCGACGACAAAGGCGATCTCGTGACCACCCACGATCAGGGCGTCAAGGTCGTGGTCGGAGCCGGCACATTCGTGTGGCCGCTCCTCAACAAGGTTGGACGTCTCCAGCTCACCGCCCGGCAGGTCGAGATCGGTCTGGCCCACGAGAATGCCGCGGTCACGAAGCAAGGTGTCGGCGTCCTCATCACCGGTCAGGCGATGTTCAAGATCGCTCGCGAGCCCGAGCGCCTTCGGGCCGCGGCGGAACGGTTTATCGGAGAGCCCGACAGCCAGATAGAAACGATGGTGAAGAAGGTGCTCGAAGGATCGCTGCGATCGATCGCGGGCACGCTCACGATCGAGGAGCTCATCACCGACCGCGACCGCTTCCAGCAGGCCGTTTCCGAGGCCGCTCGCGGCGACCTCGAGGCGAGCGGCATCCACATCGACGCGCTCACGATCACGAGCATCCGCGACACGAAGGGCTACATCGAACAGCTCGGCGAGAAAAACCTCGCCAATGTGATCCGCGACGCGCGAATCGCGAAGGCCAACGCCTCGCAGGAAGCCTCGGTGAAGGAAAACGAGGCGCAACGCGTCATCATCGCGGCCGAACGCGACCGCGAGATCGCCCGTGCCGACGCGCAACGGGTGACGGCGCAAGCTCAGGCAAACGCGCAGGAG